>Ga0307509_10006309_pt1 | contig 16016 bp, 21 predicted proteins | sample 10_EM_MG_FD_202245 | JGI IMG/M metagenome (GOLD analysis project Ga0307509, IMG submission 202245) | Populus trichocarpa ectomycorrhiza microbial communities from riparian zone in the Pacific Northwest, United States - 10_EM | ecosystem: Host-associated > Plants > Roots > Unclassified | place...
CCGTCACTTAGGTTTTCTAAGGAGCTTTCGTCCTTACATGCCAAGTTTCAGCGGCTCCTGAAGTTGAGAGAGGACCTGGAAAACGATCTGCAGCGTGAATATAGTAAGTGAAATTTCTAACCGGAGGCTGCCACAGCTTGATTTATTCACTTCAGGTGCACCGTCCTTGACTTTGCGTTCGTCCTCGCTGCAAGGTTTCCACGTTCATGTCGCGAAGTCAAAGCGCGATGCTGCAAAGGCTAAGGCTTCGCCTGCTTTTACCGTCATATCCCAGAGCAACTCAACTTGCTACTTGTTTCATCAAGTGAGCTGATTTCATCTATCACCTATTATATGTCCTCGGCTTGAACTGAACGACACGGCGCTAGGGATGGGCACAACTTGGGAGTGAGCTTATGGAGACGTCACAAAGCATCGCTTCAGCCGAGAAAGCGGCATTCGAAACGCTGAGGAATGAGGTACAGTACAACCTCGAGAACATCCTGATTTTCAAATCGGTTTAGTGTATTCCTAGGTGAAAATGCATGAAGCCCAGCTGCGACGAAACATTCAAGTGATCGACGAGCTGGACGTAGCGCTCGGTTTTGCCATGCTAGCCACTGACATGCACTTCACGAGACCAATTATGAAGGACAAGTGGGTCGGTTTGTGATGGTACTTGTCGATGTTGCTGAATCCATCCTTCAGTTGCTCTTTCCACGTTGTCAACGGTCGTCATCCCACCGTCGAGGTCGGCTTGCTATCGTCCGGGAGGGTTTTCATGCCGAACACAGTGTCCCTTTGTCCGGACTCACAACTACATGTCATCACTGGCCCCAACATGGCTGGAAAGTCGACGCTTCTTCGGCAAACTGCCCTCATTGCAATCCTCGCGCAATCGGGCTCATTCGTACCAGCAGATTATGCCGAAGTTGGGATCGTGGACCGTCTGTTCTCGAGAGTCGGCGCAAAGGATGACGTGTTCCGCGATCGGAGCACTTTCATGGTCGAGATGCTCGAAACAGCGGATATCTTGAAGAAGGCGACTCCGAACAGCCTAGTAAGCCAACCAGCTTTTTTTCTTCCTGCGGAAACAAGGGCTCATGGAGCCATAACCTTTCAAGGTCATCATGGACGAAGTTGGCAGGGGGACTTCAGTGAGAGATGGATTGGCCATAGCTTTCGCGGTGGTGCATCATCTCTACTTCAAGAACCAATCTCGAGCCCTTTTCGCCACACATTTTCACGAGCTGACCGACATGCTCGGGTGCACCTCGGACTACAAAGGCGCGGGGGCGTTTCGAAAGGTCGGATTTTTCTGCACCGACGTACAGGAGACAGAGGTGAGATCGACTTGATTCGATTTTCAATTTTTGCCAGCTACAATTTTTATTTTTTTTTGCAGCTCGGTTCCTTCGCGTACTCACACCGTCTGCGGCCGGGGGTGAACAAGGAAAGCCATGGAATTAAAGTGGCCCAGCTGGCAGGCATGCCCCCTTCTGCTGTTGCCCTCGCATATGATGCGATTTCACGCCTGCAGAGGGATGCCCGGATGTCGCCCTTTGACGACCATGCACTCAAGGCACTCGGAGAGTCTCTAGCCGCCGATGTTGATTAACGTTGATTCTTCACCCGTTGGGTATTAGTAATAGTACATCGAGCATAATGACTGCACCTACCCTTCCCATACCGATCATGTACACGCATAAAAACCAACTTCTGCATAGTCTACATCCATTATTCATAGAACGCATCTACTTGCTTCATTGTCACGCGCTCGAGATGAGCAGCAAAGTATCCTTCGTCGTAAGTGGTGGAGTAACATAAGATATCAACATGGTGTGGCATTATAATTCTGTCCCACTTTTCATGTCGCGGCGAGACAAGGTGAGAGTAGGAGGGAGTTAGTAAACGTGGGTGCCTCACGAACCAAGTGAATTACGACCCATAATTAAGAAACAAAACATAACGACATAGGAGATGAATAAATACGGGAACGACGCCATCTCAGCCTCCTTCCTGTATTACGTCCTTTTGGCACCAGCCTGAGACAGTAATGTATGTCGAACGTCAGCAAATCACGACGGGCCAGACATAAAACTTACATAGTAATTCATCATTTGCCCTGAATAATCGCCTCCCATGGGTTGCATCGGTACTGTGGGTGGTGGTGGCCCTGACAAATGCGGTGGCATTGAGTGACGCATCTGGCCTGGGGGCGGAGGCAGTGATGGAGGGACAGCGCCGTACGCGCCCGACAATGGTCCTGGGCTTTGAGGCGGCTGTGAGGCACTCGATTGTTGTTGCTGGCCTTGTACATTTTGCAAAAGTGCAAGTATGTTGGATGGGAGATTGGCTAGGGGATTGGCCTGAGCGGGCGGCGGTCCGCCTTGGGGCAGACTGGGCTGAGACATCGGAGAGAAGCTAGGGGTTGTTGGCGGGGCACCACCACTATACATAGGTGGATGCTGTTGAACAGCCGGAGCAGGAGGGTAGAACGAATTCTGTGGCACCGGCGGTACTGGGGCAGGTGGCTGGGCTTGTACCTGCGTTGGTTGAGCTCCTGATGGTGCCGCCTGCGGTTGCTTGAGCGCAGCCAACAACTGTACAAAACCAATCAGTAAATTCGTAGTTACTCCCAGAAATTCTAGCCCACCTGTTGGACTTTTCGGGCTTGGTCAATACGATCTTCGACTCGCTACAAAATGATTACGTCAGAACCGGAATGATGGTCATGCAGTGGTCACTCACTGGTGCGGCTGCTGCAGAAGGCTCATTGTACTGCTGCTGGGCAGGCAGTGCATAACTAGTTTGAGGTGTGTTGCTGTAACCGCCCTCCCTGTTACCATCAAATCGATCATTGTAGGATCCGCGGCCACCACCTCGTCCGGAACCATGGTCATCCTCATAACGCCTTGGGCGATCCCGATCCCGATCCCAGTGGGGCCGCCGGTCATCATCATGTCCAGCGAAACCTCGACCACGGCCGCGACCACGCCATTTTCCTCGGAAGGGGGTCGGACGTGGTGTCTCATCCCAATCTCGATAGGGTTCGCGTTCCTCGCGGCCACTGAATGTTCCAATAAAACAATCAGCACGGTCAAAATTGGTTTCGAAATGTTGGAATACCGAATTGGTGGACCGGGAGTGTCCTCCCACGCTAGTACAATATCCATAACGCCATCTTGTAGTCCTTGATGACGCAGACGATCGAATGCCTCCTCGGCAGACTAAACTCACCATCAAATCCATGTCACGACGATGATAAAACACATTGCTTACCCTCGTGTCATAGAACTCAACGTAACGCTGGCTGGTAACGGACCGAATAAGCTCTCTGGTCCCATCACACAGAACTGAAACTAACTCATGACGCTCCCCAGCTGGGCGGACAGACTTAACGTCTCCAAATTGTTGGAACTTGCGCCGGACTTCACCGTCATCTATTGTTTGATTGGAGCCACGCAGGGTCACAAGCAACGTTCCCTGCAGCTCCTATCCATGTGAATGGCTTGAGCACATGAATTAATGTCACAGAACCTTTCCCACCTGATTCTTGTCACCACCCTTCGCCAAGTTATCATCACGTGGCAGCGAATAGTGAACATCGATCTGTGAAACACCGTATGAATTACATAAATCACTTGAACAGTAGAGGGCGACTGACAGGTCTCCCGCTAATTTCGGATCCCTGTAACCGATCTCGAGCTCTTTCAGCAGCACGGAGATCATACTACCGTATGGCTGAATCATCCAACTTGTAGTCGAAGTGTGTCGAACACTTACAAAGGTTACAAACACCATCCCACGGTTTGCGATCAGATCGAAGAATGTCTTGATCTCACCATGCTCTTCAAATTGTCGACGAACTTCATCACTATTCGTCTCATACTAAAAGAATGCGTAAGCGCATGAGTCAGCTCATTGTACTGGATGTGTATCTCGCTGTAGATGATGGTGCTCAAATTTGACATGACACTCGCCTTAATGTTGCGGATGAATAGAGTGCGGCATGGACGCTCGCGCTGAATACGTTCTTCAATAATAGACTCGTGCACCTTATCGTCTCTTTCACGTTTTGGACCGCGTTTGGGCAGTCGAGCGCCATAGCCTCCAGGACCACCATAACCGGGACCAGCACCATCTAACAGGAATATTTGATGTGAGGTGAGCCGTTTCACGTCGTGAGAGATGCCAGAAAACTGGAAAAAAGAAGAGTGGTACAGCATATGCTGATCCGCGGTTTACCAGGACGATGATGGATCACATTGACACCACAGAGCACGACGGTTTCGCGCGCAAAGCCAATTAAAGCCGGCGGACTCCGAGGACACGTTTGGTCTCTTAAGCACTGGTCAAGTCGACCACACACGTAGGGAACGTGATGACGAGCGATTGGGTTCAAACATTAGAAGCGGGTGGGGTGTGCAAGCCCACGGGCCGTCGAGGAACATGTGTTCACCCAGAATGAACGAAAAAACGTCCGCTGCCTGCAGTTCACAAATTCAAACTGATTCAGCAACTTAGCGCACCTTGGAAATTTCCATTCCCATAGCTCTGATCATACCCGCCAGGGGCATCTGAGTCACTGAACTGATTCGCAAAACCATCGTTCTGAAAGAACGAATCCTGATTGGGTCCAGAATTGTAATTGTTATATCCACCCATGTTTCCTTGGGAAGGTGCTTGATCATATATTGGAGGGCTACTTGCAAAATCCTGACTGGCCCCTCCAAAGGAACCGCGACCTCTTCCACGACCAAAACCCCTTCCACGTGGAGGACCTTCAAAGCGATGGTATCTATCAGGACCGGGACCGGATGGGGCGCCACCTCTGCGAGGACCGAAGTTGTCGTATTGAGGGCCGTACGGATGATGTCGACTCATAACGTTGTCTGTTTCTCTTCCGAACTCAATAAGAACGTTGCGAGTTGAACCGGCGAAACGGAAGAATGATGGGTGACGCAATCAACGGAGAAGGATGGCTGTGACTCAGATAGCCGGGGCTTAGGGTGGGAGCGGGGCTGAGAGGGGAGGGAGAGACAACGGTGTACTCTGCAACACGGACGTCGCGACGACGTGAAGGTACAGTGAAGAGATCAAAAAAAGTCGGAGCGGAAGGGAGTTGAAAAAAAAAGGCAGGTGATGCCGAATAAAGTCATATATTCCCACCATTCACGGAATCAGCCGAAGGGTCATGTGTGTCGCGCTGCGCTCCTACGGTGTGCCCTCCGCTCCTGCTCCTCCTCGGACCTTAACGCACTTGTTTCTCCACTCCTCCATCCGCTCATGTCCAAGCAATTCCAGTTCAAACTCGTTCTACTTGGTATGTGCCAATTCACCTATGCAACCAATTCGATATTCACCACGACCCACAGGTGAATCTGCCGTTGGCAAATCCAGGTATGCTCCTCTTCACCACATTTCAACCGTCTCGACCCTCATATCCCCTTCCTAGTCTAGTCTTGCGCTTCGTGAAAGACCAATTTGATGATTATCGGGAGAGCACAATCGGAGGCTCGTCTTCTCTGCCTCTCCTAGAAGCGCCACTTAATTTGGTTGCTTACTGAACAGCCGCATTCCTCACGCAAACGGTAAACCTCGAAGACGGTACCACCGTTAAATTCGAGATCTGGTACGCATGGCCTACTACTTCACAGGGTTGTGCGCGCGATCTGATTATTGTATAGGGACACTGCAGGTCAGGAGCGCTACAAGGTCGGTTCACCTTCTCAGCAGTTGCATACGGGTGCTGAAGCGTATACCATCTTCCGGACCATCATCTCGCTATAGTCTCTGGTATGTACTCTTCCCTTCCCACTTCGTTGGTCTGATCCTCGTAAAGGCACCCATGTACTATCGCAACGCGAACTGCGCCGTCGTTGTCTATGATATTACCCAGTCAGCCTCCTTAGAAAAGGCTCGTAACTGGATCCGTGAACTTCAACGTCAAGCGGACCCATCTATCGTTATCGCTCTTTGCGGAAACAAGTCGGATTTGTCTGCCCGACGGCAAGTGACGCAGGAAGAAGCCCAGAAGTATGCGGAAGAAGAGGGCTTGATGTGGGCCGAGACTAGTGCCAAGTCTGGTGAAGGTGTTACAGATATCTTCACCCGTATTGGTCAGTCTCTTCTCTGAGTGTTCGTCATTGACATTAACGCGGTCGACCATCCGTTGCAGCCAAGAAACTTCCCACTACTGCACCACCTGCATCAAGAAGCGGTCCCGGTCGTGCGGGTACGGCAGGCAGTAGGACTGGTGTGGATTTGAATAAGCAACAGAGGACCACAACCTCCGGGGATCCGTGCAACTGCTGAGCGCTTCACTTTCATCCATCGTCATTCGCTATCGTATGCTACTTTACGGTCAATTGCCTGATGGACGTCGCCTTAGATCCCGTCGACACACCCTCGTCATGTGTTCTTACTCAACCAACAGCCAGCCGTTCGGTACCCCATACCATTGTAGCATTTTAGTTCTCATGTCCGTTGCTGTGTTGGCTCGTATAATGATGCGCGGTTTACTACTTGGACTTTGAACACAATCATTAATATCCAAATCGTCCCCGTGGGTGACCAGCCAGCTATGAGTACATATTAATAAGTGTGGATAAGTTGCTATGAAGGGGGTGATGAAATGGCATAAATCGTCGCGTTTTCGTGAGTGAGCGGTAAGGATACAGTATCACGTGAGTTATGGAACCAGTTAAAATCCAGCAGCTTCGAGCCCTTTTCTGATGTCGGCATGCACGAGTTCGGCGTGCTGTAGCTCGTCACTTCGTTGCCAGTACCAGTGCTCGCCTAATGCGGCCGCCCTTTCCATCTGCCCCACGATGAAGCTTGTCATCTCGGGAATCTCAGCGATGTGATAGGGCTTCGGCTGAAAGCGAAGCATCTGCAATGTTATGTCGTACCACTTCTGTCGCTTTACGAAGTGGATGAGGGTGAACTGCCTCTCTGGGTTGGTCGCAGATTGGACAAAAACGTTGTCCGCGTGCTGCTCTTGTGCATAGACGATGCTTTTCAGGAACGATCCCACGAATGGAATGCAAGGGCCGTCGATGGCCTCTAGTATGTTGCGATGAAAGCCATAGTTCGAGGCCGGATGGATGATCTTGCGGAGAGGCTCCAAGGAGTGTTCCCGGTTCGAGTTGACCCATGTGAAGTGCAAGCGCGAGACCAACACGCTCGATAGTGCCGCCACAATAGAACTCATAGAAGAGAAATTATTGAGGGATCGGCATTTCTGTAGACGAGGGCTGATCAGACGAGCCTTTGGTATAGCCGTGTCTCCCAACGCACCTCGGCAACACGGATCCAAAAGTCCACCACATTCGCACGCTTCCCTAACGCAGGGACCTCGAGAATGCTACATTTCACCCAATCGGCCAACCTGTCGTGCGTAGCGCAGAAAGCCTGGATGTTCTTGACGGTCTCGCCTTCCTTGATCTTTGACCAGAGAAAACACTCTTGCGGGCGAATTTTGCGGTACAACTCATATTCGAACAGGGAGAGGTGCTGAGCCAACTCCAGTGGATCCATACGGACTAGCTCGAGACCATCTCCCTTCTTCACCTTCTTCCATTTTTTTGAAGACATGACAACTGCCTCAGGTGCAGTCGGTTCAGCAAACGTCTGGAAGGAGGTCAGAAACTACGGTGAGAGGATGACAAAACGTTCGAAGCTCACCAAGCGTTCCAGCGACTTCAACATATGCTCCGCCGTTAGTGCAAGCGCCGGTGGGCTGATAACAAGGCCCAGGAAATCTTGCAGTTTCGGCGCAACTTCCGCGTCTTGGTTGAGTAGGTCATACTCCTCAAGCCACATCGTCAAAACGGTCAACACGCGCTTTTGAGTTGGCCGAAGCTTTTCCCTCTTCCATTGTTCAAATTGATCCTCGGAGAGATTTGGAGGCACGTCTAACTCGTACTGCGATATAAGGAGATCAAAGACTTCGGTGGCTGTCGCAAAAGTACGGAATGTGACGAGGAAAGCGCGACGAAAGATTTCCTGTTGGGATGCCCCTAAAGCAATGGGATCAGAAGATGATACTTGTGATGGACGAATCAACTCTCACGCAGAGGATCCACCACCAAGTGTTCCACGAGGGCGGGTAAAGTTCCGGCTTTGACTGCGCCATCAAAGTCCAGTTTGATTTCTTCCTCTCCGTGGCGATTTTTGAGAAACCAGGGAAGATTTGCTTGTGCTTGCCTGGCGTTGTGAAACGCCTGTGCACTATCATCTCCGGTTAGTTGCAAAACCTTGCCAGGGCGTGGACGCGCGTGTGGCGGGAAAGAATAGTTTAACGGCGACGGAGGGGAACCTATCGGGTTGACGAGGGTTGATAAATGATCAGAAGAGGTCTGCACTCGCGCGATGTTGGGTAGTTTCTAGAGAGAAGATGAGCCGTCGAAGATGAAGGTCGTCGTGACGTACGCACCTGTAAATTGATGGCACTATCAGAGGAACCACGACCATGAGTGGCAATCTTGGGCTCAACCCAAGCTGAATTAGGAGTTGTCGCTACATCGGGTGACGCAGGTAGAGATTTGTCGAGTCTAAGAAAAGGGTTTGGCTTCTGGGGAAGTGGGGGAATATGTGTTGAGGAGATTGGTGAATCACCAAGCCCTGAATCTGGTGGCGAGTCGCGTGGGCTTTCTATCTCGGAAATCGAAGGTTCGCGGGGTGGTTCAGTGACGACCGAAGGATAGGACCTGCTGGATGTCGGAGGTCCTATTTGGGCTGCGTCGGAAGGCTCGTTGTTGGGAACCAGTGGGGACGGGATCTCGACGGGTCTTGAAAGCGGGGGAGCGGACTTGGCACCTCCTGGCTCGGCCCTGTACCCGGGTATTCGCGTTCTGACTCGTAAGTCGTACACTCTTTGAGCAACATCGTCCGAGAGCGCGTGAACGAATCGAGCAGGAATCCAGCCTACTTCGGATCCATCGCCTCGGACAGCGCCCCACCACCCCGACTCATCCTGCCGGACAATTTCTAGAACCTCGTGTTTCCGAAATGACAGACGGTCAGGGTCTGTAGAAAAGAAATCGTAGAGGCCAATGACAGAGCAGATTCGCTCGTAGCATTCGCCTGATGGGGATTCGAACCCCCACGGCTCTCTTCGTGCGATAGAGGAAAACGGAGAGGGCGTAACGGGGGTAGAGCCTCGGACGTCCGGAGTTGCTCCTATTTGAAGACGGAGGGACTGAGGGCGGTTTGTCGCAGGCGGAACGGACATGGAGTTCGATAGGTTGGGAGACGAAGGGAGAAACGGAGCTCGGGAAACGCTCAGGAGCACACAAATAAGCTACACAGCTGTGGAATCGGATCGGGGGCGTATGATGCCAATGCCGGGCAAGTGTGGCATGGCACAGATGAACGTGACGGATCAAGAAAGGGATGGGATAACAGGAAGGTGTTTCCGTCACGTCACTCCGCAAATCGGGGCCCCCTGGTGACCATCATGGTAATGCACTCCGGTATTACGCAGTACTTCCTTCAATGAGTCGGAGGCGGTCTTGAAGGTCGTTGATGCGTTGATGGATGGGCAACTCTTAATTGACGCCTTGCAAGGACGTTGTCTGATTTGACTGATGGCACCAGTGACGGCGTCTTGACGTGTTGGGAATCACTTCACTTTGGAGAGCGTCTTCCCCATCGTTTGTTGCTATCAACTTATCATGACCTGTTGTGAGAAGAGGAATGGTTGTATCATGTTTGAATGATTTCAGTTCCTCAAGCACCGCGTCTGACGGGAGACGTACTGTAGCTGTAGGGGTCATGCTGTGGTGGACCACGGGATTGAGTCATCCATCAGACGCAAACGCAAACAACCGAATACGGTGAGGCGGTGCACTACGCCATGACTTGATCCCTGGTAAGAGACCAGAGAGGAGAGTGTATCGGCGATGGCACCTTGGAATTCCACTAAGGCTAAGGTTCGAATGTTCTTCAACGGCGTTGACTCTTTCTGACCTACGGTTTCTCAGGTTCAGTTGCGGTACGTCGTCCGGACCTCGCTTATGGTTCTTATGGCACGATAATGAATAGTATACGTATACAGCCTGTCGGTGCAGCGTCTGCGGACGCTGCAAGAGAAGAAAGAAGCGCAGGCCAAAGCGGCACGTCGCGACATCGCAACGCTACTGGAGAGAGGCAAGGTAGAGACGGCGCGTGTCAAAGTAGAAAGCAGTAATTCGGATTTCATTATACTCTTTGTTCCCCGATTCTTACAGCCCTTTCTCATAGTAATTAATGAAGATATCTATCTCGAGCTTTTGGAGCTTTTGGAGTTGTATTGTGAACTACTCATCGCGCGTTTCGGCCTTGTGGAAGTGAAGTAAGTTGTGCTCCCAATTATTTATGATGTTCTACATCCCAATGAATCAGTGCACGAGAACCAGATCCAGCAATCAGCGAAGGAGTCTGTAGCATCATCTATGCGGCACCTCGTACCGAGCTGAAAGGTGTGCACCCAGAGCATTGTGTATTCAATCTCGAACCCATTTAATTTCAGAGCTACATGTTCTACGAGATCTCCTCATGCACAAGTATGGCAGGGAATTTTCGGCAGCGGTGATGGAGAACCGCAACAGCTGTGTTAGCGAGAGGGTGAGACCCAGGAAGTTATCCCATCTTTGACAGCCTAACATGACACTCTACGTTTCAGGTGATGAAAAAACTCGCAAACGACATGCCATCCCCCAATCTTGTGGAGGGCTACCTGACAGAGATAGCCCGAGGTTATAGTGTCCGGTGGACTTCCAACTCGAATGAAGTCGGTGATGATCAACGCTGCGATGGTCAAGATTTCGTTGTCAGTCATTCATTAGCACTCTTTACTGTTTTCCTGTTCGCTCATTCTTGCTAGGACACGGCAACGCAATCTGCAGGAGACGTGGACATCCCACTCGACAGTGGGAAATTCGCTGCCAAAGATGGGAAAGGGACGCCGAGGCTACCAGATATTCCGCCGACAGAAGATGACGATGGGAAAGGCGGAAATAACAATGGAGCTGTACCTAAGGAAGATGACTTTGCCATGTTAGCCAGGAGATTCGAGGCACTCAAGAAGAGATGAAACGGTTGTCATATACACGCTGTACTCGAGGTCGGGTAATATGTCGCCTGATCATTAGTGCACACTAAATAGTCCTACTTTTGGAACGGTGCTGCCCGAGGATGACGACTTTCGTTATGATGACATGAGGACATGACAGCCAGGCTCAAAGACTCCTCACACGTGATGGTGTGGGCGACTAATCGGCGTCGGTGGTCAGAAATGTGGTGCGTGTAATTAATGTGAATTGAACACGTTTTGGGGGCACGCACGCAACTTGATATTATCCGGATAGTAATACCGCGGGGATGGCCAATAATGTGGTTATATTGAACCCCTGTCTCGGCTGCCAGTACTATGGGTGACCATCGTTTCGGCACTCACTACCATTTCGGCACTCCATCAATACAGCAAATTTTTGATTATTTTACTTTACACATGGAAACCCTTGCTCAATACCATTGTCTGCGAAGTTGAATGAGTGAAAACGGTGGTGTGGTTGCTGAGATCCTGAAGTTGGCCTTCGTCACGCCGACTCACGCAGAGGGTCACCCCCCAAAAATGTGCCGATGCGGAGTTTCAAAAGTGACAGGTCAGCCACAGTGTCTGCAACGGTTCGGCATCTTACACATTGGGGCATTTTGTACCCAACCTCTCAAATGATATGTAAAAGCTGCAAAAAATAGTAGATATTTTTAAATACAGGATATGAGATGGTTTGCTGGAAAACAAAGGTCATTCAGTGCTGATGGGCCAATGTGGATGACAAAACATATATTGCACTATCACGGAATCGAACCAACAGACCCACCCTGCTCATTCATGTAAGCAAAACATAATAACCACTATACCATTCACCCTTACTTTTACTACCCCTTTTAGCGATACATGACCAGCAGCTGCTACTTTCACACCATACTTTCCATGACACACCTACTACTCATGCCTTCATAGACAGTGGCTCATAATTCAGGACAAACACCCTTCAATTAGGTACTGTACATACAAAACTACTGCATCACAGCACATGAAGCACACCTCATCTCTGCTCACCTACCGGAGTTTGAATCCAGGCACCCGTGACGATGTGTGATGATTCGTGATGATTCGTGACGAATGTGACTGCCGAAATGATGGTGAGTGCCGAAATGACGGTAGCCCATAGTAGGTTCTTAAGCAAGACCTTGCCAATGCCAAGAAGTCCGGTAAAGCGGTTGTGGGATGGTTACCCCAATTTGGGTAACATCTGAGGCGATCCCGCTTGGCTCATCCGCTGGGAAAAGGCCAGGAGGTTGGTTGTCCGAAGACCGGGACAATGGACCCATCCATCGGTGGCGGTGGAGCTTCACCCTCCGTCATGCTAAGGTGTAAGGAAGAGACCAAAGAAAAAAAAATCGGAAATAGAAGACAAAGTGGCGCGGAAAAATGACCCGATGTGGGCGTCATTGGCGTGGGCGCAGAGCCGGATCGAGGTTTGAGAGCGACCTCGAGGCCGGTACGGCGGTGAAATCAGGTCCCGCCGATGGGAGGAATTTGTCGGAAAAGTTCGGCTTTCTGGAGAATGTCCGCCGGAGGGGTGACCAGTGGTCACTCGCCCGCCCATGGCCGGCACTCGTACCGAGACCTTCGCGGGTCCGAGTCGTACATGCGTTCATGACCGTCCTTTATATGCTACCCACATTCCAAGCTTCGCTATCTTCACCCTTTCCCTAACATGGACGATCATCCCGATGATTCGTTTTCAGATGGCGGTTCAGACATCTTCTCGACTCGCAGTGTAGAAACCTCTGCGACTTCATACGACGCATCCATGCGCTCTGCCTCCCCTGCCCCTTCCATGTACTCCGTCACCACTTCCATAAGGACCGCCTCTTATCGCCAAGAATATGGGAGGGGCATAAACAATTACTCGGAAGTGTACCAACTCCCAGCTGATGACGAGGAGCTTGACAGACTCGGTAATGCCTCCATCAAGTCCTGGCTTGTTATATCTCGGGCTGAGTTTTTCAGACAAGCAGCATGAAATGTTCAAAATGATGATGGGTCCATACCCCGAGCCTATGGCGGAGGTTATGGCAGATGACACCCCGGGCGAAACCAAAGCCGTCCTCGACCTGGGCTGTGGGAGTGGGAGTTGGTCAGGATGCTTTTTTCTTTACTCTCCCCGTCACTCGGATTAGTCTGACAACGTTACAGGATAATGGAGGTGGCTCGTGACTTTCCACACTGTCAGGCTGTCGCCGTAGATTTGGTCCCCATGCAATCTATGTGAGTGGACCTGATGTTCACTTACAAAGATTCCCAAACTGATCTCCGCAGTGATATGCCACCAAATTGCAGGTATGGTCTCCCTTCTCATTCATCAACATCGAGTTAGATCGCCAGCTTTATAGGAGCGAAGTTGACGACATCAATATCGGATTGCAGCATTTCTATGGTCAATTCAACGTCGTGCATGCTCGTCTCATTGCATCTGGTGTAAGCAGTACTCAAGACACCTTCTTAAAGACCCTGCGTTGTGGGACGCCTTACTGACTCCATACTTCTCAGATCCAGGACTACTCAACACTGATCGACCATATCAGCCAATGTCTTCGTCCCGGTGGGCTCATGGAACTTGTCGACTATGATTTTAAGGTGTACGATGGCAGTGGAAAGCCTTTCTCTTTACCTTCTGGCGTCCTGCACCCCCCATACTTCGCTCAGTGGATGTCACTCCTTAATATGGCCGTGCGTCAACGAGGCGGAAGTCCTGATGCAGCTTACATGCTCCATAATTGGACGCTACAACACCCGGCCTTTGAAGACGTCGTTTATGAAGATTACTTTGTCCCAACAGCACCCTTCATATCCCCTGGGGAACCCAATTATCATGTTTTGCGGACCATCTCCGAATATTTGCGAGAAGACATGCTAGTGCGTGACTACGGATGTCCGAGATTTACCCCAGACTCACCGTTCGCATCTCTTGCTCAGGCCTTTTTTCGAGCCGGTCGGCCACTTTTACTGGGAAGCGGGGTCCCGGAATCTTTCTTAGACGAACTCCAGCGTCGCGCAGAGTTAGAGACCAAGGAAGCACGCACGGAGACTTATATCCGCCTAGAGCGGGTATACGCTCGCAAAAGGTCCTAGGCGTCTCCCCCCTGTTGTTCCCCTCACTACATTATACTTGCTATTGTGCTGGCTATTGGATTTGTACGTTAACGAATTGATGGAATGATACTCCGCTCCACATATTTCACATTTGCCAATTAATTTGTGAAGTGGGTGCTGACCGTGCGTGTGTGTGATGAAGTGGCCTTATTATCACTGACCCAATGGGTTTATTGAGCCTTGATTGTAGTGGTATGTTGTCACGTGGTCTTAACGCCCACAAATCTCGAGCTTGAGCGCTTGAGCGTTCGATCATCTTACACAGTTAGCTCAAAGTCGCCCCGGAATGGTTGAGCAAACATCTGCTCGCCTGTGGGAGCTCTCAGACCTCTTCCCAGAGGACACTAGGCAGCTTTTTGCTTCTCTTGGATGGGATTCCGTACCGTCGCGCGAGCAGACCTATCGTGAAATAGAGGAAAGACTCCTTTTGCCGAAAGAAAGGCTCCCAGAGGACTGGCTTTCTAAGTACCAGGTGTGGGTAAAACATACTACGCCCCTTCGTCATTCATTGATCTGATCTTCCGTCAAGATACTGGAATGAACAGATTTCAATACCTTCACTATTGTCGACCAAGCCTTCTCCGCCCCCGACCAGTATATCGTTCATCAGGTCCGGCCTCAGCGGACATGTGACTGGGCATTCAGAGGCAAGCCTTTTCTCGCTTCATCCCATGACACCCATTCTCACATCGAATGACAGCTCGTGAACCCCCCGATTCAGACAGGCTTGACTTCAACATCGTCTGACAGGCGGCCTGCACCAAGCTCGAACTTTGTACGAGGAAAGTCAGGCTACGCTCCATTTTGGCCTGGGGGGCTGGATTCGTTGGCCGAGAGATCAAATAACGTGGGCTCCCAAGATGGTGTCACGGAGACCAAACGGCTGGGAACTGTTCCACCCGGATTGACGCGCGGCATCCGATTGTCCACAGATAAGAATCGCGACACCACCTCCTCGGATCTGTTTGACTTGGATGGGGATGAAAGCGAAGTTACAGTAATGGCCCTTGTTCCTTGGGGATTGCTGTTGGCTCACGGATTTACAATAGCCCGACGTGCTGTCCGATGCACCGGAAAAACAGCATTTGCCGGAAGCTTTGTCAGGCCAACCCGCAGACATTGATCACCTACTACCTGTCACGGTACCCATCACACCTAATCTATCACCAAGCAACGGAACTGACGTCGTGGCAGAGGTCACAATTACTACCAGTGACATCTACTAAAACAACCAAACGCGTCACAGTTCAAAAACGAGATTGGGCTCATGTCGTCGATGTCAACAAGCCGATGAAGAATTTTCACACGCTTGTGCCGAATCTTGCGCGCAAGGTCAGTCACCTTTCCGATGTGTTTTCACTTTCCTGAAACTCGGTGATGCGCCTTTAGTATCCGTTTGAACTCGATACTTTCCAAAAGGAGGCAGTCTACCATCTAGAATTGGGTGACTCCGTCTTTGTTGCGGCGCATACATCGGCTGGTAAGACTGTCGTTGCAGAGTATGCCATCGCACTCGCCGAAAAACATATGTCACGGTGGGCGCATTTGTGCAATCCCATTGACACCTTCTCAGTGAAATATAGTGCTATATACACATCACCAATCAAGGCACTGTCAAATCAAAAGTTCCGTGATTTCAAACAAACCTTTTCTTCCAACTCTGTGGGAATATTAACTGGCGACGTACAAATTAATCCCGAAGCCAATTGCTTGATCATGACAACGGAAATTTTGCGAAGCATGCTTTATAAGGGCGCTGATCTGATTCGTGATGTCGAGTTTGTGATTTTTGACGAAGTACACTATGTGAACGACGCGGAAGTTC
>Ga0307509_10006310_pt1 | contig 16015 bp, 22 predicted proteins | sample 10_EM_MG_FD_202245 | JGI IMG/M metagenome (GOLD analysis project Ga0307509, IMG submission 202245) | Populus trichocarpa ectomycorrhiza microbial communities from riparian zone in the Pacific Northwest, United States - 10_EM | ecosystem: Host-associated > Plants > Roots > Unclassified | place...
ACTAGGATGCAACCATTGTGCTGGGGCCATCTGAGGGCGGGCTGGGCGGACAGGATGCTCCAGACGGATTTCCTGCGTCCGGACGCAATGCCTATCCGCCCGGAGCAAACGCTTTTTTTGCTGATGTCACTACCCGAACACCCTTGTTGTCAGTACCTGGATGACTTCTTATAAAATGTCGTCATCTTCCAAGGCCCAAGCTGGGGGCCTTTGCACCGCTCGTCTTGAGCTTTGTCCCTGCCCATCCACGGCCACAGTGGCTACCTGCGGGGGTCGTTTTGGTGCGAATGCGGACTGTCGTGTGGGCTTCAATTGCTCTCGATATACAGCTGACACTTGTATTGGTTTTCGACAGTATTTCCAAGCGTGGTTTTTCATTCCGCATCGCATGCATTCGTTGTCAGATTTCCGTTCATCGACAACCTTTTGATCAACGCCCTGGTGGGCTTTTGCCCACAGCTTGTGTTTGACCTCCCCCGCCGGTGCCACCGACCCTTCCCTTTTCACCTTTCTCTCCCCAGCCTTTTTCTTCTGGTAGTCTGCCTTTTCCTTAGCCGTGTACTGGCTCTTTACACGCTTTGCGGTGACCGTTGGCTTCGAATCCTCGAACTTTCTTTTCTCACCTCATGTCACGCCGCAGGGACCGCCTCCTCGCAGATCTCTTCTTTCCTTGAAATCTTCATCCGCTCTGGTTACGGTCCTGACTCCTTCCAACCATTCCCCATCGTCGACATATTCTCTATCTGAGAGCCGTCGCAATTCTTTTACGGGAAGTTCGTCTTCAATCATTTTCCTCTCGGCTATCCCGGTGACTCTTGCATGGATGTTGAGATTATCCATTTCCATCAAGAATTTGGCGACATCACCGCGATATTTGACCGATCCCTTTTCTCTTAGGGATTTTTCCGCTTCATGGGTGGGACCGAAGCGTCGCAGGGCTTGTTCTGCAAGTACATGCCAGAACTCGTATCCTTCTTGTCTTGTGTAACCTATTTCTCTGCTCATTTGTCGTCGGTAGGTTAACCCAAACGGTGGGACTTCTTTCATGTCCATTCGGCTTATGGAGTATGGGATTCGTTGTGCCTCGTTCTCCAACCGCCAACTGTTTCGACCAAAATAATCCGTACATGATAATAGCCACATACGTATATCTTGGTGTTTCTCAGTTCTAAACATGGCAGGGGGTTCCGCTGGGACTCTCGTTCGTTGTCCCAAGGCGTTGGCCATGACTCGGGAGAACAGGTTAATCTGTTCCTCGTTTTCGGCGGCATAGTCTTCTTCTTCTGGCTGGGGTGCCAGTCTCTCGTCCCGTCTTCCTTTCCTATTCTCATCTGGTTTCCTCCCAGATCCTTCCTCCACATCCTCGGGGTCTCATCCCCATCCGCCCTCTGGAGATCCTGCCGCTCCGTGTCGTGGTGGTGGTGGTCTTCCTCCACCCGCCCCTGAAGCTTCTGATGTCGGATCTGACACCTTCCCCTTTCCTTTGACCTGCCCCATCAACTGTTCCACCAGAGCTTTAAGCACCGCGATCTCACCATCTTGGGCTTCTCGAGACTCCTGGTGGTGTCGTAGCTCGTCTCTTACAAGATTAATACTTATCTCGTGATTTGCCAGCTCCCGTTTGTGTTGCTCGTTTATCCAAACGATCTCCAGGTCCAGGAGTAGGTCTCGATGCATGGACTGCTTGCCAGTCCCTTGCACGGCTTCGTGCAGATGAGAGGTGACAGCCTCGTGTCTGGCTTGTCTTTCACCTGTCTCCCTCAGTCATTCCGCAACCTGGGTTGCCAAGCTTTCCTGGACCTTTTGAGACTCCAAGTCCAAAAGTTGTACTTGTTCATATATTCGGGCGAGTTCTTGACCGACTATCTGGACCCCGGATTTCAACTGATTTTTGACTGTTACCAGATCTTGGGCCATTAATAAGATGTTGGTCGCGAGGGAGCTGAACGCAAGATGTTGGCTATCTTGACTGACGGTAAGTTTTGGGTCAAATCGGCCGAGGATCTGCTCCAATCTTCGGATCCGACCGGCCATGAGGGATTCGGTAGGTTCGGGGGTTTGGCCACTGTGTCTAGGAGCCTTCCCGAATTTTGCTAGGAAGCCTAGTGCGCGAGGGGATCGAGATAGCCGGTGCTCTGAATGCGACCGGGCTAGGTGGGTGACGGTTGTCTCCACACTGGGGGCTGCGGCAGAGGGGAGCTCATCTCCCCCTTTGTTTCCTTCCATCCTTCTTCCTGTCGCCATTCCATGACTTCAGGCGCTTTGGGGTCAGAAGCCATCCTTTATGGTTTCTTTTCACGGAAAGCTTATCTTTTGTTTCCTCCCGAAACCATGGGTATCTCAAAACACTGAGTTGAGTGTTTGTTACTGGGTGGGTACTGGGTGTGCCAAGCGGGGTTCGGTTTCTCTGAGGGGGTGTGATAGATGATGTCTTTGCTGCGCTGGTATTCGTATAGTGTGGCTATATCTTCGAGGGTAACCGTATTTTCTGGGTTTATCCACCAGAAATAAGATTCGTAGTAGGGCTCTGGTGTCCCTAATTGAGGTATAGGGGTGTGGACTTCGTCTATTGCGATAGTCCTCCATGGTCTTGGTTCGAAAGCTTTTTTGGGTTTGGGAGTAAGAGTGTCTCTGCCAAACATTCGTCTCGGTAATGATGAGAAGTATCAATATACTGTTAGGTGGTAGCTTCGGCGTGAGGTATTCGGACAGCTAGGACCTTGATCGTGATTATATCAGAGAACTGGTTAAGAAGACATGAGTAATATAGGCTAGATATAATATTGACTTCGGTGTAGATAGTCGAAGTATTTGTAACGATATAAAAGGGTAGATAACTTATTATATTGATAAGATCTCTTCTCCGTGCTTGTTGTGTCTAATAGCCAGGAAGATGCTTCAATATTTATATTCCGCGTCTGACCAATCGCGGTATACATGCTAACTCTATACTAACTAAGTATCTTGCTCACAATTCTGCAAACTTCACCTGAGTGCAAACACTCGTAGACCCTGAAAACACTCTAACATACCTTTTTGCTCCCATGGCCAACTTATCGGTTTGCGCTTTCATTATTCCTCATGGTGTGGAAACCACGTCAGGTGTCAGCTCATCCGTTTATCCATTGACAATGATGGTTACGAATTATCTTGCCCTCGTGTTCACCGAAGGTAGTTTAACTCGCTGGACAGAAGATGGCCAATCTTCTGTGGTTGGTTCTGTCAAGAATTCGACAAGCAACTGCATATCGTATTCTGGTCTTCCGGCATTACACGACTTGTCCTCGGGATCGTACCTATAGGCCTTTTCCCGCGGACTTCATCTTTTACCAACTTGTCCTCTGTGGATGCACCCGATCCACTTACTGGGCATAGTTACCTCCTTCACACTCTATACGGCTTAGTAGGTACGAGGGGACTAACCTTCGTGAAAAACATCCCGTTACCTTCGACTCACTCTTCCGACTGTCTGTCTTCAAGCGTCTGTAACCTTATCCGCTGTGGTCCGATTCACCTGCCTTTACCTGCATAAGGTGTCCGAAGGTCTCCCCTCATATATCCTGCGAACAGGGTCCAGTCGGACGGATGGCCGCGACGTATACGGTGTTATAGGATGTGTTCTATTGATAGAGGCCTTTGGTGTTGGGACGCAACTACCCAAGCGGCCAGTGATGACGCGCCTTCCCAACGCCGGGGCTGGAGGGGGGTGTTATCTTTTTCCTTTGAAGTTCGTGTGCGTGAAGGTAAGGTAACCTTGCCCTGTAAATCCTTACAGGGAGTCTGTGCGCCTAACAATGGCATCTGTCTTTCAGGACCCTGCCAACCAAAGTGCTGCTCATGGGACACGAACTGCTAAAAGGCAAAACCGAGTGGAAGTCTGGTGCCCAGATTGTCGGTCACGAACTCGACCGCCTTGACAATCAAGTACGGATTCTAGACCAAGAATCCCTAAAGGTCCAGGAAAGCTTGGCTTCCACAGTAGCTGAGAGGCTGGGAGAAACAGGTGACAGACAAGCCAGGCACAAGGCTGTCACATACCAGCTACACAAAACTGTACAAGGAACGGAGGCTCAGTCGAGCTACCGGGACCTACTCCCAGACAAAGATATCATCCGGCTGAACCAGCAACACCAGTAGGAGCTAGAAAATCATGAGATAAGCCTTAATCTCATGACGCAGGAGAAGTTACAGCAGCAGGAAGCGCAGCAGGCCCGAGATGGTAAGATCTCGTAGCTCAAGGCAATGGTACAGACCATGATGTGACCGGTCAAAGGGAAGGGGAAGGCGCCAAATCTGACACCAGAAGCCTCAGGGGCCGCAGGCGGCTACCAACCTTCACCAAAATGAAGCCGGGTGTCAGGGGCTCCAGGAGGAGGAGGAGTCCCCGATGACGAAGGAGAAGGATCTGGGAGGAAGCCAGATGACAGCGGGAAAGGGAGACGGGACGAGAGACCAGCACCCCAGCCACAAGATGATGATGACGCAGAGGACAACGAACAGTTCAACCTCCTGTCCACAGCGATGCCTGAGGCCCTGGGATGACGAACAAGATTCCCAGCGGAACCCCCTGCCCTGTTCAGAAAGGAAAAATACCAAGATATACAAATGTGGCTACTGATGTTAGGTGGTAGCTTCGGCGTGAGGTATTCCAACAGCTAGGACCTGAATCGCTCTATATCGGAGAACTCGCTAAGAAGAGACGAGTAATGTAGGTTAGATAAAATAGTATACTTCGGGATAGACCGTCGAAGTATTGGTAACGATAAGATAGAAACTTATTATATTGATAAGATCTCTTCTCCGTGCTTGTTGTGTCTAATAACAGCCAAGATGGTTCGATATTTATATTCCGGGTCTGAGCAATCGCGGCATACATGCTAACTCTATACTAACTATGTATCGTGCTCACAATTCTGTGAACTTCATCTGAGTGCGAACACCCGTAGACCCTGAAAACTCTCTACCACAGCTTTTGCTCCCTTGGCCCACTTATCCGTCTGCGCTTCGGTTATTCCTGATGTTGTGGAGACTACGGCAGCTGTTAGCTCATCCATTTATCCGTTGACAACGATGGTTACGAACTATTTTGCTCCCGTCCTCTCCGAGGGTAGTCTTAACTCGCTGCACAGAAGATGGCCAATGGTGGTTGGTTGGTTCTGTCGAGCCTTCGACATGCAACTGCATATTGTATTCTGGTCTTCCCGCATTACACGACTTGTCCTCGGGATCGTACCTATGGGCTTTTTCCCTCGGACTCCATCTTTTACCAACTTGTCCTTTGTGGATTCACCCGATCCACTTAGTGGGCATTGTTACCTCCTTCAAACTCCACAAGTCATTGTAGGTACGAGGGGACTAACTTGTGTTCAATGTGTCCCATTACATCCGACCCACCCTTTGGATTGTTTGTTTTCAAGCCTCTGTAACCTTATGCGGCGTTGTCCGATCCACCTGCCTCTACTTGCATAAGGTGCCTCCAGGTCCCTCCCCATATACCCTGCGAACAGGATCTGGTCGGGCTGACGGCCGCGACGTATACGGTGTTATAAGATGTGTTCAATTGATAGTGGTCTTTGGTGTTGGGACGCAACTAGCCAGGCAGTCAGTGATGACGCAGCGTCCCAACGCCGGGGCTGAAGGGGGGTGTTATCTTTTTCCTTTGAAGTTCGTGTGTGTCAAGGTAGGGTAACTCTGCCTTGTAAATTCTTACTGGGAGTTCGTGCGCCTAACATCTATCCTGAATCCCGTATCTGGCTAGCATGTCATTAATTATCCGTGCCTTATTGGACCCATATGAGAACCCCTGATTTCCTGGAACCCAATCAGCACCTCCTCCAGCTGCCCACTATCCATGATCCAATAGGCCTGAATTGCTAAAAAAGCAAGTTTGTTCGGTGAAGTCCATGTATCGGCAGCCAGAGAAAGCTTTCCTGCAGGAGGTAGAGATGTTCGAATATCATCCACGGTGGACTTTCCCAGTCATTTCAAATGCCGTGTTAATGTTGTTAGGCTGGGGATTTCAACTCCCAGACGTATCTACTTGTAAACACGACAAAAGGCACGGTTGTTTGAGCGATTAATGCGGAGATTGGTGCTAAAAACGCTTTAGAACATATTCTCCGAAATCATAATGATTCAATCCTGCTTGTGTGGCCAGATCAATAACCCCACGCCTATTTCCAGTTTTAGTCCCTTTTTGCAATAGCGTTCGAACGTCTATACCAAACGGGCTTCCAGCCCGCCCATCATCTCGGTTAATCTTTCTCGATTTCACACAAGCAGAGGACCTGTTATGGTCATGCATCGACCTCGTCCCCGCGCCACTTGCGTGAGCTAGAACCTTTCTGCACATAATGCACATTACTCGCGGTGTGCCAATCGCACTACCTAAACGGTCGGCACATTGTTGAAAGTATTTCCACACCTCTGTGCCTCGAAGATCCGAATTCCAACTTATCTTTTTCGTGCCACCAGATTTCGGAGTATGGGCCATATACCCTGGTGTGCCTTGCTACCACTCCATCCAACTCTCATGATAGTCCTCGGTATAGAGATAAGAGTTCCCAAATATCGCAAATGTAACTGTGTCACTTGTGGACAAAGTCACAGCTAGAGGATGAAGCACATTCCGGGCGTGATCTTGGTTTCCGGGGGGCAGCGCTACTGAATCAGAGCACAAGGGTGTTGTGGAACTTGAGAGAGGTGCGCGGGCCACGCCAGTCAGAGGTCTTGGGGTTGGTGTTACCGGGCCTTCGCTCCACTATGGGCTGGATTCTACCCCGAACTGGGATAAAGATGGAGAGTATTCGCAGGCAGCGCTTTCGTGGAACTGTAAAAAAGATGTACTGCTTGTTGCCCAGGAGGTGTAGAGCCCCCCGTTGGCTGCCCATCATGGAATATTCTGGTTGGGAAGATATTAAGTTGCGATAGTTCTCGCTATGGTGTATAGTAACAGATCCCCTCGGATCTCAAATGATATTTATATGAAAGTACAGCTGTGGTAGGCATATCAAGGAAGGTTATAAGTTGGCCCAGCTAAGCCAAGTACCCAAGCTAGGTTCCATTCTGTGATATCTTTCATTGCTCGCATAATTTTTGAGTCTATCAATTCATTATACGAACATGCATGCGTAGGAACCTTGGTGTGTATGAATTTTTTTGTGTATGAATTTTGTGTGTATGGTGGTGTATGGTTGCATGTGAATTATGTTTTGAAAATAGCCGCACTCTAGGATTAGGCTCGGTAGCAGCTACATGAATTGGTATTCACCGCTGTACTTTGGGCATAGCATTTGTCCAAATCCAGTAGGGGTTGTTATACCACGTTCAATCATAGTCTGAGATAACCAAATTTCATCTTTTACGCGAGTTGACTAGTTCCAATTGAACCCTCTCATACAGCGCCTTCGCTCCTACATGGCAACAAAATCTTGAATCAAACCTGCAAGTACAGGGTCTCTCGAAGCTGTCGCAACTATTGAAAGCAAATCCAAGGTGCGGATCTAATACTTGAATACCATGCAGTGACCAAGGCACTCAGTGCCTTTCCAAGTGATTAAAGGTGATTCCCGATTATGACCCTTATATATAGGTTGGTAATTATGCTATGTAATTATCCTCCGCTTAGATACTCACAAGAATATCATACCATAACCATCTTGTTGCTACTGCCGTCTACCTTTGCTGCCTTTCCTTTATTTACACCTAAGACAATAACAATGGCCCCAATCGAGGAAGCTCCAATGGATGAGTTTTATACCTGGACATTTGGCCCTGATGAAATAATCAACCTTTTTTCCATTTCCTTCGGCAGAATGAAGGTGGACCTTTTTTTCTGTGAGCTGTTACTGGATTCCACATGCAGCAAGTGTGCAGCCAACTAGAACTATGAAAGCTGATGGTGAGCCATAGACAAACCTTGGGCCAATAGCCGGTCACCACAGATAGGACAATGGTACCAATTGGAGATGTGTGGATTCGAGTGGGCAAATGGTAGAGAAAAGGCAGACAAATTGGTACGAGGTGGACGGATTGCTGGAATGTTGGAACGTACAACAAGGGAATCCCGCTCTATCATACAGGCTCTTGAGTTAGGGTATGAGATTAAGGGTCGGGTCTAGAGCTTAGAAATATTTCAACAGTGTGACTCAGGCAGGCGTGTGGTAAAAGGGATAACAACGAGAGGCTTAGTTCCAGACTCAGACAGTTAACAATAACTTCATTCTGACATCTGAATATCCATAATTTATACGCTCTTTAATTATATTCTATCAAGCATTGCTCATGTTGACTTAATGTATAAGTAGCTGGTCTTGATAAAATGATTGTATCGTTTTCCCTACTTCAAAACCTTTTGGTCTTACTATAAAAGCACGATCTTTCTACATCTCTACATATCCACCCTTCCAGAGTATCATGAGCACAATCAGGAAAGATATTGTGATTGCATTGACGGCACAGGGTAATACCGAGCCCGGAATCGTTCCACTTCCTCAGCTTCGCGCAATGGCCAATGCTCCCGTCAACCATAGCTTCTTTGAAGCGAAGGGCTTTCCCCCGAGCTCTCTAGGCAACTACGGTGACCTGAAACCAACCTGGTTTTCACCTCCGTATCTCTACTCGCTTTCTTGGGGTTATAAAGTCATACAGTTTTTCTGTAAGTCAAATATTCAATATCAATGCCCGGAACCTAGCTTATACTATGATGTGGTAGACATGATAGATTATCCAAAGGCTGGGATGCACGCCCCCATCTTAGGCCAGATGTATTGGTTGGGAATCAAGGTACATGAAGACAAGTCTGAGAATGTGGAGCTACAGCGGAAGGAGATGGTGTCGGGGTTTTTGGACTCTGACGATACAGAGTACAACAGGATCCTTGATGCTCTAGGAGCAGGGATTTATATCCGTGCAACTGTGCATTCAATGGAGATGATGCGTAGTGGAAGTACAAGTAGCAGAGTTGTCATGAGTCTTGTTCATTGTACCAGTGTGGATTCTGATTCTGATTCTGAGATAGAAGCCTATCCTGATAACTGTGGAGCTTAACTTCTCTAAAGGAATATGTGTGGCTATTCCCTCACATATTTGAACCTAAATTATAATTAAACATTCGCAGAGAGCGTGTTTACATCAACTGCTTTGGGCAGGCATTTTGGGCATATGCTTGAGGCGTATGCTTTCAGCCTGTGTTTTGAGTGTATGCTTGGGGCGTATCCTTTGGGCGTGTGTTTTGGGTGTATGGTTCGAGCATGTGTTTTGGGCAGAGGCTTTGGGTGTATGCTTTGGGCGTCTGTTTTGGGCGTAGGTTTTGGGGATATTTTTAGGGCGCATGCTTTGGGCATATTCTTTGGGCGTATGCTTTGACTATATGGCTTTAGAGTGTATGTCTTTGGGCGAATCACTTTGCGTACGTGGTTTTGGGCGAATGTCGTTGGACGTATGGATTTTGCTAAATAAACCAGAAGCAAAGTACTAAATAGACAATCTCAATCTGTGCTCAAGCTTATCATTATGTGAGATTGTTTCTAACTTCTAAACTGCTATCGTATTACATTATAATGCAAAGAGTCAGGTCACCCACTCAATCATCACATAAAAGAAAAGAGCGGAATCTATATAGACGCCGGGTATGATAACAAAAGAAATTAGACTCTAAAGGAGCATCGGTCTCTGGAAATTCAGAGTGAGAAGAGAACAAGAAAAGAGGTAGCGTGCTGCGTAAGAATCTAACCCAAGGAAAACAGCCCCAGGACTTATAACATGGGAGAAAGAATACTGCCTAAGGATGAGACCAAACGGGAGATATTGTGGTGGATAAATACAGCAGAGGGAGTGCAGGTAAGGCAAGGTAAGGGGAACCGTATTAAGGAGAGTAAGGAAGGCAGAACCGGCGTCAGGGATCAGGAAAGGAACAACGAGATAACAAGAAAAGAATATAGATGGAAGTAGAAATCGTTAATTCTCCGGCTCCTGTTTCACACCGTGAGAGAAGTGCTGGCTAGCCATATTGAGGAAGGCCTCCCAATCTATCTCGCGGTCAATTCTATCCATCTCCTCAATGTCAATTCCTTGTTCTTCTGCGTCTTGCCTAGAGCCTGCCTCAAGATGAAGGATAAGACGGGAATTGCCAGCAAGAAAGCCCTTTCTCGTGGTGACAATATTTTCAATACTGGCCTGTTGGTCTTCCAGGCTCATGAAGACATCCTTGGGTGTCAGAGGCCGCCCAAGCAGCCGCTCTCCAATCTCTTGGGTGCTAGCACGGCAACGGTATTCTGCCGCATCGCCCTACAGACCACGAGAGGAAGAGGCAGAGTCAGGGCGACCTAAGTCTCACATCCTACTTCCCAAACCTGAGTCGGAGGTCTCCCCTTCTTCTGTCATAGGGACATCATCATCACCCTCCTCCCTGTCCTCCGCACCCTCCAGCTGGCCCTCCACATCCTCCTCCTCGCCCTCCACATCCTCATTATCGTCCTCGTTAATCTCCTCTTCCCCATAGACCTCATCGGAATCCTCCGCGCCATTGCCACCCTCATCACCAGACTCATATAGGTCAATAAAAGCGACATCTTCATCCTCTTCATCCTCCTCCCACTCTTCGTAGACCTCTGCATTTGGCAAAAGCCACTCAACAGGCTTCACCCAGTCAATCAAAGGTCTACCCTTTTCGTTGCGCTGATCCTCCAGAACCGTCATGTCCAAAACTCCTTCCATATCCGCCTCCATCAATCTGTAGTCAGAGGTACCGTGGTCTCTGCCAATAGGCAGCGAGGGGCCTGTCCGAGCTAAACAATACTGAATATTAGTAAGCACATCTCTAAGTTAATTAGGCAAAGTTTAAAATTACTTACTTGACTGTGGGCTATTAGCCCGGGAGTTTCGCCTCCGGCTACCTAGTCGTATCCTAAACCTGGTGCAATGTGAGATTGGCTCCCTCGGGCTCCCTGTATTGAATGTAGCTGCCCTCGCCAAAGCCACAGGGCGTACAACAGGGGACCCTGTAGGGAATACCGGGGCCCCACCCATTATGAGTGGATGACTGTGGTCCCGAATCGCTAGCCGGAGGGTGCGCCGGGGAGGAGAGTCCTGAGATACAGAAGACCCTAGAGGCAGTACCAGGGCAGACCTAGTTGACGAGCTTCTCGGTCGCTTGACCACACCGTCGTGCAGACCCTTTATTCGCGGCGCAGGCCTCATCTTTGGTGACAGAAATACAGGTGAGGACGGCGAATTTGGTGGAGAATCCACTTCGATAGGTATTGTGGGGTTCACAAGTGTCAAACCATCGTCGCCAAACTGGTTTGGATAGTATCGCCACCAATCCGCCAGGATTGCCACAAGTTCCTGCTCGAGGACCTCGTACTTCTCTACGACCATCTCCTGATCCACTTGGGCTTTGGTCTCGTCGTCAAGCGCCTGGTACTCATCATATCTTCGCGCAAAATCACGCCGTTGTTTTAGGCCATTGCCTTGGTTCTCCCTTGCACGTTCAAAAGCGGTTACCAGGGGGTAAGGCTCGCCCTGTGTTCATTCCGGCGGATGGTCTCAGGATTTACTGTGTGCCCTAAAGCGTCTGCCAGAAGGGGCCTCCACTTATAAGCAGATGGCATTGCTCATGGAAAAAGGTATTCTATTTATCAATGTTGGTACATATAATTTATGCCTATGATTTTGTGCGTATGATTTATTGGTATGAACTTGGCGTATGATTTGAGGGGAGATAAAAGAGCAAAGGAGAAAAGAGCAGTGTTCAGATGAGAATAACTTACTATTTGGAATCGGGCAATAAGTAATTTATGCAGCGACCTTTTGCCGGTGTCCCCTCCGATGTAGTGGCGAAAGTAAGGGAAGTAAAGAGGGTGGTACCAGTAGGGGGGCGTATGCGGGTTAGTGGGGCAAGAGCCACGGCTGTTACTTTTCTTTTGTTTTTTTCCTCTTTTGTTTTTTATAACTGGTGAGTTTCCTTCTGTGATGTATGAAAAAGAGAAGCGGGATTGCACCGCAGTGGGCAGAGCGACCCGAGGATTGTGTTGATGGTGAAAGCGTGGATGGAGAAGATAAGAGTGTGGTGAGAAAGAAGAGGAGTTAATTTGGCCTATCTTAAAAAGAAAAGAAAAAGTTGGTTCACCTCTTAAAAACATGGTCATGGTCTACCCGCAGGCACATGTCGAGCCCTCCTCTCTGCCGCGGTAGCCTAACCAAAAGCCCTACTCACCAACTTCAAAGTATGATATGAATGACCCCCCAGATTCAAGCCTTCTGCTAATTGCTTTCATCATACCATCGGAAAAAGGAAATTATAGCAACGAGAGCTGTGTGTTTGAGTTCAGAGCGAGATGGGAGGGGCGTACGCTCCAGGTTCATTTTGTGACTACAATTGTACACTTGATACTTAAACAGGGAAAATATAATATCTTGTAACAAATACCACGTCTAGTACAATATTTTCAAGCAATTTCTATATGGAAGGGATTGTACATTGCGTGTTATGGTAGACTGGGGATTGCAGTCTTATGCGACTTTAACCATCATACAAGTCAAGTGTATGTATATACCCATGCTCTATCAACCTTAAATGTCGTTTACTCATCTAGACATCATGAATCAATATACGCCTAAACTCAATGGGACTCCCGGAAAGATATGAAGAGGGGGCTTGAAAGGCACTCCTTATCAAATAACCAATTTTTCTTTCGTTGGTAGAAAATAACTCTTTACCCACCTCTCCGCCAACACACTTCTTCCTCTTTGAAAGCCCTAATATCCGACTCAGCTACCCGGGAAGGTATAGGGTCCATACATATATGCACAAATACACATACGCACAAATACACATATGCACAAATACACATACGCACAAATACACATATGCACAAATACACATACGCACAAATACACATATGCACAAATACATATACGCACCAACACACATACGCCCAAGGAAGCAGACTCCAGTCACCTACATATCAAAGATCATTTTCCATCTAACTTCTGAGCAAATACACTTCGATCTTTTCCTCTGAACCTCCTTCCTCACGCACCTGTCCGTCAACACAACAAACAAGCAAATACCAAAAAAGTAACTCCTGCTCAATGTCTCCCAAACGTCGCACAAATGATGGTATCGTAGGCGACAAGGGTGGTGGAAATTGGGGACCCACAACTCAGCATCTTGGTCAGAACAGAGCTGGAAGGGTTGTTGGTGGGGTCCAGCAGCCGGCTCGGTATCCAACTGGGAGGTTGGCAATGGCAAAGATTATTAAATATTGCCGCGATGGCGGGTACCTAATTCCCAAGGCCCCATTCTATCGGCTTTGCCAGGAGATCGTGTCAGATTTGGCACTCAAGCAACAATTCCGTTGGCTGAGATCACCTGTTGAATGGGTCTAGGTGGCAGCAGAAGAGTTCCTGGTGATGACCATGACCGGTAAGTTGAGTTCCTCTCCTAGTATAATTATCTGGTTTACTAATTCTTTGTTCATGGCTGGAGCCCTGGGTGCGGCACATGCTGGTCTGCGTTACCCTCATGGTCCGGGACCTGTGATTAGTTGAGGATGTTATGAACATTATGGCTGAACAGCCAGATGGTGCCACTCGGGAAGAGATGAGATGTTATCTAAATCAAGACGGTGGTGCTCCTGTGGGTGCACCTCCTCCTCCTCCCCCTCCTCCCGAGGGTGCACTTCAGCCCGGTGGTGCACCTCGTGCTGCTGGTGTTCCTCCTCCCGGGCGTGGTCCCCCACCCCCTCCGCCTCAAGATGCATCTCCTCGGCGTGGTGCGCCTCCCAGTCGCCATCGAGATTCTCCCCATCACTCACCCCCTGTGAATGAGGGTGTTACAACGACAGTGACCACAGTGATAATCCTCGTCCACCTGTACGCCGTCGCTTGTATGGTGGCCCTGGGAGCACTAGCGAGACTGGTGGTAGTGGTACTATGGGGGGTCCTGGGTGAGTTGTTAGACAAGGAAATTTGGTTGGGGGTGTGGGTTCTGGTATGGGAGATGGAAGTGGTAGCAAGGAAGGTGATGGGCGAGGTGCCCAGGAAGACCATGATACCCGGCATGTAGGTACTGGGGGGGGTGGTGGCAGTTGTAGTAGGGTGATGACTGGGGCCGACAGAGGCACTCCTGCACACCCGGCCCGGAACAGGGATATCTGGGCCTGGGGTTAGTAGTCATACCCCGCGGACGCCAGTTCAGCCGACTCATGGTAGGCATTGGTGTGGTTGGAGTGGGGCTCGTAGGCGCTCTGCGGGCCCTGGTGGGCCTAGTTGAAGTGGTGGTGGCCGTAGGATGCCCACGCGCTCCGGGGCTGATTGTGGAAGGGTAGGAGCTTGTGCTGGTGCGAGTGCTACCACATAAGGATATTCCAGGATTGTCTTTTTCTTTCTCTTAATTCACCTCTTTTTTCAACTATTATGACTTTCATTCTTCTTGTTTTCTATAACTCCATGGTGTTGTCCCCATGTGGTGGGGGGGACGGGGCAGTCTTTTATCACGGTTACACAAATCATACAACTAACTAAAACCTCCGAGTCACATCTAACTTAGCAGAATTATTTTTTATAGTACGCTTATTGTTATAAATGCACACTTTCTTTAACCTGACCATTTCGCTATGCCAACTCTGAATAGAGTAACTCTATAGCACAACTGTGGTTATGATTTGGGCGTATGGCTTGGGCGTATGGCTTGGGCGTATGGCTTGGGCGTATGGCTTGGGCGTATGATTTGGGGGTATGGCTTGGGCTTATGATTTGGGGGTATGACTTGGGGGTATGGCTTGGGCATATTGTTTTGGCGTATGTCTTGGAAGTATGATTTGAGCGTATGATTTGGGCGTATTGTTTGGGTGTATGGTTTGAGCATATGAAATGAGCGTATGGCTTGGGTGTATGGTTTGGGGTTTGATTTGAGTGTTTCGCTTGGGCGTATAATTTGGGCATATGGCACCGGCAGATGAATAAGGCTTATGAATAGGGCATATGATTTGAACCTGTGAATAGTGTGTATGAATTGAGCGTATAAATTAGGCATATGGCCTGCTGAGACGATATAGCTTACTAGACTAGGCAACTCAGACATCCCATCAGTGTTGTGAATTATTCCACTTCATATTGTATGAATCATTCCATGCAATTAAATGGCCGTATATACTTTGAGGTCTGTGATTTTTGATATATGCTCACACAATTACTCAATCATGTATGAAAACAGTAATGTTCGAGGGGGGAATATACGAAAAAGCGGGGCCCTGGGCGGACAAAATTGATTGGCGGGTGGCTGTCCGAGGCATTGAATGGGGCGGGGGCCTGGACGGGGGGAAGGGCAGGGGTGGAAAAAAAGAAACACCCTGCGCCGGGCCATTGACCGGGGCAGGGAATTGGGGCGGGAGCCCACCAGTTTGGGGGCCCCGGAGGCGTAACGAACACTACATGTATACCGCGATTACTCAGACGTGGAATATAAATATCGAGGCATCTTCGCGGCTATTAGACACAACAAGCACGGAGAAGGGATCTTATCAATATAATAAAATCAGCAAAATAAATACCTTGCGTTCTGTCTCTCCCCGCACACCCTGAGCGCGGGACTTTCCAGGCGCTTATAACGTAAACTCCTGTTCTGGGTGCGTCCGCCGGGGCTCATTCCGTCCGGAAGTGAAAGGGCCACCTCCAATGAGTCCAGACGCTGACTTGCGTGTCCGGACGCATTGGACGCGGCCCTTTTTCCTTCCTGACGCATTTGACCCCCCCTGGCGCAGCAACCCGCCTGATACTCTACCCCCAGGGCCCAGCCTCTTGATACCTTCGCTCCCAATGCACCCTTTCCAATGCTGCCCTTTTGCGGACATCTTGCGGCCGTGACATCTCTCCTCCCGGCCTCCCCCCCTGATACCCCCGCCCGCCAGCTTTCTTTCCATGATACCCTCTCTCCTTTAACCCCGTCACTAACCTCTCCCTGAATCCATTTCTCATCCGGAACCCCACCAACATCACCTCCCCTTCTCCC
>Ga0307509_10006311_pt1 | contig 16014 bp, 8 predicted proteins | sample 10_EM_MG_FD_202245 | JGI IMG/M metagenome (GOLD analysis project Ga0307509, IMG submission 202245) | Populus trichocarpa ectomycorrhiza microbial communities from riparian zone in the Pacific Northwest, United States - 10_EM | ecosystem: Host-associated > Plants > Roots > Unclassified | place...
CGCGGATCCGTGCCTGCGCGCAATTCTGCGCGCCGTGCACGTCGCTATCGGCTCATCAGGCACGCCCGATCCGGGCATCCGGCGTCGCCCACTCACGCGTGCGGCTTCAACTTGACCTCGCCCCATCCCATCACTTGCCTCGCAATGGATGATTTATTCACACCTTCTCAGCCCAACCTACAGAACTGAAGCCGGTTTGAGAAAGACGCTATTTCCCGGAGAACGGGACGACGTTATCGCGGGCCCGCGTGTCGTTCAGTGACGGCGTGTACAGGCGGTAGCGCAGGTCGCCCAGTTCCAATATGTCGCCGTCGCGCATCAACTGGTGCCTGACCTGCTTGCCGTTGACGAAGCAGCCGTTGGTGCTGCCGGCGTCCTCGACGATCACGCCGTTCGGGCCGAGCAGCAGCCGCGCGTGATGCCGGCTGATGAGCTTCGAGGGCACGCATACATCGTTCTCCGAAGTGCGGCCGATGGTGATGACCTTCCGATCGAGCACGATGGGCTCGCCGTCGTGATCCACCGGCTGCAGCACACGCTGCGGGTCGCTTCCGTCAGGCCGCGGCGGTTCGTCATCCACGCGGCTGACGTCGCGGCGGATTGCAGCCAACGCTTCGACGTGCACCGACAGATCCGATTTGAGTGCGGCGATCTGGTTGTCGCGCTGGAAAATCTGTTCGGCCAGCGACTTGACCCGCAACCGTGCCTTCTGCAGTTGGCCGGCCATGATGCCGTGTTCGTCCTGCGTGGTCTGCAATTGATGCCGCAGCTGGTCGACCAGCTCGTCGCGGGCACGCATGCCTTGCTCGAGTTCGCGCAGGGCAGGGGCCTGATGATTCAGTTCCTGCTTGACCGCGGCCAGTTCGGAGGTCTTGATATGCAGCAGCTGCAAGTGCGAGTTCGCTTCCGATTTCGTTCTCTCGGACGCACGCACCGACTCTGCAAGGCTACGCTGTGTTTCGTCGCGTTCACGGCGCAGCTCGGCGACCTCAGCCTGAGCGGCAACCTGCTCCATCTCGCGATTGCGCATGCTGTCGAGCTGTGCGGCGATTTCGCCTTGCAGCGTATCAATGTTCTGCCGTGCTTCGAGCAGCTGCTGTTCGGTGCCTGCGAGTGCCGTCTGTTTCTCGGCGACGACATCGCGCAGCGACAGCAGCGAATCACGCTCGCCGCTCACCGATTGCAATTGCGAGCGTGTGAGAGTCAGACCGGCGCGCAATCCTTCGGCGGTGAGTCGTTCGGCCTGGAACTGTTCTTCGATATCCTGCCGGCGGATTTGCTCGTCGCTCAACGTCGCGCGGGCTGCGGATAGTTCGCGCTGCAATTCCGTCGCGCCGGTCGCCGCAGCAGCCAATGCGGCACGCAACTCGCCGAGCTGTCGCTGCGTCGCCGCCATGCCAGTGTCCAGCTCGCTGTGCTGCGCGCGGCTGTCGACGAGTTCGCGATTCGCGGTTTCCAGCTTCGCCGTCAGCTCGAGCACCGTTTCCTGGCTGCGCTGCAGCCTCGCATTGATGTCGTCGCCCTGCGCGCGCAACTCCGCGATGGTCTGACCGCGTGCGGTAAGCGTGGAATTGAAGCCGTCGGCTTCGCGCAGTTTGGAGGCAAGCTGCAATGCGAGCTGTTCGGCACTCGTCTCTTCTTCCACCAGCAGAGCTTTCAGCTCCTTGACCGCAGTACCGCGTTGCGCGGCAAGTTCGATCGACTGCGTCAGTTCTTCGCGCAGCTTGGCGTGATTCTCCTGCAAGGAGGCGAGCTGCACCGCCTTCTGGGCGATCTGCTGCTGCAGCTCTTCGCGCGCCTTCTCGCTCTTGATGTGCTCGTCGAAGCGCGCCGATTGCAGCTCGGTCAGTTGCGTGGTGGATTGCACTGACTGATCGCGCAGCTTCTGCTCCAGCCGGCCAACCATCTCATCGCCAATGGTGCGGTGCTCGGCCAGGCGCGCATTGTCGGCCTTGAAGCCGAGCATCAGCTTGGCCTGCGCATCACGGTCAGTCGTGGCGGTGTCGCAACGCGATTGCAGGTCGACGTTCAGCGCCTTGGCCGCGGCCAGTTCGGATTCCAGGACGGCGATGCGCTTGAGAATGTGATCGACGTCGGCGGTTACGTCCGCAGCCGGCGGCGGAACGAAGCGGCGCGCGCGGTGCGGACGCTCGCGCTGCTGCGTCTCCGCAGCGACATCGATTTCACGCAGCGCCTCGACCGTCCAGGTGTCGGTGCGCGAGCCGAAGTCCCCATCCTTGTCTTCCTGCTGCGCGAGACTCGCCTCGTATGCATCGACGTCGAGCCGCGGCAACTCGTCGGTGCGGTCGAGATCGCGATGCGGTGAATCGGGCTGGGTAGACATCGGTCGGGATGATAGGAGTGTTTGGAGTGCTTGCAGAGTGTTCTTATTGCCAGCTTATTCGGGCCGAAGTCAAAAAGCGATGCATCGGACGTGCCACCTTGCCTACGCCTGGACAGCGGCCGGCCGCCGTGCCGGCACGCCACTTAGGGTGAGGATGATGCCATGCACAATGGCGGTGGTGGTGGACGCCGTGCGGACATATGTTCAACCGGCATGAACCCGCCGCACTGTTCCAGGCGAACCAATTCTTTAAGTGATTCCTTGCACCGCGTCTCATTGTCGGAGGTGAGTTCCGGACCGCCGTTGGCGCGGTGCTACAGTCCTGGCGCTCGCTGGGAGCCGCACGGACAGCAAGTGTCCGCCCTTTGCCGACAAGGTGTGGACACTACTTAGACTCAAGACATCTTCTCTCTTCAGGAATTGCAACGTGGGCACGCGTACATGGAAGTCGGATGCACAAAATGGGGGCTGGTTTCACTCCAGACTTCACGGACTGTATTCAATCTTGCCGTCGAAATTCGAATCCCTGGGTATTGCGCCGCGATTATTGATCGCATGCGGTGCCGTGCTCGTGCTGGTACTGATGACGACGTACCTGGCGCGTCAGAGCAGCCGCCGCGCGGCGCAGCAAGTGGCGCTCATCGAATCGCAGCACGAACCTCGCGCCCGCGTGGCGCAGCAGATGCTGGATGCGGCCGCCGGCTTCAACCAGACCACGCTCGAATTGGCGAATCCTGAAGCGACGCCTGACCCGAAGCGCATCGACCGTAATCTGGAGCGGCTGACCAGTCTCGGTGCTTCGTTCGAAGCGCTTGCACCGGCGTCGTCCCCGCTGATGCAGCAATACCGCGGCCAGGTCGCGCAGCACGAGCTGCGTGCCCGCGAGTTGCTGCTGCTTGCCGATCGCCGCCGCAGCCTCGTCAAGCAGTACTGGAAACTGTTCGATGTGCTGGACCGGAAGGTGAACGCGGTGGAGGCAGGCCTGCGCACCACGAATCACGCCGACGCCGCCGCGCTGTTGCCGCAGGCGTTGGGTCGGATACAGGATCGCTTCGGCGCATATGCCAGCAGCGGCGGCAAGGAATTGGAGAAGGCGCTCGCCGACGGTGAAGTGGCCTTCCGCGTCGCCTTGGCGGCCAACCAGGCGGCCATGTCGCAGTCACTGAACACCGGCAGCGTCGCTGACGTGAACCAGGAGTTCGAGGCGATGATCCGGTCGCGCCGTGCACTGGTCGCGGTCAACAACCTGATCGCGGATGCGACCAGCCGATTCCTCGCGACCGGCGCCGCGCTCTCCAGCTTCATCGAGGCGAGCATCAGCGATCCGGCGCGCCGCGAACTGGCGCTGGCCGCCATCGGCGCCAACGAGGTCGCGAACGACGCAGACCGCACGCTATCCCAACTCGGCGTCGCAACGCTTGCCATCCTGCTGGCGATCTCCATCGCCACCGCTTACGGCGTGATCATTCCAGTGCGCAAGCTCGTCGCGGCCATTCGCGGCATCGCCCGCGGCAAGCGCGGCCGGCGTGTGGAGCAGGGTGGCGGTATCTACGAACTCGACGTGCTCGCCGGCGCATTCAACGAGATGTCGGTGCAGCTGGAAGAGGCCGAGGCGCTGCTGCAACGCTACAACAGCGAACTGGAGCAGCGCGTTGACGAGCGCACGAAGCAGATCCAGTTTCTCGCGCAGCACGATCCGCTGACGCGCCTGCCGAATCGACGCCAGCTTTTCAGCCATCTCGATGCGGAGCTGCAGCGCGCGGCACGCGCGAACGTGCGCACCGTGCTGTTGATGCTCAACCTGGACAACTTCAAGACGGTCAACGACACGCTCGGTCACCATGTCGGTGACCTCTTGCTGCAGAGTGTCGGCGAGCGGCTGTCCGCGCTAGGGGTCGAACGCCGCTTCGTCGCCCGGCTGGGGGGTGATGAATTCACGGTGGTGGGCGAAATCGGTGAGGCGGCCGGGGCGGTCGATGCTCTGGCTGCGCGCACGGTCGAGCTGTTCCAGCGTGCCGTCGTCATCGAGGGGCGCAGCGTTTCGGTCGGCGTGAGCATCGGAGCAGCCGTCTTCCCAGACCATGCCACTGATGCTGCGTCGTTGCTGCGCGCGGCGGACGCGGCGCTGTTCCATGCGAAGGAAGCCGGACGCAATCGCTGCAGCGTCTACGGTCCGCAACTGCTGGAAGCGGCATCGAAGCACTTCAAGATCGAACAGGACTTGCGCCGCGCGCTGGAAGAAAAGGAGTTCGAGCTGTTCTATCAGCCCGAGCTGAATCTCGACACACTGACGATCGGTTCGGTTGAAGCGCTGATCCGCTGGCGCCGTGCCGATGGCACCCTGGTGTTGCCGGGGCAGTTTCTCGCCGTGGCCGAGCGGTCCGGTCTCATCAAGGAAATCAGCGATTGGGTGCTGGAGACGGCTATCGCGCAGGCGGCGCAGTGGCGCGCCGAAGGATGGAGCGACGTCGTCGTCGCGGTGAATCTGTCCGCGCAGCAACTTTATGACCCCGCGTTTGCGGTGCGTCTTGAGGCCACGCTGCGCAAGCACCAGCTCCCACCGCGGGCGCTGGAGATCGAACTGACGGAAAGTGCGCTGCAGACCGGTGCTGCGACCATCGAGGCACTGCACTGGTTGCGCTCATTCGGGATCTCGATAGCGCTCGACGATTTCGGCACCGGCTACTCGTCGCTGACGTCCATCGAACAGTTGCCGTTGACGCGGGTGAAGATCGACCGCAGCCTGATCAAGGACATCGACCGCAGCCCGCGTTACGCCGCCATCGTTCGCTCGGTCACCAGCTTGTGTCGCAGCCTTGGCCTGTCTGTCACGGCGGAAGGCATCGAACGCCGTTCGCAGTTCGCCTTCCTGCATGCGCAGGGCAGTGTCGATGTGCAGGGGTTTTTCATCGCGCGGCCCATGCCCGCCGCCGACCTGGCGGAATTCCGTACCCGCGACTTGAAACGACTGCAGGAGCTGGCGGCCGAACTGCCACGGCTGGACGGAACCACGACGCTGAGCGACAGCATGGTCGTGCGCCAGCTCAGCATGATCGTCAATCAATAGTCCCGCCGGCGCGCCACACCGCCGATTTGCGTCGAGTTCCGCGCCAAGTTGCAGATTGGCGCAAAGTTGCTAGGATGCACGCCGGTTCGGGACGTGGCGCAGCCTGGTAGCGCACTTGCATGGGGTGCAAGGGGTCGGAGGTTCGAATCCTCTCGTCCCGACCAAGTCTTCCAAGATCAATCCGGCTATGTAGCTGATGTTTCATACCGGCAGGCATGAGGTATTCCCCCTCCCGCCGCGTGGCCTGATCCGGTGCGCCGCCGGATTCCGCCAAACCGCCGAAACTTCGTAACTCTCGTTACGGCGAGCTGCATGCCGGCGGCCAACCCGAAACTCCTGGATGAAGCAATGAACGATTTGCCCGCTTGCCCACAATGCGGTTCGCAACTGACATACGACGATGGTCGCATGCATGTGTGTCCCGAGTGTGCACACGAGTGGTCGAAAGACGTGGTCGCGCAAGCTGACGAGCAGAAGGCCGTAGTACGTGATGCGACCGGCAACGAGCTTCACGACGGCGACGCCGTGACGGTCATCAAGGATCTGAAAGTGAAAGGCTCATCCTTGGTCGTGAAGATGGGCACGAAGGTTAAGAACATCCGGTTGGTCGACGGTGATCACGACATCGACTGCAAGATCGACGGCATCGGCGCGATGCAGCTGAAGTCGCAGTTCGTAAAGAAGGCGTAGGCAAGCGCTGCAGAAACTTGCTACCCCCGCAGCGTCGCATGCGCGGTAGGTGTGCGAGCGCACCGGGATACTAGCTGGCAATATCATTCTCTGTGCGTCGCACTCGCGCGACGTTACATCGCTGCAGCGGGCCAGCCGCACGCTCCCGCGTGCGCAAGCGCCATATTTTCCCGCCCTAGCAGCCATTTCGATATTGGTGGAACCGCAATTGCGCACTAGCAGTTATTACGCAACGGTGCCGCGTGAGCTGCTTCGTCGTGTGCAAGGCTTACACGATTGCTGCTGTCGGCCAATACCAATTTCCAAGCGCGTTCAGCCCAGGGGAGGGCAGATCATGAAACATCACTGCATCGATTCGAATCCGCACCGTCGCTCTCTGCATCGCACACTACTCTTGAGTAGCGCGATCGCCAGTTGCCTGCTGATCGGTGCACCGCAGGTTTTCGGCCAGTCCGCGAGCGCGACCTTGCGCGGCCAGGTGACGACGAATACCGCGCCGGCCAGCGACGCAAAGATTACCGCGACGAATACGCAGACCGGCTTGACGCGCAGCGTCGCGTCCGGCTCGAACGGCGGGTATACGCTCGCCGGCCTGCCGCCGGGAACTTACAAGGTGGACGTCAGCGCGGGTGGGCAGTCCACGTCGCAGACAGTTACGTTGCAAGTCGGGCAGACCGCGACGTTGGATCTCGGTGTCGGCAAGGCTCCCGCGAATGAACTCGAATCGGTGACTGTCACTGCGACGCAGCTCTACGAGACCAAGACATCCGAAGTCGGCAATTACGTCTCGACCAGGCAGATCGAAATGCTGCCGCAGAATTCGCGCAACTTCCTCGCCTTCGCGGACACGGTGCCTGGTGTGCAATTCGCGACCAGCAGCGACGGTTCGAGCGAATTGCGCGGCGGCGCGCAAGCGGCGAACGGCGTCAACGTGTTCATCGACGGCGTCGGCCAGAAGAATTACGTGCTGCGCGGCGGCGTCAGCGGCCAGACGCTGTCACGCGGCAATCCGTTCCCGCAGCTGGGCATCGCCGAATACAAAGTGCTCACGTCGAACTACAAGGCCGAACTCGATCAGCTCAGCAGCGCCGCGGTGATCGCGGTCACGCGCTCGGGCACGAATGAATTCGAAGCGGAAGCCTTTTATGACTACACCGCCGAAAATCTGCGCGCCTCCGATCCGATCGAGGCGCGGGCCGGCAAGAAGTCCGAGTCCGAGCAGCGCCAATACGGCGTGGCCTTCGGCGGCCCCATCATCCAGGATCGCATGCATTTCTTCGTGACCTACGAGGCGAAGAAGTTCGAAACGCCCAAGACCATCAGCTTCGGCGAGAACATAGCGACCAACTTCCCGCCGGCCGCCAGCTTCCTGCAGTACCTCGGCCCGACGACGGCGCCGTTCGATGAAGACCTGTTCTTCGGCAAGATCGACTTCGCCGTCGACGATCACTTGCTGGAGTTCACCGCCAAGGTGCGCGAAGAAAGCGAGATCCAGGAAATCGGCGACCGCAACACGCCCGGTTATGCCTCCAGCAAGGACAACAAGGAAACCCGCCTGGATCTGCGCCATCAATATAGCGGCGCGAGCTTCCTCAACGACGCGCACATCACGTATGAAGATGCGCGGTTCAATCCGCGTCCCGTGACTTTTGCGCCCGGCTACCAGTTGACTACCAGCGATTTCAACAAGGTCATCCTCAACCTGGGCGGCGGACCGAACTATCAGGACAAGGGCCAGACCGGCTACGCGTTCCAGGATGACCTCACGTTCACGGCGTTCGAATGGCACGGCGCGCACACCCTCAAGACCGGTGTGAAGTACAAGCAGATCAAGATCAACGCTTTCGAGCAGCAGCCCTACAACCCGCAGTTTGCGTACGACGTGAACAACAGTCTCACGCTGCCGTTCCACGTGCGGTTCGGCGCCGTGCTGCCCGGCTTCGTCGATCCCGATGTGGAGTCGAGCAACAAACAGTTCGGCATCTACGTGCAGGACGACTGGGAAGCCACCGATCGCCTGGAATTGAACCTCGGCGTGCGTTGGGACTATGAAGAGACGCCGAGCTATCTCGACTATGTGACGCCGGCCGACGTCGTCGCAGGATTGAATGCCCCGAATCCATACCCCGGCGCGCCGCCCGGCCAGACGTACGCGCAGAGCCTCGCGCTCGGCGGCGTCGACGTGAACGACTACATCAGTACCGGCAAGAATCGCGACGCGTTCATGGGTGCGATCCAGCCGCGTGTCGGCTTCTCGTATGATCTGAGCGAAGACGAGCGCCACGTGATATTCGGCGGCGTTGGCCGCGCGTACGACCGCAACGTGTTCGATTACCTTTCGCTGGAACGATCCAAGGGTACGTTCCCCAGCTATACGCGCGACTTCAACGTGCCGGGCCATGCTTGCACGCCTGGCGTCGGTTCGTGCCTGGCGTGGGATCCCGCGTACTTCAATCGTGACACGCTCGCGGCGTTGGTGGCGGCGAACCCGCAACTCGGCCGTGAGATCAATCTCATGAACAATGACCTGAAGACGCCTTACTCTGACCAGATCAGCCTCGGCATCCGCAACCGCGTCGTATTGTGGAACCAGGACTGGAACACGTCGGCCACCGTGTCGCACGTCGTGTCCAAGGACGGCATCGTGTTCCTGCTCGGCAACCGCTATCCGACCGGTGCGTTCCGCGATGTGCCCGGCACCATCTGGGGCGGCCAGCCGTGGGGCAACGGCATTCCCAACCTGGGCACGCTGATCATCGCGAAGAACGGTCTGGAGACCAAGGCGAATCAGTTGCTGTTGCAGGCGGAGAAGCCGTACTCCTCGGAATCGGGTTGGATGATGACGTGGGCCTATACTTATACGTCGGCCAAGGAGAATCGCTCGAACGCCGGCTTGAGGGACGAGCATTCGATCTTCGACTATCCTGATGTGAGCGGCTTCGGCTGGCATGCGTCGACCGGCGTGCCGAGGCACCGGCTCGTCGCCACCAGCATCTACGATGCGCCGTGGGGCATCGCGCTGTCGACCAAGCTGCAGCTGTCCAGTCCGCTGGAAATCGACGCCGTCAATTGCTACGACGCTGTCAGCGATCGGTTCTGCTTCTTCCAGAACTTCAAGCCGGACCGCACGATCGGCTACAAGCAGTTCGACGTGGCGGCGCAGAAGACGTTCGAAACCTGGAGCGATTTTGCGGTGAAGCTGCGCTTCGACCTGTTGAACGTGTTCGATTGGGAGAACGGCGAAGGGTTCGACACGTACCGGGGCAACTTCGGCGTGCGCAATGCGAACTATGGCAATACCACCACCTATTCCCAGCCGACCCGGACCTTCAAGCTATCATTCGCCGTTAACTGGAAGTAACTCTGAGTCCGGCCGCGCCCGTGGCGGCCAGGATCTGGTTAAGCTGTGTATGATGGAACGGTCCGACGGCGCATCGGTCAAGTGTGAATGACTGGATACTAGGGAGCCGCCACAAGGGGACGAGTGATGGGTAATGAAGCTTGAGTTGCGACGCCTAAGTGTTCTCATCAGCCTCCTGGCGGGATGCGTGCTGCCGCTCTGCGGCGCAGCGTTGGCCGCCACCAAAGAGCGTGTCTCGGACGTGACCGTGACGCGCTCGCGCGAACTCGACCCGGTGAAGGACGGCGATCCCGTCGTCAACAACCTCGAGCGGCGTACGTTCCGCTTCTTCTGGGACACCGCCAACAAGCGCAACGGCATGATCCCGGATCGCTTTCCCTCGCCGTCGTTTGCCAGCATCGCTGCCGTCGGCTTCGGGCTCACCGCTTACGTCGTCGGCGCCGAGCGCGGCTACGTGTCGCGCGGCCAAGCGCGGCTGCGTGTGCTGCGCACGCTGCGGTTCATGAGCGAGTTGCCGCAGGGGCCGGAGGAGTCGGGCACCGCCGGCTACATGGGCTTCTACTATCACTTCCTCGACATGCAAAGCGGCCATCGCTTCGAGACAACGGAGCTGTCCACAGTCGATACCGCGCTGCTGCTGGGCGGCGTGTTGCTGTGCCAGTCGTACTTCGATCGCGATACCAAGTCGGAGCGCGAGATCCGCGAGCTGGCGGAAAAAATCTATGGCCGGGTGAACTGGACCTGGGCGCAGAATCGCCCGGCTTCGATTTCGCACGGCTGGCGGCCCGAGACCGGCTTTCTGCGGTTCGACTGGCGCGGCTATAACGAAGCGCTGCTGGTTTACGTGCTGGCGCTGGGCTCGCCGACCCATCCGGTGGAAGCGGATGCCTGGCAGGATTGGTTGCAGACCTACAAGAAGTCCTGGGGCACGTTCAGCGGCCAGGAATTTCTTTCGTTCGGGCCGCTGTTCGGCCACCAGTACTCGCACGTGTGGATCGACTTCCGCGGCATACAAGACGAATATATGCGCGAGAAAGGCATCGACTATTTCGAGAACAGCCGGCGCGCGGTGTATGCGCAGCGCTGGTACGCGACCACCAATCCGATGCGCTGGCGCGGCTATGACAGCGAGATCTGGGGGCTGAGCGCGTCGGACGGGCCGGCCGATACCGTGCAGATATTCAACGGCGAGGAGCGCGGCTTCTTCACTTATGCAGGCCGCGGCACCGCCGCGCCGCACGTGCTGGACGACGGCACGATCGCGCCGACCGCGGCAGTGGCATCGATTGCGTTCGCGCCGGAGATCGTGATCCCGACCATTCGCGCTTTCCGCGCGCGCTTCGGCACGAACCTGTATCAGAAATATGGATTCCTCGACGCCATCAATCCCAGCTTCACCTACACCGACGTGCCGCTGCGGCACGGCAAGATCGTGGAGGGCGTGGGGTGGGTGGCGGGCGATTACCTGGGCATCGACCAGGGCCCCATCGTGGCGATGATCGAGAACTACCGCTCGGAGCTGATCTGGAAAGTCATGCAGCGCAATCCTCATATTCGCCGCGGCCTGGAGCGTGCCGGGTTCCAGGGCGGCTGGCTGTCGGCGCCGGCGCCGTCGAGCGCGGCGCCTGCGCCAAGTCCTTGATGGACTCCTCGCCAATGGATCCCTGGCCCAGATGAATCCCCGGCTGACGCGCCGCGCCGCGATCGGCGGACTCGCGGGTCTCGCCGCCGCGGGGCTGGGCTGCGCCCGCCGCGATCCTGGCAAGGACTATGTGCGCTTCTGGTCGTTCGGCCGCGAGGGTGAAGTCGCCGTCGAGCTCATCCAGGATTTTCTCGCCGAACATCCGCACATCGACGTGGAAGTGCAGAAGCTGCCGCTGATCTCGCTACACGAAAAATTGCTCACCGCCTACGCGGGCGACACGCTGCCCGACATGTGCCAGCTGGGCAACACCTGGATTTCCGAGTTCGTCGCGCTCGATGCGCTCGAACCATTGGACGGCCTCGTCAAGACTTCCGGCGTCGTCACGCGCACTGATTATTTCGACGGCATCTACGACTCGAACCTGGTCGATGCCGCGCTCTATGGCGTGCCCTGGTACGTCGACACGCGCCTGCTGTTCTACCGTCGCGATCTGCTCAAGCAGGCTGGTTTCGATGCGCCGCCGCGCAGCTGGGACGAATGGACGCAGATGATGGCCGCGATCAAAGCGATGGTCGGACGCGACCGCTACGCCGCGCTGCTGCCGATCAATGAATACGAACCGCTGCTGGTGCTGGCGCTGCAGCTGCCCGATGAAGTCCTGCGCGACGGCGGCCGCTTCGGTAATTTTCGCGGCGCCGATTTCCGCCGCGCCCTGGGCTACTACGACCAGATATTTAAGCGCGAGTGGGCGCCGCGCATGAGCAACACCCAGATCTCCAACGTCTGGGACGAATTCGGCCACGGCCTGTTCTCGTTCTATATCTCCGGCCCGTGGAATATCGCCGAGTTCAAGAAGCGCCTGCCGCCGCAATTGCAGGATCAGTGGATGACCGCGCCCATGCCGGGGCCGAACGGACCAGGCGTGTCGTCAGCGGGTGGGTCGAGCCTGGTGATCTTTCGCTCCTCGCCGGTCAAGCAGGCCGCGTGGCAATTGATCGAGTACCTGTCGCGGCCGGAAACGCAGCAGCGCTTCTACCAGCTCACCGGCGACATGCCGGCGCGGCGCTCCGCCTGGCAATTGCCCGAGCTGGCGCGCTCGCCGTATGCGAACGCATTCCATCAGCAGCTCGATCGCGTGCGCTCACCGCCCAAAGTGCCGGAGTGGGAACGCATCGGCGTTGAAATGCGCCTGGCCGCCGAACGTGTCGTACAGAACCAGCGATCCATCGACCAGGCGGTCACGGACCTTGACCGCATCGTCGACGACATTCTGGAGAAGCGCCGCTGGATGCTCGACCGGCGGCGCCCAACATGAAAGCACGCAAAGCCGGCTGGATTTTCGTGGCGCCCGCGCTGCTCGTGCTGGGCCTGTTCTTTTTCCTGCCGGTGCTGGCGGCGTTCCTGATGAGCCTGACGGACTTCGACCTGTATGCGCTGCGTGATGCAGCCAACCTGCGTTTCGTCGGCCTGAGGAATTACGGCCACCTGCTGACCGAGCCCTTGTTCTGGAAGGCGCTGGGCAACACGGTGTACTTCGTCGTGCTCGGCGTGCCGCTGTCCATCGGCGCGTCGCTCGGCGCGGCGCTGCTGGTGAACTCGAAGGTCGCGCGTTTCAGGAATCTGTTTCGCACCGTGTTCTTTGCGCCCGTGGTCACGACGCTGGTCGCGGTGGCGGTGGTGTGGCGCTACATCTTCCATACCCGCTATGGTTTTCTGAACTATGCGCTGGGGATCTTCGACATCGCACCGATCGACTGGATGGGAGATCCGCACTGGGCCATGCCGGCCATCATCGTGCTCGCGGTCTGGAAGAACTTCGGCTACAACATGATCATCCTGCTCGCGGCGCTGCAGAGCATTCCCGATGATCTGTACGAAGCGGCGCGCATCGACGGCGCGTCGAACTGGCAGCTATTCCGCCATATCACGCTGCCAGGCCTCGCGCCGGTGTTGACGCTGGTCAGCATTCTCACCATGACGGGCTATTTCCAGTTGTTCGCCGAGCCGTACGTGATGACGGAAGGCGGCCCGCTGCAAAGCACGTTGAGCGTGCTGTACTTCATGTACGAGGAAGGTTTCAAGTGGTGGAGCCTCGGCCGCGCGTCGGCGGTGGCGTTCCTGCTGTTCGTGCTCATGTTCGTCGTCACGCTCGTGCAATTGCGGGTGACACGGCGCGAGGGGCAACTATGAAGCGGCCGGCCGCCACGCTGCTCGTCAACACCGCGCTCGTGATCGGCGGTATCGCCACCGCATTTCCGCTGGTGTGGATGTTGTCTGTGTCGTTCATGCAGTCGGGCGCGGCGGGGCATTTTCCACCGCCGCTGCTGCCGGCCGAGCCGACGCTGGAGAACTACCGGGTGCTGTTTGCCAAACACGCCGCCGGCCGTTACATGTTCAACAGTGCGCTGGTCGCGCTGGTGGTCACTTGCATTTCATTGATCTTCAACACCATGGCGGGCTACGCGTTCGCCAAGCTCAGATTCAGCGGCCGCGATCGTGTGTTCAGCCTGCTGCTCGGCGCGCTGGTGATTCCGGGACAGGTGGTCATGATTCCCCTGTTCGCGTTGATGAAGGAACTGGGGCTGGTGAGCACGTACGGCGGTGTCATCGTTCCGGCGATGGCCAGCGTGTTCGGCATCTTCCTGGTGCGGCAGTATGCGTTGTCGCTGCCTGACGAATTGCTGGAAGCCGCGCGCATCGACGGTGCCAGCGAAATGCGCATCTTCCGTTCCATCGTCGTGCCGCTGCTGCGTCCCATCCTGGTGACGCTGGCCATCCTCACGTTCATGGCGAGCTGGAACGATTTCATGTGGCCTCTCATCGTGTTGACGCAGCAGAAGCTGCACACGCTGCCGGTCGCGCTGGCCAGCCTGTCGCGCGAACACGTGCAGGACAGCGAATTGATGATGGCTGGTGCGGTGATCACCGTCGTGCCGGTGCTCGTGCTGTTCCTTTCCATGCAGCGCTATTACATCGCCGGCATCCTGGCTGGCGGCGTCAAGGGCTAGTGCAAGGAGATCAAGCACATCATGCGAACGACGCGGCATCTGTCGACAATCTTCAGACTGAGCCTGTTGACGCTGCTGGCCACCGCCGCCGGCAGCTCGCTGCGCGCTGCGGAGCAAGCCGTGCCCGAAGTGATCTCGCTGGATACGCTCGATGACATCTCGGCCTGGAAGTCGCTCGCGTCCGATGGGGCCGCGGCATCGGTGCACGGTGCGAACGGACTGGAGGGCGGCGCGCTGGTACTGGAATTCGATTTTCACAAGACGGCGGGTTACGCGGCCGCGACGCGCAAGCTGCCGCTGGACTTGCCGGAGGACTACGAGATCTCCTTCTGGATGCGCGGCGAAGCGGGGCGCAACCATTTCGAGGTGAAGTTCGTCGATGCGTCGGGCGACAACGTCTGGTGGTACCGCCGGCCCAACTACAAGTTCTCCGGCGACTGGCAGAACATCCGCATCAAGCGGCGGCAGATCGAGTTCGCGTGGGGGCCGACCAGCGACAAGACGCTGCGACATTTCGAATCGATGGAGTTCGTCGTCAGCGCGGGTGCGGAGGGCGGCGCGGGCAATCTGTGGTTCGACCGGTTGGCGCTGAAACCCGTCGCGCGTGCAATCGGCGCAGCAGCGCCCACGGCGAGCGCGTCGTCGGAGCAAGCCGGCAGCAGCGCTGCGCAGGTTCTCGACGGCAAGGACGGCACTGCCTGGCGCAGCGCTCGCGATGCAGCTGCGCCGCAGTCGCTGGTCATCGACCTGCAACAGGTGCGCGAATTCGGCGGCATCGAGATCGATTGGCTGCGCGGCATGCATGCATCGCGCTACAGCATCGAGGTGTCCGACGACAACGCCAAGTGGCAAACCATCAGGACGGTGAACAATGGCAACGGTGGCCGCGATTCGCACCTGCTGCCGGAATCCGAGGCGCGCTGGATTCGCCTTACGATGCTGGATGAGAAGCGCCAGTTCGGCATCGCCGAAATGCGCGTGCGCGATCTCGAATTCGGCGCGTCGCCCAATGCGTTCATCCAGTCGCTGGCGAAGAATGCCAAGCGCGGCTGTTATCCGCGCGGCTTCATGGACGAACAGACCTACTGGACCATCGTCGGCGTTGACGGCGACACCGCCGAAAGCCTGTTGTCCGAAGACGGCGCAGTCGAAGCGCGCAAGAGCGGCTTTTCCGTTGAGCCGTTCGTGAAGACGCCGGATTCGCTGTTGACATGGGCCGACGTGAACATTGGCCATTCGCTTGCCGACGGCTATCTGCCCATTCCGAGCGTGCAATGGAAGCATCAGCAGGTTGAGCTGTCCGTTACTGCGTTCGCGAGTGGAACGCGCGGAGATGCGCACACGCAAGTGATCTATCGATTGCGCAATCCGACCCGCACACCGCGCAAGTTCACGTTGGCGCTGGTCGTGCGGCCGTTCCAAGTCAACCCTCCAGCGCAGTTTCTGAACACGGCCGGCGGCGTGAGCGAGATACACGACATCGCCTGGCGGGACAACGCAGTTCACGTCGATGGCGTCGCAAGTGTCTATCCGCGCACGCAGCCCAGCCGCTTTCATGCGACGGCGTTCGATTCGGACTCGCCTTGCGATTGGCTGGCGGCGAATCAGAGTGCGAGTTCGATTCACGACGATACGGGGCTTGCGTCGGGCGCCCTGCTGTTCGACATGGCGCTGGGACCAGGCGAGCAGAAGGAGGTCACGCTCGATATGCCGCTGCATCCGCAGGTCGACGTGGCGCGCTCGGCGGCGTCGCGCGCGCCGCAAACGCAGACGGAGGTCGCGGCGCAGTGGCGCGAAAAGCTGAATCGCGTCGAATTGGATCTGCCCAAGGACGGGCAGCGCTTGTTCGACACGCTGCGTACCGCGCTGGCGCACGTACTCATCAATCGCGACGAAGCC
>Ga0307509_10006312_pt1 | contig 16008 bp, 10 predicted proteins | sample 10_EM_MG_FD_202245 | JGI IMG/M metagenome (GOLD analysis project Ga0307509, IMG submission 202245) | Populus trichocarpa ectomycorrhiza microbial communities from riparian zone in the Pacific Northwest, United States - 10_EM | ecosystem: Host-associated > Plants > Roots > Unclassified | place...
TAGTGAATAGTGTCTGGAAATAGATGCTTTTAGGAAAAGTGTATTGGTAGGTAGTTAAGAGAACAACACGGGGTTTGAACATGGCAGAGAGAAATGGTCCGCACGCCCTCTTTAAGAACTAGGAATATTCACAGCTTGTCACTCGCTTTGACACTTGATGGCAGTGGCACAGACGTCGTGCGGCCGAATTGAAGCTGGACACCTTCTATGGGAATTTGCACCCGGGGTGTCTAGCTTCAATTTTGCCGTGTTATTTTCCTGAATCACGATACGAGCTTTTGGTGTGTAAGGTTCATGAAGTAGATGGAAAGGTTTATTAGCATGTGTCACAAATCGTGACTAAGCAAGGCAGATTTCACATGACTAATAGTTATTAGTCATAAGGTATGTTTATGTTTCACGCTATGCAGTCAGTTGACTCATAGTTCCCACATGACGTGCACTTGTGTGTCATCGTTATGTTATGATTAGTTGATGTTTCTATGACTCACGATTGTGAGTCATAATGATGTAAGGACTTTCGCGCGTGACTCACATTATGAGTCATGAGTTCCACGGAGATGAGGCGCTTTGCGCACCTGATATGTTTTATGTTTTATGATTGGTTGATGTTTCCTTACTCAAGATTGTGAGTCATAATGATGTAATGACTTTTGCGCGTGACTCACATTATGAGTCACGAGTCCCACGCAGGTGACGCACTTTGCGCACCTGATATGTTTTATGTTTTATGATTGGTTTACGGCATGTTTCGCAGTGACTCATAGGAGTCATCTGATGGATTTCGGGCATGACTCATTATGAGTCATAAGACTGTGTGACTTGAGTTATGAGTCACCAGGGTTAGGGTTGTTGGCGTGAAGAGTGTATAAGTAGGAGACTCGGTCACAATAGTTAGACATCCTCCGTCTCCGCTACACCTCCGGCGATTGAAATCTCAACACCACAAGAAATCATCGTTACTTCCATCCACCTCCCTCTCCTCAGACACGCCACATTGCCTCTGTCTGGGTGAAGCCATCTCCCTTCCCTCTTCCTTTCCCTTCTGATAGTCAGGCCTGGCAAGCTTGTTCCTAGGGGTTGGTTGAGTTCGCCTTCGCCCCCTCTTCTCCGAGCTCGCTTAGGCAGCCCCCCACGGTCGGCAACCCCTCACCCGTCAACGGTCGGTTTTTAGTCTCGGTCGATCGGTAAAGTAGCTATCCCCGGTGGCACTGCTCTCTGGTATTACACTATCTCCTTTGTGCTCTGCTGGTACGGTCGGACTTTTCGAAACATCGTGACACCGTTTCCGTCAGCCTTCCTCGCACTTCTCGTGTTGGCTAGCCCTCCGCCCACCCCCCCCCCGACGTCTGGATCGGCTGGCACCCTACTGCTCCCGGCCCTACGCCCACCCTCAGACCTCTGCTCCCTTCTGATGTCCTCGGACTAGGGGCGCATGTTTAAACCTTCTTTCTGTGTCCTGTTTCCCGAAATAGCCGACCGGATCTTCCTCCGACTGCCACGAGCCTTCATTCTTTAGGCGGCATCCTCTCGAACTCGATCGCTCTTCCTGAGCCTCGGTTGGCGGACTGTATGCCCCCGGGAGTTACCTCTCCTCGTTGTGTCCCCGAGACCTTTATTCAGGAGTCCCTATTCCTTCGAGAGCTGGGCCCGGTGGGGTTTTACTACAGTTTAGCTTATAGGTTGTTTGATTTAGGGAGTGGGTTTGCTTTTCTTTGTTGGTTGTGTCTACTGTCGGTTGGGGATGTTTTTCTTTTAGGCTAGGCTTTCGCGGGGGTTATTGGTTCGTGGCTCTCAGGCCCGTGGTCTCATCTCCTTGTAGTTTCTACCCATAGTACCGGGCGGAGGATTCTTTCTTTGTCAGGCAGGGTCAGAGGGTTTTAGCTTGGGGATAGCGGGAAGGAGGGTAGTTGGAGGTTTTGGTCCACATGGCTTACGTTCCAGCCGAGGACCCTTGTACCTAACACCGTGGGATGAGCACAGTTGTGCATTTTGCCCCGATAGAAACAATAAATAAGCGAGATTAAAAAAAAAGTCAAAAAAGTCAAAAAAAGTCACAGTAGTTAGAGCTCTTCACGCAACCATCTAAGTAATACACCACTCAGATACCGGAGCACGGGCCAAGCCCATTGACAGTGACCTTCCATAGGTGCAATATCTACGAGATTCCCAATGCCCTTATCTCTATGATACCACACTTGTATGCGAGTACTCTATTCCTATACGATAGGACTTCCTACGATCACTATACCTACAACGAACACAAGATGTTAGTCTATAACGATATACGAAGAAAATTACGTAGGCTATGTCGATAGCCTATGATAGTAAGATAGTCGTTTCCCGTTACGAACACCTTCACGGAAGGCTGGTTTGTTACAATTATCCCCCTTGGGCCTAAAGGCATAGCCGAAACGTAATGCTGTCACCTCAGCTGTCAACACAGGAAAGCCAAAGCCACGACACCCGAATTGGATATCCACTTGCCTGCTCTTGCATTATTTATCCAATAGAGATTCATAGCTTAAAGAGAAGTGAATGGTAATTGGTCTGAATATAGGGAAGATTGTCTGAGAGTCATGGTTGTCTACAAGTAAAGTTCTTGTCTACAAGTAAAGTTTCAGTTATGACATTTCAATTCTTCCCCGACAGTTGGGGTCAAGCCCGCTAACCCAAACACACCTGGCGCTACCACCAACATACAATCAGCAATATTGACTCGGGAACAGGATTGACATGAGCTCGGCATATGTGAGTTCATCTTCTGCAATGACTCACATTGTAACTACCCGAGGTAATTCCCAATCTATGTGTGCCTAATGTGTAGCCAGGGTTAGATGGCATTTGCCATTAGAGAATCTCCCAGCACCATATGTTATCAATGAATCCTAATTTAGACCGCCACTACGATATTATTACCCACTATTCAATTTCCTTAAATGTAATACAATCACGACAGAATTCCAGAAGGCGGTGTGTGTCATGGATCTAAAATGAAACTATAAATTTAATAAGTAAGGAGTTCTAGTCTCGAACTGATACCGTCCAGGGATTCAATCCCTGGTTTCTCAACATGTGGTTTGGGGTTGTTAAGCTGGAAGTTGGGGTAAACAGGGGACCGGTGTCATGTTCTGCACCCAGAAAGATGTTGAAAAAGACTTTTCCATACTGGTGCTGCCCTTGGCAGCCATGGTTTCATGTACTTGAAATTACAGAGGTATTAATTGCGAGTTCTCAACCTGCTGCAAATGGAAGAGTGGTTATGTCACACCTGAACTTGCACAGGTTTTATCAAGGCAGAGAAACACTGCTGACTGAGGCACTTGTTCGGAAAGAGAAAAAGATATAGGAAGCAAAAGATTGATACTACCAGTATCACGAAAAAAGCAACGGATTCTTGAGATCACAATTAGTTTGATTTGAAATTCGGGGCCGGCCGTTGCGAGAGATCCTTTATTGTACAAGAGACTAATTGGTGTAGCTTATGCGGCACTCAGTTTGGGATGCCTCTTCAAGATTTCATTGTGTTTAAAATTCAAAAATTGATTCAGTTGTATCTGCCTATCGGAAGTGCATGACTGACTTTCAGTGGGTCGGGCAACTGGGGAGTTTGACAATACTTTCCAGAAACTTCCACTCTATGATATTCTATTTACAACTTTCACCTCCAACCTTTGTTCAAAATGTGAACACCAAAGGGACAATCTATTCTTTATGAATAATACCGCACAAGTGGGAGGGGAATTGCATGGCATACTAAGTGAGGTGGTATAGAGCAGATTTGTAGAAGTTCTAGTTCTTATTCTTCTAAGTGAGCTGGGTGGTAGCAATTATATTTATACAAAAGTGTATGCCCCTATATGCGAGAGATAACATAGGGAAAACAATGTAAGAAACATAAGTGCCAATATGTTTGATGCTGGGGACCTGCCAAGTAAATTCCAAATAATGTGTGTGAATCCATGAGTGTGTGAGAAGATTATTAGAAATATTATAACCAAGAATAGTGCATAAGAGATGCATAAACAACCATAAAATCCTGAATACCTGATATGTAACCACATCTTAAATACTCAGATATAACCCTGAAATAAACAATAAAACATCATAATATAGATCTTACCTGTAGTTATGTAAGCAGTGTACAGGCGTAGCCAAAACACAAACTAAGTAAAGAAATACACAGCAGTGTTATGAAATATACTAGGAAATATACAGAAAATTTCAACAACCTTCACTTCATCTCTTCCTCCTATACCAAGCAACATGAATCTGTCAACCCATCCTACACCCCCCACTTCAGTACGGGCCATAGAAACAGTTTCAACGTGACAAATAGGTACAACACCAACTATAACACTACAAATGTCGATGAAAGTCCTCAGATCCTTGAGTGGCTATCCCCCCTAGAACCTCGCCTACGCCATCAGGATGTGCGCATCCGCCGTCTTCAGGGTTTGGGGGATTGGTTGTTACAAACACAAGATTTTATCAATTGGCGTGATGGGGGGGATGGATCTAGCATGGCCACTCTCTTTGGCTCTGGTGCTCCAGGAGCCGGGAAAACATATCTTATGTGAGAGAAAAAGCTTCAATCTACGAAGAGGTATAGACGAATGCTAACTAATAAAACCAGTTCCCTAGTGGTTCATGAGCTGTGCGACTGAGTCGTGGATCAGAAAATTGTGGTTGCATGTTTTTACTGTGACTTTCAGACCCAAAAGATGCAAACCCCAGAGAACGTGTTGGATGCACTTATTAAGCAAATTGTGCGTGGGTTGGGGGCAGTCCCTGACAAGATCGATGGGGCGTTTCAGAAAGCAAAGGGCCAGGTTCGAGGTCGGGGTCTCCGGGTACCTGAAGCTCTTTCTCTCTTAAAGGCCTCCCTAGCACCGTTAGACCGGGCTTTTATCTGTATAGACGCATTGGATGAGCTCCTGGTGAAGCATCTACCCACTCTTCTACGCTCATTGCATGATATTTCCCAGTCGTGTCCGGGGGTCCGCTTTCTCTTTACAGGTCGACCGCATATCAAGGCCGAGATCGAGAAATATTTTCCCGGAGCTGCGCGGTTCCTACAAATGAAGGGAACGAGGCAAGATATTATGAGATTTGTTGAGATGATGTTGGATGACGATCCCGACCCCGAGGCAATGAACGATGGTCTTCGCGCGGAAATCATGAACCGGGTTTCAGAAACAATTTCCGATGTGTATGCAGCTGCAATTTTCCGTTCTAGGCTGCGGGTTTTGCTAATAGTAGCACCTAGTTTTCTGCTTGTTTCATTGAACATCACCGCAATATTGGATGAGACGACAATCTACGACAGGCGTAAACAACTCGAAAGGATGACCAGTGGCCGAGGGTTGAATGATGTCTATGGTGTGACGTTGGACAGAATTAAAGGGCAAGCAGTGGGAAAGTCGAAAGTTGGAATGGCAGCGTTGCTGTGGATCTCGCAATCTGAGCGGCCCATGAGCGTGGACGAGCTATGCCACGCCCTAGGCGTACAAATAGGGTCTACTGATTATAACCCTGATAGTGTCCCTTCCATGCAAACAGTCATAGCCACCTGTGTTGGACTTGTTACAGTCGACCACGAAGAATCGGAGGTCCGCTTAGTGCACTTCACACTTCAAGAATATCTTTATAGCTGTTGCGAGGTTTTTCAGAATCCCTGCCCGGTAATGGCCGAGGTTTGCCTAACATATCTAAACTTCGATTGCATCAGGAGACTTGAGCCCACGCCTGCCACAGAAGCGCAAGAGTACCCTTTCCTTAGGTACTCTTCCTGCTACTGGGGACACTATTCATGACACGAAACCCCGGAGGGCGTGAAGTCACTCGCACTTCAGCTCCTGGATAGAATTGATAGCCATATATCAGTAAACCTTCTTGAATATGATGTGCTGTGGCTCCTGGGAAGGGCCCGAAAGGGATTTACGGGGCTACACTTCGTGGCATATCTGGGTGTTGATGAGATTGCTGAGGCTTTATTGGATATGAGAGACTGGGATGTTGACAGGGCTGATTCCTGGGGCCGCACACCGCTGATATGGGCTTGTAAGAATGGGCATGAAGGCATTATAAGGCTACTCTTAGAAAAAGGAAGGGCCAGTATTGACACAAAAGACACTATGTATGGCCAAGCACCCCTCTCTTGGGCTGCTAAGTATGGAATGGAGGGAGCAGCAAACCTGCTTCTACAGCGGGCAGCAGTGTTCCCAAGAATCCAGTTCGTCCGTCTTTTCCCTAAGACGGGACGGACGCCGTATTATCTGCCCTTGCCCGGGACGGACGCCGGACTGCAGTCCGTGCTAACCTGTGACCGGGACAGACGGCCGGGTGTGAAATACGCAGATTTTGAGCAGCGGAAGTTGTTTATTGGTTGACCTATCTCAGGATACAAACACTAACAGATCCCTCATATAGCCGCATTCCTTATGCCTGTCCAAAGTACTAAACGAGTGACAAGGAAGAACATTAAAGGTCGGCCTATCAGAACAAAGAAAAGCTAAACAACAAATAAGACATTACAGCCACATATCGCAACACCGGGCCCTACAGTCTTTTCGAGTGATAAGGTGTGATTCCGGCTGTAAAATGAAACGAAACGCCAAGAACAAAAGAATGTCATCGCCAACACACATCTTCTCATTTTACTGCTCACTCTTACGCTCACGAATTAGGAGATGGAATCATCAAGACCGAGTTAGCCCTGGCTCCCGTGCGAGGAATATGATAATGCTTCAGACATATTACTTGTAGTTAAAGGACACGGTTTGGATAGTGCAAAGTATAAGAAAATAGGTAAAATGAGGGCAGACGATTTTTTGCTGAGGTTCCTTATCGGATATGAAATATACTCCCATCTTGGGCGTATATTTACCGTAGGGATATTTTATGCACCCAGCCTCTGATATGAAAATGAGGCACACACTTATTTTGTCAATGCACCACATATATCCGATTACCATGCAACTTAGGGGGTGACTATCTATTATAGGCTAGTGTGCAAAATACCTATAGGGCCCTATGGGTAATTGGCCGGGCCCTGCAGGTGACGCCCGTCCTTACTCAGGATGCCCGTCCCCTACCGGAAGTTACCATTTCTAAAAAAAGACGGCAGGCCCGCCCGTCAACCTACAGGACGGCCGTCCTTACCTACCCGCACGGGAGGGACGGGACTATAGGACGGCAGGGCCCTGGCCTCCGGACGGGACGGTTGGGAACACTGGCGGGCAGAGGCAAATCCTGGGCCGCGGGGTAATCGCGGTCGCACACCGCTCTCCCATGCCGCCGAGTCTGGGACAAAAGGGACAGTCAAGCTCCTTCTCGAACGGGAAGAGGTCAATCCGGAATCACAAGATATTTTTGGCCGAACAGTTCTCTCCCACGCAGCTGGCACACATGGGGGTGCGAGGGTAGTCAGGCTTCTTCTAGAACGGAGGGAGGTTAATACCGGATCGCGAGATCGCCGCGGCCGCACACCGCTCTCCCATGCGGCCGAATCCAGGGATGAAGAGACATTAGAGCTGCTTCTCGAACAGGAAGAGGTAAATCCCGAATCGCGGGATAATCACGGCCTCACACCGCTCTCCCACGCGGCCGGCAAAGTTAGGAGTGATGGTGTAGTCAAGCTTCTTCTAGAACGGGAACAGGTTAATCTCGAATCACAAGATAATTCTGGCCGGACACCGCTCTCCCATGCGGCCGGATCCAGGGACGAAAAGACACTCAAGCTGCTTCTCCAACGGGAAGAGGTAAATCCCGAATCGCGGGATGAATGTGGCCGAACACCGCTCTCCCACGCGGCCAGCGCATGCCGGGGTAAGAGGGCAGTCGAGCTGCTTCTAGCTCTCCCAGAGGTTAATCCCGAATCACGGTATAATTCTGGCCGAACACCGCTCTCCCACGCGGCCGGCGTATACAGGGGCGAGGAGGTAGTCAAGCTTCTTCTGGAACGGGAAGAGGTCAATCCGGAATCGCAAGATAATTCTGGTCGTACACCACGCTCCTATGCAAAGGGGGAAGCCTTGATGCTATTGTCAAAATATTGTCAATCCTGAACAGGGGATGAAGCCATACGGGCGAACCCAAATCCCCTGTCCAATGTTGGTAGTTAGTTGGTAGCCATTCCTAAACGGGTTGAGAGGTTCTCACTCCAGTTGAAAAACGGTGATTGCATAGCTTGCGCGGGGGGGTGTATATATTACACTGCACGTCATGATTAGTGATGGGCACGATCATGCTCGATCATAAATTTTTGGTGTGCTCGAGCACGATTTATGCTCGAGCATGGGCTAAATTTTCTGCTCGAGTATGATCGTGCCCATCACTAGTCATGATTTCATTTTCGGTGCTCAGTATTTATTTATTGGGATTATGATGCTTCTCCTTAGAATTAGGATATTTCCAACTTTCGCAACCGAATTTCTCGTTACCTCCTGCTTTCACAAATAACCCTATATAACTTAGCATTTCACTTGTGATAATTAGAGTGTTGATAGTGTGGACTATAATTTATTTTTCATTTCTTGGGTACTGCACATTTACCATGCTCCCGCTGTTCTCTGTTTCTGTCCCCTTGCCCTACAGTACAAGGCCGTCCGCCATACTAAACCAACCGTATGGGCCGTATAAGAGAATTGCGATTTCATACTCTTTCTTTTTGCTCTCGGCTTTTCTGTGATGAAATCCATCATGCGGATACGACTAGATGCCCAGAATATAGTAGCGATTGCATGGAGTTTCGCACTGAGCCGTGGTGTATCCAAACCCCACAACTAATGTCTCTTGGATCTGAATAGCGTGTATGCTATTCAGATCCAATACTGCTAATATGTCACCCATGGTGTCTGTTTCCATAGTGGGCCACGCTGCAGAAAGGGACACTGCTTAAACTTTTGGCAGCATGTAGACTTTAAATAGCCAACTGAAATAGATTAGGAGATAGTTAGATATGAAGATGAAACCTCAATAATACAATATCGATATGTGGAGGAGGACTGCATGCCGGGTGGCACTATTTTGGAGGAATCCAGTGAGATATAGGGCATCATCATTAATGATACCAGGAGTTAATGGCTTGCTATTGTTGGGGTGTGTGTGTGATACGTGTGTGTGAGCTGTTCGTTAATGACTAGTCGTACAAGAGAGAAGACTACTTAAAGGGAAACGCCCGTGCCAAGCCCACTCCCGCATAACCAATGATAGACCTAACCCAAACACAGTAGGTAGGCCCTAAGCTAACCCATAGACATGACCTAAGTGGGTAGCCGTACCTCAACATATCGTAGAGCTAACAGAGCTAACAGCTATAACACGTGGCTTGAGGTTTCTCACGGGCAAGCCGGACTCCGACCCTTTCTTGCCTACAAATCAATCTAAGAGAGTTTCTTATATAACAGAAGGCCGGGTGAATTGTTTTTGATGAATTTACTGTACTCTGTTCTTGCAACCGAGCTGGGGAAAGTTTGGGCAAAAAATCCGGATAAATCATCAGAGTTAATTGGCATTTACCTGCGAGCGGTAGAAAAGGACCAGCCGTGCTTGCTAAGGGTTGGGAGGAGTACTAAATTGCGCTTATCCCCCTCTTTTCTCCTTTTTTCATGGTAACCTTCCTTTCGCTCCCGAACGTTCTCCGTAGATCCTCACCCTGCTGCCTGCTCATAGGCGGTCACTCGGTAGGTAGCCGGCTGTCGGGACTGCCTGCCGAAAATAACACAAGCGGAGGCAATGATCGGTAGAAAGGACTTTATGCAGTGGAGAGGAAAAGCACAAGAGAAGTCACGGAGTTTGTATTAAGCAGTAAAGAAGTTACTAATTTATTGCATTTGGTGATAGGAAAAGAAAGACTTCAGGAGAGCCAAGTACAAGAGGAAGAACTTGAGGGGAGGAAAGGATAGGGAGGAGGAGAAGCAACTAGGGGAAAGGTCTCCATACCTCATGCGCCCTCAGCTGGGGCATTCGCGTAGATATATGACTATTGCGGCATGAAAAGAAAAGAAACTTGCTTATTTTCACCAATTTTGCTAGCGATTCTTTTGTTGAAAATTCCCGAAGGTTCCATATCTCGGACATCACTAAAACCGTGATGGTACACGACTGAGAAACAGTTTGTTAGAAGAGAGTTGCACGATTGAGTAGTATGGTTTTAGGAGAGTGGTAGTATGTCTGGTTGAGGAGTTAGATGCAGTAGGAGTGTTTCGCATCGTTTAGTATTGGGCACTAGCGAAGACAGGAGGCTAGGATTAAGGTTTACTGGGAGTTGGAACTTTTGTTATGAAATGGGAATCGAGAAAAAGAAGCGCTCGGTGGTAGATAAGGAAGAACAAAGAACCTGAGGAGGAAACGAGTATATTTTCGATCGGATGTGTATCTGTCTTGCTTGTTCTATCTACGCCAGAATCGAGGGTTTATATAGATAATACATGAGAGTTTCCAATCTTCTCCATTCCCGGAGATCCTTCCAGACTTTCACACACCGGGGAGTTTCGGCATCCTGTCCGCTTAGTACTCCGGTGCAACCTTCGCTTTCCCCTCCGATGGTTTCCTGCCACAGATGCGAATTCATACCTATTCGTTCCTCCTCTTGATTGATAACCACTAACAAAGGAAACTAGCGATAACAGACTAATGAGATAGGAAAGGTACGAAGGAAAGTTGTCCTTGTACGGAATGATCGCCGGTGACTTTCAACAGGAATGAACCAGTGTCGCACTATGATAGTTAGGAAACGAACGGATGTATGAGAATAGTGAAGGTTTGCGGAGGATGAGGATAACTGTGTAAGAGGACGTAACAGAGAGAAGGGATTCAGGGAATAGGAGTTTCGGGAAACTTCTAAGATGTGGTGTGGATGAAATGAAGGAGGAAGAAAATGGAGAAGGATGTTGGAGAGGAAGAGTTTTTCTTTGGAAGTCAATTTTGTGTGTATATAGGACACCGCTGGCGGTACAGAAAAGAATAAGAATCCCAAGGTACTCTCGTCTGATCATAGCCCAACTTTGTGATCTTTGTCAGGCGGTTGTGCGAGCTGGGGTATTGCGAAACATCATATCGAGGTATTTGGGACTTGCTTTTCAGGTGGTGGTTGAAATTTGTTGTAAGTGTAGCACCGTCGGATTCATCAAATCGTTTCTGCCTATTACAAAAGAAATGGCCGAATCCTTGTTGGTGGGAGTATGATTACCAGACAGTGCCGGTAACTCGTAATTGCCTAATTTTTAAACGTCAGGCAACAAGCACAATATGTTCAAATAAGATTTGTATCCAAGCTTTGTCGCGTATCGACCGCAACTGGCTCAGGGAGTTATAGAAATGTGGTTTATAATTTACTGGGATTTGATTGCCACTCTGGCAGGTTTTACTTAAGCTACTTACAACACACAGGGGGAAGGTTTTAGTACACTACAGGATCGTGATTAGTGATGGGCACGATCATGCTCGAGCAGAAAATTTAGCCTATGCTCGAGCATAAATCGTGCTCGAGCACACCAAAAGTTTATGATCGAGCATGATCGTGCCCATCACTAATCGTGATAATTTCTCTGGTTAGCATAAATCAACGGTATAAAAATACCCTTCCTAGCACTTGTGTTTCAACATTAAAGTGTTGAGTGGTGCTCTTCAGTTTATACACTATGATTCTACTTGTGGTGAACTTCGGGTCTGAGATATGTTATCAGTAGCTGCTGTCCTCCCACCTCAACTCCTCTCTAATTCATCCACATTCCTTACCAAATAGTATAAATGCATCAACTCAGCTCCAACTAGTCATTACCTGAATTGAACACAAAAGAGGTTCCAATGTCGTAGACAGCTACAACGTGAAATACAACACCATATATGCAGATGAAAAGCCTCAAATCCTAGACTGGGTATTGCCGGTAGAACCTCATCTATGGCACCACGATCTGCCTACACAGGGTGGGAATAGTTCAGGTAATTGATTTTTACAAACCCCAAAGCCAGGATTTCATAAACTGCTAGTGGCGTGATAGCAAGGGTGGTTCTATCATGATTACTCTCTTCTGCTTCAAGGTGCTGGGAGCTGGGAAAACAGATCTCTGGTAGGAGAGCACTGCTGTAATCCATGTAAATTGGGTAAAGAGCAGCTGTCTAAGGGGATTAATTCCCTGGGGATTGGTGAGTTATTGTAAAGACCCTACGATAGGTAGCTACAATAACTAGCATCTTAGCCCAAATGGTATACGAAGTGGTAACTGAAAGTGGTATGGTCTAGTATACATGATATACAAGATTGCTGGTTGGCCTAGGGCAAGGCCCAGGAAACAGTAGAGTAGCCTTAGGTAGTCTACTAGGCAGGGTAACCTTTTGGGAGAACGTTTGCATAAGGTCAAGAGAATTATGAGAATGTTACACGGATCTCCGGGACCACTTTGATTGTCGACTGGAGGACTGCCGGAGCGGTTAAAGGCATAAGAGGACAAAGTTACCCTACCTTGAGAATTTGCCCATTATGCCCATGGGACTCAGTTACCCTACTGAAGTATCCAAGTTACCCTACCTTCACTGGCAAAGTCATCCTCGAACTTAGAGGTCGATTGCCTCATATTCTATGGGCTCTTAGATGTTCATGGGCGCACACGCATCTGTGCAGGGAGGCTCCACGCCTGAGTCAGGGTGGCCCGAACATGCTATTGAACTTGGGTGGGTTTTCCTAACACCCCCCTCTGGCCCCAGTGTTGAGACGGCCTGTCATAGGCAGACGGCTGGATAGTTGCTCGTTTGCTAGTAGAAAAGAGATCATTGGAGAAGCTGCTGTAACACCGTATACGTTGTCACTGTCCGTCAAACTTAATGTCGTTCGCAGGATATATAAGTGGAGTATGGGTGACCGCCAGTAGCGGGGTCACACATATATAGTCTCTCTGGCACCTAGGAGTCTATCTTAGCCTACAGGTAGTAGGGTAGTCTTCGTAGTAGGACTTAGGTTGTCCAAGGAGGCTAGGGCGCTTTCCAGACAAACACCTCGGTAACCAGCTGTAACCTTCTCCTCTTGATTTGTAGCATTACTATGGGTTGTCAATGGAATCGAGAGGTATGAGTCTTATCACGGTAGAGTAAGTCCCGAGAGGCTGGCTATTGGTAGCGCCTACATAGTCAACCATCAGCTACATCTCTCCAGGGGAGCTTGCATGTTACATTTACATTGGATAGTCGTATAGATTTAAAATTATGGACTGCATAGATTGTATAGACACAACTACCACTGGGCCAGTAAGTTCACTGCCTAGGTATTGACTCCGGTTGTTGTCATAACAGTTAGTCACTGGTATGGCTTCAATAGGACAAGTCTTTCAACCTGCGGTTGTATTGGAGATGTATTGCAGAAACTCATATCCTATTGATGGAGTTAAGTGTACCCGAGTTGGTCCGATACTTCTGGCAGGGTGATTCCTGTTGGAGGGTAGCCCTTGGGCAAGCCCAGAGCAGGACAGGGTACTGGCACAAGGTTGAAGTAGTGGTGAATGTCAAACCCTTAAATGTGATATCTACTTAAGTTTAAGTGTTTGGCATTCTACTTTGACAACCAACCTTTCCTCAAGAGAACTAATTGAGTAAAGCTTCGAGCCTGAGAATATTAACTTTTACCGTTTGATCCTTTTCAATTATTTACTTCATCTTTATCTTGTACTTCGAATGTTTGATGCAGTGGTAACCTTGAAGTTCACCGCTCTCTAGGGTTTCCCCGTTACAGTTATGCCATCGGGATATAGATGCGAAAATTGCACTTGGAGGTATCTACTGCCAATTGTAGAGCCAAAATATGCAAAGTCTAGAGAATATGTTGGATAGCCCCGCGGGATAAGCTGTATTCAGGTTAGGGGTGACCCAGCCACACGAGATTAACAAAGTACACTCAAAGGCTAACTGTTACTTTCGACCTTTTTGCCTTCTAGTTTCTGACACCCTGTGGCTTCTAAAGTCCGGGCATGTTCCATTAGGCAGGGTCTTTGTTTGTACTCAAGCCCTGGGTTGCGCTCCTGAGATGTAACCTACTGCTAAGTATCTTGAGAATCCCAAAGGGAACTCTGGGGATACTAATAGGATAGGAGGAAAGTCTCAGTGGAATATCTTCAAGAGATATAAGAAAGATGAGGGACTAATAGAGGGACCATTCAACTTCTAGTATATTAAGGAAGAGCGTTCCTGTGAGGCTTGAGAGACTGAATCCTTAGGGGATCGCAGGCTCTTTTAAATACAAATAAAACATAACCAAATATCCTGTGCCTAACGCAAACACTTACTATTCTGAGCTAGTATTGAAGCAAACAACTAAGTCCTATAACATAGGTATAGAGGCAACAGGATGTAACTAACAAAAGAAGAAATGAAATCAAAGAATAAGGGATCACTACTAATGTACTAATCCAGTAGTAATAGTAGAAAAGCATAGGGTTGCTATAAGCTGGCTTAGGGGTAAATAACCCAATAGGAAAGTATGACAAATAAGGAAAATACAATGTGAGGAGAGCAATACTACTAATGCAGAACCTAAATAGGAAAACATCCAACATCAGGTAAGTACAGTAGCGAGAACAATAGGCAGATTATGTTACATGAGAAGTGTTTAGTACCCGAACTCTTCAGCTCATGGTTAATATTTCCCAGTTATATCTGGGGGTCCACTTTTCCTTTATCAGCAAAAACAATAGCTTGCGTCCTGAGCGTCAGGTGCGTCTGATCCACCTGACGCCCAAAACGTCAATCGCCAATCAGGATGAAACCTGATGCATCAGCTGAAAATTACCCTGCGTCAGATACGGCGCCGTTGCGTCCTGACGCATGGGATGTTGAATCTGAGTCCCCTGCGTCCTGTGCGTCCTGAGTTGCGTCTCCTGCGTCCTCTGCATCCTGCGTTGCGTCATCTGCGTCGCCTGTGTCCTGTGGGTCCTTAGTTGCCTGGCAACGCCGGCTCAAATTCCATGTGTCCTGAGTTTCCTCGCAACGCCGGTTCACATCCCATGCCACCCAGGTCGTGCTGCGAGCTTCTTTGTGTCAGGATGGGAGGTTGCCTCATAGCAGTGTCCTGAATACCTCCAGGTGCCCGCCCGTTCAAGTTACTTCAATCTGCTAATCGATGCAGCCTATTATCGTGTCTTAGTTGCGTCGGCTGGCATTGGGAGTAGTAGGACTTTTTTGTTAAATGATGTCTTCTGCGCGCGGGTCATATACTACTGATCATCCGCCCTTGAAGTTTATGGATCTGGTGATTCTACTCTATAGCTTGTTTATTCATGGGTAGATTTTATACTACTATACGAGCACTAGGTTCCTACTTCAATCAATCGGCGATGCAAAATAGCATCGCAGATGCCTTCTGATATCCGGATCCCTTAATATACCTCGTTAAATGTTCTCGAACCAATCTGGCTATTGACAATCCAGCGCCGATCCCCGTCTGAGATAAGGTGCACCAGGCTGAGAATTGTCCCTATGTCAACTACAGTAAACTAACAAGCATTGTCCTTCATTTGGACGGTAACAACGCTATGTACATCTGATATCCACCCTGAGTTCACTGCGCTGACAAATTGAACACCAGCGAGGCGGCGCACTGGATCCTCGCATCTGTGGTCTCTGATTTTGAAGAGTGCAACAAGCTTGAAGGGAAGACCAGCCAGGAGCGCACCATACATGTCTTCCGTTCCGGCCCGCACCCAAACCCAATCATTGCGACTCCTGTAGTTCCTGAAGTTGAGAGCCCCGGTGTCTCGGGCACGGTGGATGTCGTATATTTCCATTTGTTGCAATGCAAGAACTGGAATTTCAAGTTGTGTGAGTAGCTCCACTGGAAGTGATTCGAGTATCTCATGGTCCTCCAGAAGCCGGCGCTCTAGCGGCACTGTAAAGGGGGCACTCTATAGAGAGGTGAACTCTAAGGTTGCGACCGCACCAAAACTCAAAGTAGAAGATAAAGATAGAGTAAATAATTCACGAAGAATCAAAACGGTTAAACTTAATATCGTTAAGCTGAAA
>Ga0307509_10006313_pt1 | contig 16007 bp, 23 predicted proteins | sample 10_EM_MG_FD_202245 | JGI IMG/M metagenome (GOLD analysis project Ga0307509, IMG submission 202245) | Populus trichocarpa ectomycorrhiza microbial communities from riparian zone in the Pacific Northwest, United States - 10_EM | ecosystem: Host-associated > Plants > Roots > Unclassified | place...
AAGGGTGAATTTCCAAGTATGTACCAGAGGTCGATGAGAGAGTTGACGTTGACGAAGCCGCGCTGGCGTTGTTCGTCACGATTCCATCCGCAGACGGGCCATTGGCTGACGGGGGGGTGGTTATCCCTGAGACCGAACCTCTCTGACCTTGGCCGTGACGAGTTGGCCGTTGGGCCGGGGTACTGGGTGTTGACAGACATTCACGATTTTCGGCATTGCATGCACTACACGGTCGCTGGAGGTCACACTCCTTCCTCCCCTCTGCGCAGGCGACGCATTCCCTCCTAACCCACGTGCGATACGATACGTTATTGCCGCCCCGGGTGAAACACGACAACGGTACTCACGCCTTTCGACACGTCCGCAAGTGCCTAGTGAGGAGATCTCTGCGAGTAAAGTTAAAAGAACATTTCTAGGGGTCGGTCAGGGTCAGTCCTTGCACGGGTCTCCCGTGACTCACATCACATTCGTACGGTCGGCTGTCGTTATCTTATACCGTACGTCAGAGTCGGTCTCGTAGAGAACATAGGCTAGCGGGACTGACGAGTGAGTTGGTGCCTCTTGAGATGAGACTGTCTGGTGAACTTTGCTCCACAGATGTTGCACTCCTCGGACTGCGGGATGGTGGGAACGTTCCCTGGATGGGACTGTCTGGTGCGGTTGGATTTGTTGGGCGTTGAGGAGCCACCGACTATGTGTTCCGGCGAAGGCATGGAGAGAGAGGATGAAGAACAGGTTCACTCAGCAATTGGACAGGCATCGGGACAGACGTTAGTAATAATCACTTTATGAGGCAGACGACCTTAGTCAGGCCGAGCGGTAAAGTCGCTCGCCGGCCAATGCCACGCCGCAGATCACGAGAGAGCCACTCCAAGCGCGATTCGTAAACGCGGGTACACGTGGGGTTTGTTGCGAAAGATGCTGCGAATCCTGGGAGATTCTGGTCGGAGCCGGAGATGGCCCTGGGAGAACGGGGCACGGATGGAAAAAGATGGCGGTGCAACTAAAGATGAGATAAGAGCTGGGTTGGGAGGATGACCGTTGTGATCAGACACTTATCGCTAGCCAAAACCTCTCTCTTCCCTTCTCCCACCAATGTCCGTGCCGCCGACCCCACTGACCCCAAGCACCCGGAAACACAAGGTCCCACCTGCCCTCCCCCTTTCCGTCTTCACACCACCCAGCACGGGCACAGCAGATCGCTTCCCATTCCCGCCAAGCCCGTCCTCCGTCACCGCCCAGTCCGTCGTAGATGCGAGCGTTGTAATCTCCTCCGCTGACCTCGGCACATGGAACTCGGAAGCCACTGCCGAGCTCAGAGACAAAGTCTCCAGTGTTGTCCTCGTCGTAAAAGGGAGCGATGCCCAACAGCTCGTCGAAAAGTGCGTATCTGATCAATCCTCCCCCTCACGACCCTTGGAACTGATCTCGCTCCAAGACTTGAGCCAAAGATCTCAGACATTCCCATCCTATCTGTATCAGTCCCTTTCAGCGTTGAAAATGGTTCCCCGGTCGGCATCCCCTCATCATCCAAAGTACCGATATCCCTTTCGATGGTCTATTCAAGACAAACGCCCGAGGCAGTGGAGGCCTTGACCTGGGCACTAAGCAACGGTCACGTCATTGATGTTGACGTCCAATTCACTACGGATGACAAGAGCTACGATTCCCTGGAAGAGTCTCTCTCAACCGCTTCCAAGGATGCGGGCCCCGGGAGCGCGGTTGTCATCTGTTCGTGCCTTGTCAGGGTCCCACCCGGATTTTAGTCGCTCATCTTCTTCCCAGCGAACGTGTTGCCACCAGTGGACGATTTGTCCCTGCCCCTTGTGAAACTTCTCACCCATTCGACTTATAGGGCGTATCAAGCCCACGCCGCGTCCCTATCGCTGATCCCCAACACTTATATAAAATTCCTCCCACCAAATTGGCGCGAGCCCACACCTTCAACCCCCGCGCCAACTGGTGGTGTCAAGTCCGAGGACAGCTTTGAGAAGAAAGAATGGAAACGGCGCATCAAGATGTACAGTGAGTGGATGGTTACAGATCGTTGACAAAGACACCCTTTGATGTTTTGATCTAGTCGGCCCTGCACTGGAGGCGTTCGGTGACCAACGAATCATCTTCGGCACTTCGCCGTCCCCCGCGTCCCACGCCAAATCCAGTGTTGGGGATTGGTACGAACTCGTGAAAGAGTCGCTGGCCGAGCTGGGAATTGAGCAGGAGGGCGTTGACGCGATCTTTGGGAATAATGCCCAGAAGGTGTATAGCAAGAAACCCTAAACACAAAAGTAACCGTCCGTGTTTATGTATCGTATGTAGCTGAGGGGTTGACGAATATTGGGAAACGATTGGGCACAAAAGATCTCGCCGCTGAACACTGAACGGACGGACTGGACCCGGCCTTGCTGGCGTCGGTCAGATCGATCGTCGGTGGACACCACCTTGCTGTTGATCTCTGTGGGTCCAATACCGCTTTTCATATGCTCTCGTCTTTCTACTTTTTGCCCGGACTCCAGTATAACCATCATCACCGCCACCACCACCTCCGACCTCTCTCACACCCATGTACCACGGTTCGGATGACGACGATTCCGTACGTGCTCTCTCCATCGCCACCTGGTCACCCGGCCCGTGCAGCCTCGACTCATCTAGTCGAAGCTTACAATCATTTTTTCCTCTCACCGGAAAAGGTTTCAAGCGACGCGTACTGATTATAGATCTCTCGCCAGCCTCGAAACTATTCCGACTCTGAGGATGAAGGGCCACGCCACGGACACCACCAGCACTCCCAGTACCCGCCCCCTTCGTCGATAAGGCAATCCTCTGGGTATGGGCATGGGCCCAACGTCGGTGGATATGGCCCCCCGCATCACGCCACGTCACAAAACTATCACTCTCAAGGCTACGGCCCTCCTCCGAACCATAGTGACCGCTACGACCGTGGTAGCTCGCGCACGTCCAGCAAAGGGAAATCTAGGGAGCATCACCCCTCAGGACCGCCCGAGGAGGAGAGGAGACGTCCCCCACGTGAACCCCCCGAGTATCTGACTTGTGAGTCACTTCATTTCTCAGTTGCGCTCATCCCGTTATGTTACTTCCCCCAATGTATGGCCGGGTTATTGATGGTTGCCCTTTGCTTCGCTCATCGCAGACCTTCCCGGGAATGTTCCCGAATCTTCTACTCTTGCCAACGCTAATAAGCCAGGAGCGACGACGTTTGTGGGCGATCCCCGGCCGTATATGCATACGGATCCAAACAAACCCCCCGATATCGTTGAACGTGCCAAACGCAGTAAGACGAAGTTCCAGTGGTACTGGCCGGCGGAGCAAGTCTATGGACCTGATGGCAAACGTCTCATTCCTTTCCCATATATCCCCGACATCGATGGGCCGGAAATGCCTCCGGGCTATGCGCCGATCGACGAAAACGGAAATTTCTTGCCGTACGGAGAGGACGTTATCCGTGAGGTTAACGAAATCATCGAAAGCGGTAAGGGCTCTCAGAGAAGCCGGAGAAAGAAACAGCAGGCTGCCGAAAGGCGCGAGCGCAACAGACAGGCCAAAGCGACCTCCAGCCAACCAGCGTATCAACCACCACCACCTCCACCACCACATCAGGAATACCGTGGACGTGACCACCACCACCACCAGGAACAGAGGAGCAGGGATAGAGGACGGGCCCGGGATAGGGAAGCTGAAAGGGATTCAAGGTATCCCCCGCCGGGTCCCAGCCAACCGTACCGTGACCCAGGGCCACCGTCACAGCACTCCTACTACCAACCATATAACCAGCCACCTCCCCCACCCCCTTCAAACCCGACACCACCTCAGCAGCCCCCACCGATGAACCAACCTCCACGGAAAACACCAGCGCTCCGCATACTCACCCTCCTGATCGAGGATACCCGCAAGGACCCCGGAGAGCGAGATCAGCTTGCAGAGGTACGGGTCCCTCTCAAGCAGCTCGAAGGGCCGGAAGATGGTTTCTGGGCGGACGCGAACGATGTTTGCAAGGCCTTGCAGAGTGGGCCTTCGAGGGTGGATGGTAATTCACTCGACGCACAAAGTCCGCCCGCAAGTGCTGATTTGTTTAAAGGTCCAGCTAAAGTGTACACCCTCAGAGGGAAGTACCGACAGTACTTCCTTCGGGTAAATGCCAACGGGGAGGCCGAATATAGCTCTGCGAACCTTCGCGTCGACAAGGACAGGACGCTTCTGAGTGTCATCGAAGCAATTGTACGTCATTGCCTCTCCCCAGCATCAAGGCTCTCCTAACGTCTTTGGCCCCGTAGCCTATGCCTCTCGAACCCATGGATAACCACCATTCACTCTCAACGCAGAGCACTCCACGGCCGATAACACCAATGTCACTTTCAATGGGTAGCCCTCATTCATTCAGTTCCGACTCCACGAAGCGCAAACGATCCGATGGTTCCAGACTCGCGTCGGTGGAAATGCAGGAACAAGCGGGTTCTTACTTGTCGCCGCAGTCTGTCCGCGCCCCATCCCCTTTGAAAGATCAGGGCCGTCAGCCAGCGCACCCCTCAAAGAAACCCAGGCATAACGGTGGCCTCGATCCGGATACGGAGATGTCCAATGCCAGGGCAGAACCTCACCCTTGGACGCATCCTTACGACCAGTCGTCAGGCAATGCCAACCCTGTTGGCTCCCCGGAGTTGGTGTCGCCTTTACGGAGCCCAGAGGCAGGGAACGAGATGGATTTGGACGTTTCATCTAAAGAGCGAGAGCCCACCGTCTCCCCTCACCACCAGCAAGAGTACCTACCACCACTACCACTACCTCCTCCTCCTCCTCAGGTGCAACAGCGAGTGTCCCCCCCGCCCCAACAGCCACAACACCAACGGGCGGTGTCCCCACCGAAATTACGGCCCACTCCTACTCTTATTACGGGATCAGGCTCCCACAATTGGACAGAGGACGACAGAAACTTGATTGAACAGCTAAAGTCGCGCATGTCCAAGGATCCCGGTTACGACGAATTCTTGGAATCGAGGAATAAACAGCTCACGATGCGCGAGCAGCTGAAACACTACACGTACATCGCGAAACAATTGGAGGAGTACGCTCATGGAGGGTCGAATACCAAGAAGGTTCGTACTAGCTCCGCCACTCCTTGTGGACTCCGTTCATGTTGCCTTGCTGTAGATGCATGTGATGGGCGTTTTTGGCTTACCAGAGTCGTGGGCGGCCACAGCGCAGGAGACCCTCAAGCTGTTTGCGCTTTATGGTCCTGGGGGATCCGAGTTTGAAGATCGGAGAGTCATCGACATGATGGATGAAATTCCTCCTATTACAGGGAAGATACAGGCGTCCAAGTTCTTGGAACGACTGCGTCAGCTCCACCGCGAGCAGAACGATGATTGACCGTTTAAAGTTGAACAATTGGTATCCAAATTCTCAGCCTGTTACACGTTCTCTCCTGGACACGGCAGCAAGGTGCCACCTCTGCATGTACATATGTAAATGGCCAGCGCGACGTTTAGCTCGGTAGATGCTCCTGTCTCTATAGGTTTTCGATTTTCTTTCTTCCCGTTGCGGATTGTTCTATGTCTTGTTACCAGTTCCTGTAGTTCTGTCGTCGAAAGTACACGAGGTTTCGATCAGTTCCAAAGTCGGTGGAGGCATGAGTCATGTGACCCATAACGCACTTCTCCAGTGATCGCGACGTTAGGCACGCGGACCGCGCACCAGGATCACCACAGTTTGGACCTGGAGGAGCGAAACACGCTGGACGCACGCCCAGCTACCTTGGGATGAGGGTGCTTTACCCCGCCGAAGATGATATACCCAGTCTTCCTGAGGAACAACTCTCACTAAAGATTGCGCGGCATTCGCCTTGCTCGCTGTGTTCTTGCTCAGGTTTACGTCCTCCCATAGGCGTGGAGGTCTCTCCAGATGACTCCCTGCTGTCAGATCAAATGGAACTTGCCTACTTGAGTGAGTGCCAGTGTGGCCACGATGTACCTTCACACGGTGCAGACGTCTCGGTCCTTGGCAGGCCGGAGTACCAGCGGCGGGGCCGCGTGGCCGTCAGGATAGATGAACTACTGCAGGTGCGCAGGGGGTGCTTCAAAATTTTCGATTGAATTGACCGCCACGAACGTTGATTTTAGGTGCGGTTCTATGTGTGGTGTTTAGGGGTGGTTGGAAAGCTCCAAGACTGATGGCCACTTCCTGTTCGCGGTTTATATAGGACGCTGGCAGGCTCGTCGACTTCAACTTTCTGGATGACGATATCATGTCGTTACGCCTCCAGATGTCTCTGGATCGAACCTCCTCTCCGGACGATATTTTTACAACTAGTAAGCCCAGTTGATCAAAGCGCACGCCCAGTTTTCATAGGCTAACGCTTTTCGGCAAGGCCCATCCACAGAGAAACGGTCTTTGTCTGTCGATTCCGTCTCCATGAGCGATCATGACCGAGAACCACCCAAGAAGCGGCAAAAGATGACTGGTTTCTCTCTCGACGACATGCAAGAAGATGGGGATGACGACGACAGGGACGAGCCGTTAGCGTCCCAGATTGGTCCCTCCCGCCTGCCATTCTCCGGCCACCGAGCAAAGAAGGGCCACAAAACGCAAGCTGGAACCGCGCCCGCCTCAATGCTCCCTCCGACAGGTCTCGCGCTCGCAGAGATGAACGGGCAGATCACACACGAGGGACCTCGGAAGAAGGTAGAAGACAAGATGGATGAGGGGCAATTGAACCGCCTCGCGACAGGTGTGACGGTTGACACTGATACGGCAGCCGCGACGGTGCGTGCCATTGTGAAATCAAAACGTGACACCGCAGATGCTCATACCTAATAAAACAGCCCTCTGGGGTAAAACCCGAGAAAGCATCGTGGGTTGAACTCCGAAGGGGTGTGATAAAGGTTGTACCGGTCGAAAACGATGGAGAACCAAGGTCGATGATCATCCTCACTGGCCTCAAAACCCTGTTTCAGAAACAATTACCGAAGATGCCTAGGGAGTACATCGCGCGGCTTGTGTACGATTTCAACTCAAGGTGTCTTGCAATCATCAAGCATGGGTACCTAGTTGTTGGTGGAATCTGCTTCCGGCCGTTCCCGCACCGAAAATTCGCAGAGATCGTGTTCTTTGCGACTAACTCCGCAGACCAAGTAAAGGTGGGAGAGGGGTTTCAAATCGCACTGGCACCGCTCCGACCCCACACGTCACGTCTGACTGAATTCCTGCCTTTTAGGGTTATGGGGGTATGCTCATGGATCATTTCAAACACCACATTCGGACGACCTACCCGTTCATGATGCACTTCCTCACCTACGCCGACAACTATGCGGTCGGGTACTTCAAGAAACAAGGTTTCACGAAGGAAATCACATTACCGAGGTCGGTCTGGGCAGGTTACATCAAAGATTACGAAGGTGGGACGATCATGGAATGCGCTCTGCTGCCAAAAGTGGATTATTTGGAGATCCGGGACATCGTCGCCCGGCAACGGGAAGCTGTGATGACGAAAATCCGGGAGATCTCAAAGTCCCATGTCGTGTATGATGGAGTTCGGCGGTTCCAACTCACCAACGATGGGGGATTCAGGATTGATTACCGAGACGTTCCTGGGCTTGGTGCGCCTTCTGCTAATTGGTATCCCTGTTTCTCATTTCTGACAGCTGCCACAGCGGAGAGCGGTTGGACGCCTGACCAATCCGATATGTATGTTATCCCCGAACTTGTGATTCTGCAGAGATATTTACCCCCCACGCATAGGTCTCGGTCGCTGCACAAGAGTCCGGAACGCAACATTATGGAGCGCCTGCTCTCAGACCTGCGACAACACCCGCTTTCATGGGCATTCCTGCAACCTGTCAACGGGGAAGAGGTTCCTGATTACTACGAGGTCATCAGGGAGCCCATGGGTACGCATCCCCGTCCTCAGCATCACCTGTGATTTTTCTCACCTCCCTGGTTTAGACTTCAGTACGATGGAAGATAAACTCGAGATGAATCAATATTCGAACTTGGACGCATTCGTGGACGACGTGCAGTTGGTGTTCGATAACTGCCGCATATATAACCCGGATGGGTCGATCTACGCCCGAAACGCGACCAGGATGGAGAAGTTCATGAAAGAACAGCTTGCGTCCTATCGTGTGAAACAGGAGGAATATTGACTCTTTCTCGCTTCCGCTTGATTCATTTCGTTTCTTCACATCGTTTTCAATGTACAAATGGTTCGGTGGCACAGGGGGTGTATTTACGTATAATTTTTCGAACATTTCTTACAAGCTTGGTCGGGTACAAGTGGGTAACTAGAATACAACGGGTTTTCGTTTGAGCGGTTCCTCGGTTTGATCGCTGGGGTTGTTCAGCGTTGGCCATCTACGCCGGGGGCTAAGTAGCTGAGCTAAATGCGCAAAGGGGTGATTCACTCACAAGCACTTGACTCGTACTTGCCAACCCCCACGATGATATCGGCAGTGTCTTGGGCTCTTCCGTTCAGGTAGTTATCAACGATCTTCTTGACACCATTGGCGTATCTGGTTTGGGCATCGAGAGTTGTGCCAGAGTAGTGAGGTACCATCCCGTTACCACCACCCAAGGGGTTCTTCACGGTTCTCCAGGGGTGATCTCTGGGAGCGGGTTGGACGTTCCAGACGTCCCCAGAGTATCCATTGAGTTTACCGCTCTTGACGGCCGCGGTGACTGCTTCTTTGTCGCAGATCGCGCCACGAGCGGTGTTCACCAGCCACGCACCATCCTTGAAGTGTTGGAGCAGGCTGGCGTTGACCAACCCACGGGTACCCTCATGCAGTGGAGCGTTGACCGTGATGACGTCGCACTTGGAGACGAATTCCTGGGGGACGTCGTGAGCGGCTGAGCGGTGGATTTGCCTCAACCGCCGGAATCACCTTGAGATCCAAAATACGCTTCGCCCCGACGGCATCGGCGGCGGCTATGATACGAAATGATCAGCTTGGAACTCTGTCGTCCAACACGCCGAAACTCACCGTCTGGGAGAGGGTTATAATCATAGTACAATAGCTCCTTGCAATCGAAAGGCTTGAGGCGCTGCAAGACCCTGTATCCGATCCTACCAGCACCAATGGTACCGACAACTTTACCCTCGAGATCGAAGGCGTTCCTAGCAATGTCAGCGACTTTCCAGTCACCACACTCGATCATCTCGTGAGCTGGGACGAAGTTCCTGACGAGCAGGAGAATCGACATCACGACGTGCTCTGCGACGGATGTGACGTTGGACCCGGTCACTTCCAAGACCTGAATCTTTTTGTCGACGGCTTCGAACGTGAACAAATTGCTTTACTTAGACATGATCTTGGATGTACTTGTGAAACGGTACTTGCCAGCATTCAAGTCGATGTGATCACTGCCGACACCAGCCGTAACGCAAAGTTTCAAGTTCTTGGCCTGGCAGACAGTGAGGGGGTTGGATGCGTTTATTTGGGCGTAGGGAATTGAGACGTGCCTTCTCAACGAGGTCCCTGGTCAGGTAGCCGGGATGGAATGGAGTGGTGATCAAGATTTCCGCCTAACCCCGGGTTGAGATCTGGTTGGGTGACATAAGTAGTCGGAAGACCACCTACGTCCGCGATGTGCTTCTGGAAAACACTGCCCGGTCCTTCCTTGTCGCTGGTTACGACGAACTCGTGACCTTGCTTCTCCAACCATTCACGAAGACCGAGCTGGAACGGGCTTCAGCGTGGAATTGCTAGTAGTACCGGATCAATAACTCACTTCGTTCTCGACAGTACCCAACAAACGAGACTCCTCTTTTGCGGCAGAACCCCCGGAGTAGAGAACAGCAAGGACCTTCATGCTTCTGGCAGGGGATGAAGAGAAGGGACGGATACCGCCGCCCGGCCCTCTAAAATCCGGGCGGCGGTTAGTTCAGAGGATTCTATTTGCCCAGTGACTACGAACCTTGAAACCGCCGACCTGGATCCGGTTCGAAAGGTGGTTCTCACTACGATTTTCGAAAAAGTCAGCATCTGGGATCTAGGGACTCAACGTTCTCAACCCCACGAAAGAATGCGGTCGGATTGGTCGATCACTGCGTCCGTTGTTTTATTGACTCTGGGAAATTCGATCACGGTGTAAATTCGTTTGCAATCACAGGTGAGAAGTTATCCACACTACTATTGGACAAAAAAGGAAGAGTAAAAAGGTAGGGAGTCCTGCAAGAGATTTTCCTTCTCCGACCATAGCACCTTTGCCAACTGGAAGATGTTGCAGGCATAGGAGGGATGGTGGGCTGCGCCTGTGGACAGACCAGGATCAGAAATTGGAGGAACTTGTGTCGTTGTCATCATGCGATCCATTGTTGCTGTGGGATTCATTGTTGCAGCGCAATTTGTTTTTGCGGCGTGATTCGTTGTTGCTGTGGGATTCTTCACCGACCACTCGTGCCGTGAAACATGTGCCAACTGAGAAATAACACTTGAACCCAGTCATCGTGATCCCTAAAAATCAAAAGCCATCAGTTCCAAGACATACAGTCAAGATGGTGTGTCCACCTACCTAATTCTTGGAAGATTATCTCACGAGCCTCATCTTCTCTGGGCCCAGGTTTGAGTATCTCCTTCAGGTTGTCCTGGAGAACCTCCTCTACCCCTGGTGGCCCAGCATTCACAAAGTTCCCACCAGCCCACTGAGTGACAAGCAATGTGTCATACAACCTCGCACCCTGAGGCCGTACCTGCTCAATGTCATAGGGGTAGCTGTGGTCGTGAATGACTTGGGAGAGGTACCACGGGATTGAGAGATCTTGAGAATGATCTGGGTTAAGGGTTCCTCCATGCACTCGTTTGACCCATGCCACGGCTTCTGCATAGGGGATGATGAAGCCACCAACAATTTCATCACGGAACCGAGGGGGTCCAGGCGAATCGCCACACCAGCCGAACTGTGATGAAACCAGGTCAGATACATGGGTAGATCAGATAATTAAGGGAGTGCTCATTGACAATAAAAATGGCCCTCACCTTGTCCAACTGCCTACAAGCAAAGTCATCCAATTTGGTGATGGGTAGTTGATTGATAACCGGTCTCAATATTGTTGTCGTGGACGATTCCATCATTTCAGCACCGTACTAAATGCAGACATGATATCAACATGAGGCAACTGAGAAGGAGGGGGAAATTTCGCACTTTGAGAACCTCTGAGCTCGCTTTCGCCCAGCGATAAGCTTGCAAGATGGTGTCTGCGAGAGGGATTCTTGATATGCGGGTGAAAAATTTGATTGAACCCGAAGAACCGATCGACAAAGGAAGGGTCGAAGGCCGGGACTCTAATCAACACGGGAAACAATAGCGCAAGGAACATCCATGAGGGAGATTGGACATACGAATGGGGTCAGCGGTTGAGGGATACAACCCACCCATAGAAGAGGAGGCCATCGTAGAGACCTTGTGCGAATCGCGCTGGGGTTGTGACCAGAACGGGTGAGAGACGACGCGGTGGATTCGGGAGGTTAGTGTTGCCGCGAGCCGAGCCGAGCCGAGCCATGAGCTCACATCGCAGAACGGGAGGTAGTGTGTCACACGTCATGTGTAGCACGCGCAGACGCGTCAGAGGCCGCGGTTGAGGGAATTTCGGAAAAGCGACAGGATGGTATAACTACGGTTTCGGGCCTGTACATAAATACACTTGGCTTGTTGTTGGTATAGGAGTCTTGACCACCATCGTCAATGCATCTGACGTCGCGGCAGATTTTCGCGAGTTGGGTGGACCAACGAGAGTCCGAAGTCGTTGGTGGACCCTCGCCCTTAACGTTCGGGAGTCATGAACGGACGCTGGGGTTTCATTGACAGTATACCGATGCAGATATGCACGTCGTTTCGTACACCTCAATGTCTTTTATTCTCATTTAGTAGGGGCTAGACATGTGCTAACTGCCACCGATCCAGACCGCCCGTGCGGAATCTTGAAGTCGAGGGTCTGCAGGACGATTCTCTCCCCCTTCAGGATCTCTTCGCGAGAATACAAATTCTGGGTCAAGAAGACGAGCTTGTCAATTCTGGGGGCGAAGATTTCCTCGTACTTGGAATCGACGAAGATGGCAGTGGCACCGACCGGCTAGAGTTAGGCGATGGATACAATGTGCTTTGTGAGGAAGCAGCCGGTGAGTTTTGGGCAACACGTCGTGGCGGAGGTGGACCTGGAACAACCAGTCGACCGGTGTCTGGCGCATTTCCCGGGTAAGGTCGTTTTGTCGATCCATATAGTCCGGGTTGGAGACGAGGCTCTCCTGAACGAGCACCGAATCTCAGCGGACGCGGGGGAACAAGTGGTACGCCGAGAGACCTACCTCGAACCCACTCATGTATTGGAAGGTTTATTCGGCGCGTTCTGACACCGTCGTGGCGTCATGTATATCAGGTTCGTCCTCAAACACATTCTTGATAGCTTGATCTCGACGGTGGTATCGTTCAGCACGTTCAAGGGATGCTCCTGGCCAGATGTACTCGGTGTGGTCATCGTAGCGTTGATATTCGTCGAGTCGATCGTCGTCTCGACCTCTCGAATGGCGTTCACGAGTTCTCGCGGACCTTCGTGGACAACCTCCTCGATTTTCGCGCTCTGTTCGTCGTCCTCGACAACTGGGGCTGGGGGAGCGAGGTTGGTAACTTGTGAGACACTCAGCGCGACGTAGAAGGATGAGGGACGGGGGAGGGGATAAATTGGACGGGTTGTGACGGGATAGGTTGTGAGGTTGGTGGAACTCGCTAGGGGGCGACGGTTGTTGTCGTGGTTGGCACGGAACGACGCTCGACAATATCCCCGACTCCTTCTCCTTGCTGGGGGCCCTTGAACGGCTGTCCCTACGATGGGCTAGCGCTTCAGCGCGGGTCATGGGACGTAGAGAGGGGGGATCCTACTTTTCTGTTGAGGGTGATCTTGGCGACCTCATTCAACATAGGTTACTCGCGGAAGCTCTTGCAGAAAGTGGTTGAACGTGAGGGATCAACCCCGGCACCAGGGCCTTGCCCCAGGTGTTCGTTCGCAGCATTCTCGTCTCCTTTAGCTTTGGCGATGCCTGCGGTTCCGGTTCGTATAGGAAGCTGCAGAGCGGGTGGGTGAGATGTGAACGAGGAGGAGACGGCCCCGATTGGATTGGTACCAACGGAACTGAGGCCAAAAGAGGGGTGTCGGGGCCAAATGGGCCGAGGTGTGTGGAATTGCAGGGTTGAGGGTAGATGGAACCGATCGCGGAGCATTCCTGCTGGACAGGTAGATCGTCCGAGAGACGGGGGTAAACCACGTTGGGGTCCGGAGGCTTGAGTTTATGCGAGTGTTTTGTGCGTTGCTGGGGCCGAGTTGAGCTTGCTAACAAGCGGGATACTGCCTGTCAATCCCAAGGTTGGTGGGGTAATGCGACAGTCAGAATAATTTCCGACACCGAGAAAGGGTAGGAACTGAGGCTGTTCGGAAAGCTGCTCACCATTCCACGTGTTCTGGGGTAAAGGGGCCACGGAGGAGATAGATCTTGAACCCACTCCTTTGAAGGGTATCCCCTTGTGTCCCTCCAGTGCGCCAATTGCACACAGCCGACCCGGATTTAATTCTTTTCAAATACTTGAACTAAAGGACCAGGCAGACAACGTCGAACAATGTAGTGCGGCGGTGGCGGCAGCAACGGCGAGGGAAGTGGGGATGGTGGTCGGGTTTGAGGTGACACTGACACGCAAGAACCGCGCTGCGAACAAATCCAAGCGCGCCAGTGATCGCTTCCAATTCCCAGCTCCCGATGTCCCGTCCACCGACCTTCCTGTTCCTCCGTTCCACCTGCTCCAACCCCCCCATTAGTTTTGTTGACCATCGCTCTATCAAACCGGTTGTGATGGCCCTACCATCTCCCCCCAGTCTGTTTCCACCCACGACGTCTTCGAAGCGCCCATGGAACTGCTTGAGGACAACCTCTTCAGTGCTAGAACTGAGCCTGAACCCCTTATTGAAGCTTCCAACTCTGGCTCCAGTCTGAGGTTGAGGCTGGCGTCGGATCTCCCGCTTTCGTTGATTTCACTCTTGTCGATTGGCTGTCGATGCAGAGGCCGAGTCTCGGTCCGCTCCCTTTGAAGATCACGAGCCCAACCCTGAGGTCGACCTCTTAGGTTGTGACATTTCCGAGGCTGCCTTCGGACCACACAAGGACTTCACAGCTCGTCTTAGGCCAACAGCAAACTGCAAGGATGAGGTGCCGTTGACCAGTACCCCACCCCGTGCTTCGTGCTTCGCGCTCGAGTCACAGCTCGACATTTGAGGACTGCAGTTGCAAGACTGAGCTACCGCCTCTGTTGACGGCCCTCTTGCTGCGGTTTTTGAACCTCTCAGGTGCTTCACAGCATATGACAAGACTGAGCAGGATCCCTCCCCTCCGCCCGTCTCTGGTGTGGTAGAGATGGATCGGTTTCGGATTTATGATTTTGGTAAACTCACAATGACGCTGCTTCGCTTGGGACCACGACTGTACATTCCGCCCTCGAGCTCATCTAATTCCTCGACTTCACGGATCGAACAGCTGGATGCCCGGTTTACCGCTCTCCGCCACCCGGCATTCGTATATGAATTACTATAGTCTATACTAATCGACGACAAAGGAAATTGGCGCAAACGTTCAGTGCATCAGGGTGATGATATTCGGTGGAGCTGCCACTGGGAATCCCTGGCTACATCGTAAAAAGGAATTGCAACCTAGGAAAAAAGCTCACAGAAACTCGTCTCACCAACCACGCTCCCATCAAGAGCGCGAGGACACTGCCCACGGCTGACCCATGCTTGAACCTCCCAGCCGCGGTTGGCTGAACGGTAGCATTGCCGGCGTCTGACCCGATCGACGTGAACATAGGCTCGCAACACGTCCTGATCATCAACCACGCCTGCTTCATTCCCGTTCTAACCATGAATGTCCCCCCGGTCAATGTGGCAGCACAAGAAGCACCTCCCGTATGGCAGAATTTTCCGGATCACCCTCCCCATGCTCCAGTTCCGACTGCCGACGACCTCTACCGGAGCCTCCCACAAGACGCACAGTACAACCTCTCCCGCGTGTTGAAGGACCTGGACACACGTCATGAACAAACGACATACGGATACCTCGAGAGTTGTCTCGGCGCTGTGTTGTCTCGGCGCTGTGTTCCCACAAAACCGCCGTTTTCAAGTATTCCACTCCTGTTGTTTTAACCCCACTGGTTCGAGACTGATGTCGATGTTTAGATCGACTCACAGTACCCTCTCCGTCCTGTATTCAGCCGTTGCTCCCCAAGGACATCGACAGGATCTGGAGGTGAAGAGCACGAGAACACCGCCCCTGGCAGTAAGTACATCCAACCAAACCTCATTAGTTGATCTGACATCCAAGTCCAGGAGGGCATGAAATACACATGAAATACCCTGATATCGTGATATCGAAATCCATTCCCACGATAGCCAACCACCCCCGCCGCAAGCACTACTTGGCCGTCGTGGAAATCAAGATCAACCACAACACCTTGAACAACATCAACCGCTCTGCTCCCCAGCTCGAGGAACACCTCGTGCAGCTAGCCGCTTATTGTACACAGCTGGGGAATTCACCACATGCCAAGAAGGATGCTGGTCAGATTCTCCCGGCCTACCTCATATATGGAGATATGTATACCAAGCTGGAGCTTCGCCGCGAAACCGAGGGTGGGGCACTAACACTTCAAGGAGAGTCGTGGCAGTATGTATTTGAGCACCTTGATCCAGATGTTGGAATGGCCCCCTTTTTGTATAGAATGTGCCAGTTGGCAACTACTCACTGGAATTTGTAGCGTAATACCGAGGGGTCAGTACGTTTGGGTTTAGGCTTTAGTGATTTTAGATTTTAGAAATTGATCAAGGTCGATCAAAGTGGTGGCACGAAGATGCGGTCACGGCATCAGCGTGGGGCGCCAGTCCCATGAAAGCCGGATGAGAGCATTAGATGGCTCGTTCACTTGGTATTCTATCTAGTTTTATCTATTCCTACCGACGGTCCCAT
>Ga0307509_10006314_pt1 | contig 16005 bp, 17 predicted proteins | sample 10_EM_MG_FD_202245 | JGI IMG/M metagenome (GOLD analysis project Ga0307509, IMG submission 202245) | Populus trichocarpa ectomycorrhiza microbial communities from riparian zone in the Pacific Northwest, United States - 10_EM | ecosystem: Host-associated > Plants > Roots > Unclassified | place...
ATACCATCTTCCCAGAGGCAAGCCGTGATGGACCGTGGTCATGGTCCGAATGGTGAAGAAGTAGTTGTGGATACCAGCCAGGTAGTTGTGGGTACCAGCCAAGAAGGTGAAGAAGCAGTAGGGTGCCTGCCGATCCGACCGTGTGAGGTGGAGGAGAAAGAGGGGTAGACCCAACTCTGTGCCGTAGAAACTATCAGAAAACGCGTTCGTGTCTTGACTAGGCAGCCTCTTAAAAAGAAAGAGAGTAGAGAAATCGACCGTGGCCTGTTGAATTGTTCTCTCTTACTCCAAACCGTGTACCCGGCCGTCTGTAACATGGGCGTTGAGAAAAGTGTTGCCGACCGTGCAAATGCTCCAAGCGAGGCAGAGCAAAAGCGGGGTAGGGCGAGGAAACATCATCAAAAGAAGACGAAATCCATCAACCCAGAGTGAAGAAAGCCCAAAGGGATGAACCTAAGGGAAGGGGATGTAGAGGAGGTATGACTCGACCCCCTAGAGCGAACTCATAACGGGGGGTGGAGTTTGGAAAAGTGGTGATAATCTCGTGGTGGTGAGATTTCAATCGCCGGGTGTGTAGAGGAGACGGAGGATGGCTGTCTTTGTATCTTAAACAAATGCATATGATTCAAAAAGAAAAAAAAAATAAAAAAAAAATAAAAAAAAAAGGAAATGGTAACGGTAGTTAGCACAAACCATCTCCCCTACACCTCTGGTGATTGAAATCTCAACACCAGGGAAATCATTATATGATCCACCACCACCCCCTCTCCTCCCCCTTGATGGCTTCTGCCTAGGAGAGTGATGCCATAACCCCTGCTCTTCTATGGGGGTCTACCCCCTCCACTACGGGGTTCTCGTTCCTGTTCATCGTTGACACCCGCTCACGAAGGTGGGTTCTCCCCCCTTACCCCGCACTCCCATTGCACCTCGCTTAGGTTTTGCAAAGTCGGCATTCCGTTCTCTTCACTCACGGTCGGCGCTGAGCTTTCCAAGCCCTTTGCGAAGTACCTTTCCGTCGCGATTATGTGGTCCTGTCAGGGAACACTTTGGTTAGTAACTTCAGCACCTCATCCTCGCCTCGCATGCGGAAAAGCATAGGCCGCGGTTACTCTAGTCGGTCGTCTCAAGTGTTTGGACTAGTCCTTCCTCCACACATCCTCCTCTCTCCATCCTCTTGGTCGTCATCCCATTGCTTGGTTACACCTACATCCACCCCCCCTCTTCCCACCCCCTAAGCTGGTACCTTACTGCTCCCCCCCGCGGTCGATCTTCGCTCGCTATACAAAAAGCCGCTTCGGTTACGCCCGTCCTTCTGGCCGTCGCTAATACCCTTTTGGCACACCCACCGGGGACCCCTCATCAGAGTCTCCTCCATCCGTTATCCTATCGTGCCATCGGGCACTGCTTCGTTCCCCGGCACCACTCCGGCGTGCAGGTCCATACTCTCACTTCCTAGCTCAGGCTGATACACGTCACTTATCAGACGTAATTTTCCTTTGTCAGGGGTTCATATATTTCTTTTGTTCACCCTCTCGGTTTTTGCAGATGTCACTAAGGGTTCTCCTCTCCTTCCTGCTTGTTTCTTTCCTTTCTACTTCCTTCGTGTGTACGAGTATGCTCGTAGGATTTGGTTAGGCGATAGGCGCGATGTGCTATTGGTCTCAAACCAGAGGGACTTGGGGGTTTGGATGTTTCCTGGGGTGAGGAGGACATGGTTTTTGTTGGCCATAGCGTTAAAGCTGAATGCTTTCTTTGTACCTTAAACAAATGCATAGTATTTAAAAAAAAAAGAAAAGAAAAAAAAGAAAAAATGGTAACAGTAGTTAGCCCCCACCTCTCCGCTCCTCTGCCTTGCGCAGTATGAGGACTATACACCCCTCACCTCTGAAGAGATATCCAGGGCCCTCCCCAAATCCTCAAACACCTCCGCACCTGGCCCCGACCACATCCTGAACTCTGTGTGGAAGTCTGTACACCGCCTGAAGCCCTCCCTTCTCCCTTCCCTCCTGGACCCCCTGCTGGCCCACGTTTTTCACCCTCCCGCCCTCAAGAAAGCGCTTGGTATTGTCCTCGACAAGCTGGGTAAACCCGCATATGACTCACCTTCCTCCTTCAGGGTTAGGGTTCTCCTTCGAACGCTCACTAAAATCGTTGAGAGAGTGGTAGCTTTCCACCTTTCAGCCCAGGCAACAATATGGTCCCTCATCCACCCCCTTCAGTGCGGGTCCCTCCCTGGAAGATCCACCACCAAAGCCGCCCTTGTCTGAGGACAAAACGTTGAGTCCTTCCATCCTCTCCGCTACAAAGTCTCCACTCTCTTCCTCGATGTGAAGGGGGGCTTTGACAACATGGAGTTTCCATCACTCCTCACTCCCCTCCGCAGGAAGGGGGTCAGCTAATTCCTGGTCCAGTGGGTCGACTCTTTCCTCAGAGACCGCACCTGCTGCCTGACAAGCCAGGGGTCCCCTCGCCTCTTGGCTCCCGTTGCCGTTGGGCTCCCTCAGGGATCTCCTATCTCCCCCCTTGTGTTCGTCATATATGTCTCCTCCCTCCACCTGGAAGTTCCCAGGTCACCTATAATCTCCTACGTTGACGACTTTGCCTTTACCGTGGCCTCCCCCTCCTACAGAACTAACATTCGCCTCCTTCAGCAATCCTTCCTAGCCCTGAAGAGAAAGGCCTCCCCAATCAATATTTCTTTCTCAGTTCCGAAGATCAAACTAATCCACTGGAGGACCACCAGGAGCAATGAGCCGCCATGCTCCATCCCTGTACAGCTGTTTGATCAACCTTTCTATCCACAGTCCGGCCTGAAATGGCTGGGCTTTATCTTCACCCCCTCCTTTGACCCAAGGTTCAACTTCTCCAGGAGGTACACCATTGCAAATGCCGCCCTGGCTACGATTCGCCGCCACTCCCCTCCTGGGATGGGCCTTCCACCCTACATTTGTCTCTCCCTAGCACGTTCCCTCCTTGCTCCAATCCTCCTATATGGATCTTCTGTCTGGAACCTTCCTCCATCTATCATGACCCCAATGTCCGTCTTCGGGCATCGGGTCTGTAGGTGGATCACAAACTCTTTTTCCACCACCAACACAACATGTTTGCACAGAGAAGCCTGTCTCCCCCCACGACCTGCTCTCATACGCCACCAGGGCCGCCTTGCCGGGCTAAGGTTCAGCTGCTCCCCTCCGGGAAATAAACTCCGCCACAGCACGCCTCCCCAGTTCTGTTCCCACCACCTCGTCCCACCGTGCCCCCTTGCTGGCACGTGGGAAGATCCCCTGTGAACCCTATCTCTTCTTCAGCCTCGACTGTCGTTCCGCCCCGGACAAGGCCAAGAACCCAAGATACCGACACAAGCCATCACAGCCTTAGCATATGCGGCCGTCCCCCTGGTACACGACGTCTCTACGTTGCCACCTATCTCCCTCCACTTGACAGACTACCTGCCCCCGGTTCCGGGGGTGGTCCCGTCTTATGCTCGCCTCACAATAAGGGCTAAACAACTCCTCCTCTCCGACTGGTCTGGCACCCCAGCCCCCCTATACTACCCCTATCCGCCCTCAATGCGCCCCCTATCGCTTCATGACCTTGGGCAAATTTGTTGCGGGAAGAATACACCTGATGCGCTCTGGGAAAGGTTATCTCACGGCTCACCCCTCATGGGGCAATCCTGACACCGACACGTCGTGCCCTCTGTACTCTGAGGCCCTACAGACCTTTGAACATGCCATTCTGTCGTGCCCCTCCTCCGGACATCAGAGATCCCGCCTCCTCCAATGGGTCTCAGATTTGGCCCACGAGGCCCCAATCTGGTCCGAACAACAGCTGCTCATTGCGCTGGCTGAGTTCATTCGTACCACTGCCACTGGTTTCCCTCCTGGGATGCCCCCGCTTGCTCCCTCCCTCCACACCCCCCCTCCAAACCCCCTCTTTTGATCTGCCGCCATATCCGCCCTGGCCCTCAAGACTAGTTAGCGGTTTATACTCTCCTAATTTTGGCTAAGGCTCCTTTGCGACGCTTATTGGTCGCGTTGGGGGAACTAGTTATATTTGTTTCTTGTGTTCATGGTTATGTTTGATTTTAGGTTTTGTTTTGGCCATATCTTTAAAGATACCTGTCATTTCTTGTACCGTAGAAACAATGAACATATGATTTAAAAAAAAGAAAAGAAAAAGAAAAAATTAGCGGTAACAGTAGTTAGCATCCTTCGTCTCTGCCACACCTCCGGCGATTGAAATGTCAATACCACGAGAAATCATTGTCATTTCCATCCACCCCCCTCTCCTCAGACACGCTACATTGCCTCTGTCTGGGTGAACCCGTCTCCCTCCCCTCTTCCTTTCACTTCTGATGGTCAGGTCTGGCGAGCCTGTTCCTAGGTGTTCATTGATCCTGTCTTCAGCCCCTATTCTCCGGGCTGGCTTAGGCAGCACTCCAAGGTCGGCAACCCCTGACCTGTCAATGGTCGATTTTTAGTCTCGCTTGATCGGTCAAGTAGCTGTCCCCGGTGGCACTGCTCTCTGCTATTGCACTATCTCCTTTGTGGTCTGCTGGTACGGTGGGACTTTTCGCAATGCTGGGACACCATTTCTGTCAGCCTTTCTTGCACCTCTCGTGTAGATGGGCCCGCCGCCCTCCGCCTCCCTGACCTTTGGATCAGCTGGCCCCATACTGCTCATGGCTCTATGCCCACCCTCAGACCACTGCTCCCTTCTGATGTCCTCGGACTAGGGATGCATTTTTAAGCCTTCTTTCCGGGTCCTTTTTCTCGAAACAGCCGACCGGATCTTCCTCTGACTGCCACGAGGCTTCCTTCTCTAGGCGGCATCCTCTCGAACTCGGTCGCTCTTCCTGAGCCTCGGCTGGCAGGGCTATATGCCCCCGGGAGTTACCTCCCCTTGTGTGTCCCCGAGACCCATCGTTCAGGAGTCCCTATTCCTTCGGGAGCTGGGCCCGGTGGCGTTTTCCTACGGTTTAGCTTATAGCTTGTTTGACTTGAGGGAGTGGGTTTGTTTATTTTTTGTTGGTTGTGTCTACTGTCGGTTGGGGATGTTTTTCTTTTAGGCTCGGCTTTCACGGGGGTTATTGGTTCGCTGTTTTCAGGCTTGTGTTCTCAGCTCCTTGTAGTTTCTACCCATAGTACCAGGCGGAGTTTCCTTTGTCGGGCAGGGTCAGTGGGTTTTAGCTTGGGGATCCCGGGATGGACTGTAGTTGGAGGTTTTGGGCAACATGGTCTCCATTCTGGCCGAATGCCCATTGTACCTAGGACTGTGGGATTAAGCACGTGTGTGCATTTGCCCCGATAGAAACAATTAATAAACAAGATTTTCCCCCCCTCCTGGTCTCTGTAGTCAGAGCTCTTCACGCAACCAGCTAAGTACTTTCTTACAATATATATTTATCCTAAAAAACCTCTACCTTTACTTGTTGCTTGTATGCGAGTAACCTGAGCTCTTAGCGTCAAGAACAACCACGACCTTGTTAAGACAAGGATAGTCTCACATCTCTCTTACATAACAAGAGATTAAGATACGAAGATTATAAGATAGTCTAAGCACGAATGAAGACTATAAGATAGTCTAAGGACGAAGGAAGAGATTATAAGTTGATTTCAGAACGATGAACACTCTTGCATTCTTGCACCAAGGAGACCTATAAGATAGTTCACAGTTATAAAGTAAGTAATTGGTTACCTGTTGCATAATTAACCTCTACCGGGTAGGATTGATACAGTGGAGGTTCTTCCTGTCTTAGAGCGATTTGCATACACGAGTTTGTACCTTGAACAATACTAAAATGATTCAAAAAAAAAAATGTACAAGAGCTCGCATGTAGCGTAAGCTATGGCATAAACAAAACTATTCAACTAGCGCCAGGGAAAGGCCATCATCCCAAGTCCCTCTGATATGAAACCAACCACACATCTCACCCGAAGAATCCTCACCCCTCCTTCACTCAGACACAGAGAAGATGAGTAAAAAACAAGAAAGCAGGAAACAACAGAAAAAACCCTTGTTATCAACTTCCGAACTGTAACAAAATAAATCTAGGCAAAAGGCTAGAATGAAAGGACAACTAGTAAAAAAAGAAACCAAACAGAGGAAGAAAAGCAATACTCTGAAGAGGCGGGCCTAAAGTACCACAGATAAGCACTGGCGACCAAATCAATTACTCTGAGCCAAAGGCATTGATGTCGACCAAGGAAGTTGTGTAATACCATGGAAGAGCGTAACCAAGAATGCAACCGTGGCACCTGCGGGGGCGAGAGGAGCCACCTAGTAGTAAGATACCAGCTGAAGGAGAGGACGGTAGCTGTAACTGAGACAGAGGACGAAGGCAGGGGAGGAGAGTGGAGGGGTAGACCCAAACGCTATAAATGACCGACTAGAGCAACGATGACCGATGCTTTTCCAAAAGCGAGGTGAAAGATAAGGCCGTGACGTTATCAACCGCAGTGTTGCCCCACAGGGCACAATAATTGAAACAGAGGAGTACTACGGAAGGGGCTTGGAAGACAGCAGCGCCAAACGTAAATGAACTGAGAGGGGTTTCCAACTGTGCAAACTGTAAGAGAGGTACCAAGGTGATGCGGGGAAAAGGGGGAGCAACGAGCTTGATGTGCCGGGGTCCATGAAGAAGGAAGCCAAGAACCCTAAGGAGGGGGGCCCAAGGGGCCAGAGGAAAGAGGAGAAGAGGTAGCATCACGCTTCTAGGCAGAGGCCATCAAGGGGGAGGAGAGGGGTAGAGGGTGGACGACGATGATTTCCCTGGTATTGAGATTTCAATTGCCAGAGGTGTAGAGGAGATTGTTCATGGCTCTAATTGTGCCAAGGTTGTGGCGTGCCGCCGCAACCCCGGACGTTCGCAGGCTCACAACCTGGGTACTCCTACAGAGTACCTGACGGCTCAACGGAAGATTGTGGCTCAACGTGACTTTGTTGCTCACCATACTAAATGTGTGGCTCAACATCACTTTGTGGCTAAGCCTAGCTTTGTGGCTTAACATAGTGATTTAGCTTAATGTAACTTTGTTGCTCAAGAAAATATCTAAGCTAATAATTACCGGTATTAAGTATCTCGGAAGATTGTAAAAACAGGTATAGAGCAGAATAGTATATTTAATACATTTCTCAGCTTATATTCAGCCACAAAATCACCTTGAGCCACAAATTTATTATGGTGAGCCACAAAGTCATGTTGAGCCACCATCTTCCGTTGAGCTGTCAGGCACTCTGTAGGAGTGCCCAGGTTGTGAGCCTGCGAACATCCGGGGTTGCGGCCGCACGCCGCAACGTTGGTACGATTAACTATCGTAATCCAATCTCCTTTATATAGAGACTCTTCCCACAACCCTAACCCTAGTGACTCCCTTGTCAAGTCACTTGCAAGCTACATTAAACCAATAATAAATCATAAAACTAAACATGTGAGTACAATGCTCACATGAGTAAAACTCATAACTCCAAATAGAGTCATGTGCGAAACTCATTAGATCATTTGTGACTTCACAATCATGAGTTACCAATTAACAAAATATAATAACAATACACTATTGCGAATCATGTAAGAACTATAAGTCAGCTGATCTTCTAGTGTGAAATATAACATATCAATTACTAATAATTATTAGTCATGTGAAACTCGCTTTCTAAGTCATGATTTGTGATACTAAATAAAACAATCATCATGCAAAACTAAACTTCACGTAAGCTACCGGGCCTTAATATTGCTCTGAAGCTGTAAAATGATCAAAATAATCAAAGTAAGCAAAGTAATCAAACTCAACAAAAAGATCCTGCACTCCGCTTCAATATACATCAGTAAAAAATTACCCTGCGTCTGGTATGAGGAGGTAGCATCCTGTGCGTCCAGAGCTCCGTGGCAACGTCTGCTCATATCCCCTGCGTCCTGAGTTGTGTTGCAATGCCTGCCTATATCCTATGAGGCCTGGCGCGCAGTGCCCCCTTCTTTCTCTCCTGATACGGGGTAGCCTTATACAAGTGTCCTGAATACGCCCAGGCTCCGCTTCATGTTACTTATTTCTCCTGATGCATCTTGCCTGTTTTGGGTCTTCCTTACATCTATAAGGATAATTAAATCTCTGCTGCTCCCGGCATCGACTGGCGTCAGCAGCAGTAGCTCTTTTTCCTATTTGGTTTCATCTCTTATGTGGGCTGGTAATCTACGAAACAGCCAGTCTCGTGATTTATTTGATCTTATGATTCTACAGAATGCTTTGTATATACAGTGGTAAATTCTATAATAAGATTCTTCGCATCACCGACAGCAACGGGAATCGCAAATTCGGTCTATGACTTGCGGATCTCTTTATCAACCTGCATAAATGTTCTCATATCAATCCTGCTGTTGACAATCCAGCGCCATTCCGCCTCCGGTATCAGGTGGGCCAGCGCAAGAATCGTCCCAATGTCTACTACAATAAAAACACTGGTATTCTTCTTAATTTGAACTGTAACTAGGCCATGTACATCGGATAGTCTCCCAGAGGGGACAGCGCTCGCGAACTGAACACCTGCAAGCCGGCACACTGAATACTCAGATCTGTTGTCCCTAATTTTGAAGTGAGCAATGAGCTTGGCTGGAAAACGGCCTCTAAGAACAGCATATATCTCTTTCGTAGTAGCCCTCACCCAAACCCAATGGTTGCGACTCACTGGATTACTAAAGTGTAGTGCCCCAGTGCATCAGGCACGGTGGATGCCGTATACTTCGGATTCTTGGAACACTGAAACAGGGATTTGAACTTGTGTCAGTAGCTCAACTGGAAGTGATCCCACTATCGCTGGGTCTTCCGGAAGTCTGCCCTCAAGCAGTAGATAATGCCATCTCAATTATATAATTCTTGCCATTCAATCTACAAGGAAACGCCGGAGACCCTGAAAACATAATCTAGGTTGAAAAGAATGTCGCGGCATCCTTTAAGGATTCTGTTACCCGTGATCAGCTTGAAATGGAGGCTACTTGTCATGTCCAAATGTTGCACGATGTGACAAGAGAGATGATGTCATGACCCTAGGATAGGTAGCTACAATAACTACTACCTTGGCCAAAATAGTATACAAAGTGGTAACCGAAGGTGGTATGGTCTAGTATACTTAGTATACAAGAATACTGGTTCGCCTGGAGCAAGGCCCAGGGAACAGTAGAGTAGGCTTAGGTGCTCTATTAGGTAGGGTGACCTTTCAGGAGAAGATGCGTATAAAGTTAAGAGAATGATGGGAATGTTACACAGATTTCTGAGACGACATTTGTGGTTGACTAGAGGACATCTGGAGCAGTTAAAAGGCATAAGAGGACAAAGTTACCCTACCTTCGGTGGCAAAGTCATTCTGGAAGTTAGAGAGATCAATTGCCTCACATTATACTGGCTCTTGGATGTTCATGGGCGCACACACACCTGCGTAGAGAGGCCAGCACCCTGAACACTAGTGGCCTGAACATACTATTGAACTTTGGAGGGTTGAGCTAACACCCCCACTGGCCCCAGAAGAGGGACGGCACATCCTAGGCAGGCGGCTACATAGTTGCATGTTTGCTAGTAAAAAGAGGTCATTCAAGCAGCTGCCGTAACACAATATACGGCGTCGTCGTCCATCCGACTGAATATCATTCACAGGATATATAAGGGGAGTATGGGTAACGGCCAATATGGGGGTTACCCTGATATGGTCTTTCAGGCACCTAGAAGTCTATCTTAGCCTACTGGTAGTGGAGTAGTCTTCATAGTGGTACTTAGGTAGTCCAAGGAGGCTAGGGAGCTTTCGGGACAAATACCTCAGTAATCAGCCAGGGCCTCCTCCCCTTGATTTGTAGCATTACTATAGATTCTCTATTGACTCTAGAGGTAGGAGTCTGAACACTGTAAAGTATGTCCCGAGAGGCTAGCTATGGGTAGCGCTGATTTAGCCAACCATCAACTACATCTCACCGAGGGAGCTAGCATGTCCAATTACCACCTTGGATAGTCAAGTAGATTAAATGATAGACTGCATAGCTTGTATAAACGAAACTACTACTGGGCCAGTGAGTCCACCACCTAGGTATTGAGTCCGGTGGTTGTCATAACAGTTAGCCACTGGTATAACTTGATACAAATAGTTTTTCCACCTGTGGTTGTATTGGAAGTGCATTGCAGAAACTCATATCCTATTGACGGAGTTAAGCGTACTCGAGCCGGTCCGATACTTCTGGCAGGATAATTCCTGATGCAGGGTAGACCTCAGACACCCCTGAGCAGAACAGGGTGCTCGCACAAGGTCAGAATAGTGGTGAATGTCAATGGTTTAAATCTCATATCTACTTAAGTTTAAGCGTTTGGCATTCTACTGGGACAACCAACCTTGCTTCGAGAGACCTAATTGAGTGATGCTTCGAGTTTAACCATATTAAGTTTTACTCTTGGATACTTTTGAATTATTTTACCTCATCTGTATCTTCTACATTGAGTGTTGGGTGCGGTCACAACCTGAAAGTTCACCTCTCTATGAGGTGCCCCCATTCCAGATCACAACGGCGACGTCAGACAGATGCCAAGTTCAATGGTCTTATTCGGATTGCATGCTGATGACTATCGCTGTTCACAATTTGACGTGAGGCCTCGGTCTTATTTGATTGGTGCCATCCATCCATGATATTTCTCTTCTGCCCAAGTTTGGTGGTCTCAGTTGAATATATCGGAGTATTGCCAAATTGGCCTATATGATAAGTAAAGTGACTTAGCAGATGTATCTTGATGAAGTTCAAATGTAATTGACTAGGACCATGTCCATACGTCCCTCATTGACTTCTTCCCGTTTTGCGTCCAGGTTCAGGCACCATTTTGAGTGTGTGATGTGCTCGCTCAGCAGAGCCCTTTGATGTCCCAGCTCCCTTTGTTACTCATCAATCTTGGTCTATATGCCTTCTATTACTTGATACTATAAACCCAGATCCTGCATCTAGTGAAACCTTTTCAGAAAATCTTCCATATAAGCGATTGTTTCTGACATGTGACTTCGGTACTGCGCTATCATATTGAAGTCAGCAAGCACCTTTACGTATTCGAGAGCATGCTCGAACAGTATAACTTGGGCACTCCCAGGCTGACGCAGTGCCACAGCGAGAACGCCCAAAATACAGGGCTCCAGATTCCCATCTCCTTCCCTTGCCACTGTGTAACCTGGCGGCAGCCTTTTTTAGATACTAGCAATCCTGGGTACGGCCGTAATATCTTTCAAACTTGGCTGAATACATCAAGTTATCCATGCTTCTTCAGAAAGCCCTATATCCAGTCCATTATATACTTGAATATTCCAACAGAAACGGTATGGAGCATGTCTGGTTTCTGTAGATCGGACGGCAAAACCTGGGGGACCCTGTGAAAAGAATTGTGAACTTAACTAATTCCAAGACTAGCAGGTGGAATGTCGTCGTCCGTTGCTGCAATCCGGTTTCCACCTTTGAAACGTTGATATCTTGCGTAATCTCGAACCAGATAGACTTTGGTGTTGGATCCCAATTCTCCCATGGGCACCTCACATCTAGAACACATGTTGGATTTTATTCCATGCAGAGCAATATTTGCCATGCGGTCTGCACGCTACCCTGCAAAGATTGGGAAGCACCTCTGAACATTCCCATCGGCACAATCAATTGGTAAGCCATCACGTGCCGGGTCTTGAACTGGCAATAGGATGAATTCATATACATCTTGTCGAATGTGGGCACTGATTTGTCTCTGGTTTAGATCTGCTTTGGAGTACATGGATAGTTTTGGGGGAATAGGCAATAATGCGACAAGCTGAACTGCCATTGATGCAGGGCTGTTGCACTGGGTCAAGGGAAGATTTCCGAGAGTAAGATATACTTGCCACGCTCTCAGGTCGCCTGAGAGGTTGGTCACATGTGTCATATCTGACATCGCTATAATCGAAATAAGGGTTGTACTGTGTGGAAGTGTCTTCTAGAATCTGTATCCGATTGTCTGGTTAAAAAGGGTTAGGACACAGTACTTGAAGATCCCACCCCCAGTCCGCTATGTGCATTTCCGCATATATCCTTTGTCCACAAGGGTCGTATTCATGACACGGTACATAAACGAAGTCCTCTTAGTAGGCAATCTGGCGCAGGCGATATCTGAGACAATCTACGACATTGCGATAGAAGCATAATAATGGTCGCTTGCCATCACCAACCTGTCCTTCGTACCGTTGGAGATATGCACTGTGACGATCCAATGCGTGGAGGTGGTTCTCAAGTGTATGCAGGGAGCTATACCCGGCCAATGATGCATCACCAAGGCCAGTCGATAAGTATTTATTGATTCGTGACTTAGGTACTTTACACTCCATATACCAAGAAGCTAGCTTGAAACCGAGCGCACTAGTGAATGGCGACCATGGATCCTGACACAGATTGCTATCTTCTTGCTCACAACCCTAGACCTCGCTGATAGAAGAACCGGCGCCTTCATAAATAGTTGGTTTACTAGGTAACACACTTGAAGGTTCCTTAAGTATCTCTAAATCATACTTGTGTCTGATGTCATTGAATACGTCGTACTCATGTCTGGTGGGTTCGGGATCAGATTTGTAGTCTGAATCTGGGCCTTGATGCCCATCGTGCCGCTTTATGTCGCTTTTATTGTCATGATTAATCACAGTTGAACAATATTGTACTGTTGATGCTAGGACAATTTCCAGATTGGTGTGCACATTTCGCAGGTGATTCTCATGCGCACCGGACTGGCTGTATTTCCATCGGCAGAACGGACATTTGTTAGGCATTGGGGGTTTTCTCAGATGCTCTCATCAGCTTTCTGTAGTTTCCAGGATAAGTCAATCAGGGGTGATGTCCACATCGCGTGTCGATCGCACATAGGGTCAAGCGGCCTGGACAATCCAAACTATATAGAGTCTTTTGAATTCGTTAGCGTGAAGGTCACGTGGTGCTGGCTTTGGCTGTTTGCGTATCTTGAATGTAGTGTGAGAATTTCATGTGCAAATGCCTGTGTCTTTATTCAATTTCATGTATAGAAGTTGAATCAGATAATGGGGGTCCTGTCGTAGAGCGTCAGATTTAGGATTTCTAATCAATTGGTAAAAATACTTGAATCTTTCAACCGCCCTATAAGAGAACCGAGTTTTATATATAATGTGAACTGATCCACACAGGGGGACTTCATACCGAGAATCCTCTACCTTTCAGAACTTCCACTATATTCACAAGACACACATTACTCGTCTCCGAAATTTAATATATCTATATACACTAAACCTCAATTGATATGGTGCAGAATATGAACAACATACAATATGCTCTGATGCTAGCAGGTGGGCTGCAGCGGATACCAGTTCGTAAGAAATATCAGCTTCCTGCAAATTCTCTCATGGGAGAAATCTGTTATCGACACACAGATATGGGAAAAATCAGTGTGGATAAGATGTCACTGGGTATTCCTGTGGGTGACATAGGTGACTCCATATACAATACAAGGCGGGACGCTGTGAAGAACTCGCCCCTGCCTCGGCAGCAAACCAGATTCATAGAATGCAGGAGGTGGACCAGGCAGCCGTTCCACTTGTTAAAGTCGGTGGTGAGAAGATGACTAACACTTTCAAGAGGCCAAATATGCCGTTTCCAAAGGGGCCCGGGGTCCCCCCAGTGCAGGTCAGAGTCCCTGACATCTTACTCCCTACAACTCCCCCCCCGGGAGCCATTGGGGTCTTGCAACAGCTAGGCAGAATGCAGGACCTGTGGCCCCAAGTTCTCTATCAGCCAATGCACCGGGGCCAGCTCAAATCTAACCTCCTACCCTAGCTGCTGGTCTATACCACAACCCTCCTCCTCTACCAAATTGTCAAGGGCTAATCGAACTTCCTTTGCCAGCCTCAGGAAGTCTAGTCCATCAGGAAGTGCTGGGCAGAATGTGCCTCCTCCCCCAGCGATGTGGCCTCTCAAACTTCGGTTCCGCTCGTCTGGTAGCATACTCAAAATATCAGGTGCTACTCCGGCTATTAACCCACAACAAATGTTTCCTCCGGTCATGGTGAATAACACGCCACCAAACAATCCTCCTCAAAAAGCCGGTAGTGCAATCCAAATTGAGGCTAACACCAAATCCCTAAGGGCCATAGCAACCTCCCTCGAGAGCGTCTGCAAATGCTCGTCTGTCAGGAAACCAAATCCAGGCTCCCCTGCCCAATCCCCAAGGGCCAAACCAAGCACTCCCGACAGCTTCTGCAAATGCTGGTCTATCAGGAAACCAAATCCAGGCTCGCCCGCCCAATCCCCTAGGGCCACAATAAGCTCCCTCAACAGCGTCTGCAAGTGCTGGTCTATCAGGAAACCAAATCCAGGCTTCCAGCCCAATCCCCAAGGGGCAAGCCAAGCTCCCTCAACAGGGTTTGCAAATTCTCGTCCGTCAGCAAAATAAATTCAGGCTCCCCCAGCAACTACCCAAGCGTTAATCCAACCTCCCTGAACAGCCTCTGCAAATCCTAGTCCTTCCGGAACTCCTGCACAGAATATGCCTCTCCTGGTGCTTCCACCTATGATAGTAAGGTTGGGTTCGTCATCTGTGAAAATCCCGAAAAATAGTGCTCCCCTAGTGAATAACCCTCTTCAAATCCCACACCCCACCACCTTAACTATCTCTAGTACACCTGCGCCGGCAAAGTATGATGCCCTGGCAATTCGCCATGTGCAAAATCAGCCTGTTGTGAGACAAGCTGCGCCAGAGCTGTTTGATATAACGCAAATAAGTAAGTAATTTTCGAAATTATCTATATGATTTGTGTGGTGACTTACTAACACATGAGATACAGACTGGAGCGGTCTACCTGGACGGCGATAGGCACTGCGCATTGTTTGGCAATGATACGAGGTTTTTTAGCCACCCTCCACTACTCAATGATCGCCTCCTGTATTGGCAATATTCTCATATCAATTGTGTGAATTTTGCAGAGTTAAATTCATATGACATTGGGGGGTTGTCATTGGCAATTTTAAGGTGTGGACTCTCAGATAGCATTTGCTACATATTTGGCCTGACAGGCGAAGGACAGCGCGAGCTTCCTGAAGACTCTTCGCATGCGTTACATTATACATATTATATTTTGATCTAGAGTGACAAAGATATATGTACCTAGGTCCTTTCAAATCAACCTAACCAGGACCCGCTTGACATCCTTGTCTATTGTCATCGTCCAGCGACAGAAATGAGACAACCTATACCTCCTGACCTGAGACACAGATACTTAGCATCAGATGCTGTCTCCAATTGGGCAAATGTGACAGCAGGATGTAATGTTAACCGGGGATATCAACCGCATGCCAAGGCTAATCCCACAAACAGTACAAACTCCAGTGGATCTCAAAACCCACAAGACTCTCCCCTTTCGCATTGGGGATGGTCAAGCTCATCATCAGAAGTTTGGGATGCCTTAGTTACACCTGGGGGCAGGACTGACAGTATGACATCTCCTATTAATGAAGGTAGCAGTTCCCCCAGATTTCGTATGCCTCTCACCATTAAACCGGACACCATTACGAATCTACATCGGCAGTCACAACATATCTGGAGTCTGACGCAAGATATCGACAAGGTCAGGAAGTGCCTGTGTTAGGCGGGAGCCTATCTCAAAGTCTTACGAGATAACTCAGGCCGATAATCTTAATCGTAGACGGAGATTGTCTAGGAAGGCTCAATGATTCAAAAATAGAAGTAGGTAAAGTGATAAAGATTTTTCTAGCGTAAAAACTTATATTGATAAGATCTCTTCTCCGTTGCTTGATAATGTTCAAATAGCTCGGGAGGCACCTCGATATTTATATGCCGCGTCTGGGTGGTCGCGGGCTACATCTAGTTCTCATACTAACTAAGTACCTGCTAACAACTCCAGCTTTGTTCTAAAAGTGCGAACACCATTTGACCCTGACAATTCTGTTATCTCACTTCGACTTCCGAATCGCAACACCATGAAATTTCCTGACGGTGC
>Ga0307509_10006315_pt1 | contig 16004 bp, 19 predicted proteins | sample 10_EM_MG_FD_202245 | JGI IMG/M metagenome (GOLD analysis project Ga0307509, IMG submission 202245) | Populus trichocarpa ectomycorrhiza microbial communities from riparian zone in the Pacific Northwest, United States - 10_EM | ecosystem: Host-associated > Plants > Roots > Unclassified | place...
GAGAACTATGAGTCAACTGACTGCATAGCGTGAAACATAATTATGGCTCACAATCGTGAGTCATAGAAACAACATACCTTATGACTAATAACTATTAGTCATGTGAAATCTGCCTTGCTTAGTCACGATTTGTGACAAGGAGCATCGTTCAAAGGTCTCCACCAAATCTTGATCGGCTCAAAGTCACTCTTGAGACATTGAAACCTATGTGCATAATGAATATCGCTACATCCGGCCACGACCCTACAGTCCGGGGAACAAACACCCGTAGGCGCTGGAGCCTCTGGCCTTCGGGCACAACCAGGAGGTCCAACATTACACCAAGACTTTGCTGGCGTGGGTAGTGCTACTGCCGAAGCAAAGGCACCTGGGACTTGTGGAGTGGTGGGTAGAGGAGTTTGCCCAGCTATCGCAAAGGGTCGTTCTCGTTCGATACAAATCGCTGGCGTATTTTGTTCCATTGTCAGAGGGGCAGGTACAGTCGACGAGCGTGGTAAGGGAGAGGGGGTTGCGGGGACAGCCTCCGGAGGTGGGGGCAGTGGAGAATTCTGTCTCAATGATTTCCCCGACGAAATGGAGCTGGATTCGGTAACCCAGAGGGGAAGTGACGTTGGCCAGAGGCTTTTTTACCGAAGGAGTTGTTCACTGTGAGTCGACAACCTCACTGAAGGCCACTTCGAGAGGGGTTCGACATTCATGTGGTTCGGCCACCTGCCTTTGCAATTCCGCATGCTGCTCTGGCTGTACAATGAATTGTCTACCCACTTCATTCAACCAAGGTTGACATTTCTCATTAATCATGCAGGCTGCAACTTCAGCAGCATAATGAGGAGGGGGTTCTAATGCCAAAGGAAGGGCAGGGGCAGCGTTCATAACCACGTCATTCTCAGCGTCAATGGAGTACACCAGGGCAGCAGCCTCCTCCAAGGGTTCTACCTGCTTCCGAATCATGTGATCGGACATAGCTAACTGGCGGAAGTTCTTTTGCTGGTATTCCATCCAACAATTAGCTTTTTCCACGATCTCAGTTTCAAATGGATGCTGATGCTCTTCAGCAAGAAGGAGGAGGTGGCTTTGTGCATCTTGCATTTGCCATGTGATTTCCTCAAGTATGTATGGTTCAACGAGATCTTTTGTGAAATCAGCGAAGGTCATCTTCCCTCATCAATTCTGGGGTGTTCACCGTCCTACTGATGGGTCATAAGTGAAACTTTGGAGGAAGGCGCACGGGTCTTGAATCTCCAGCTCTCTGACAGTACGAGGTATTTCCTCCTCGAAGGTAGGATCATTCTCAATGTCATATGTCAGGAGGTGCTGGATTGGCCGCCAACCTGATCTCTTCAGGTCTGCTCTTGCAGCGGTTCGAGATATTTCTGGCTCAATACCAGTCATGCATTCGGGACGATAATGAAAACGGGACATAGCCATAGTTGAAGACATTGTTCTTTCCACACGATGCTTCTTGTACCAGACAAGCGACTAGTAATCAAACAATGTCCAAACTTTAGGCCAACACAACAATTCTGAGAGGAGAGTTAAGCGAGTGCGCTTAACTATATACTGTAAAGGGGGCACCCTATAGAGAGGTGAACTCTAAGGTTGCGACTGCACCAAATACTCAAAGTAGAAGATAAAGATAAGGTAAAATAACTCAGAAGAATTAACGGTAAAACTTAATATAGTTAAGCTCGAAGCATCACGCAATATAGTTCTCTCGAGGAAAAGTTGGTTGTTGAAGTAGAATGTCAAACGCTTAAACTTAAGTAGATATCAGATTTAAACCTTTGACATTCACCACTACTCCGACCTTTTGCGAGCACCCTGTCCTGCTGAGGGCTTGTCCGAGGTCTACCCGCCATTAGGGATTATCCTGCCGGAAGTATCGGACCAACTCAGGAATACTTAACTCCATCAATAGGATATGAGTTTCTGCAATGCATCACCAATGCAACCGGAGGTGGAAAAACTCTTGCTATCAAAGTCATACCAGTGGCTAACTATTATGACAACAAGTAGAGTCAATACCTAGGTGGTGGACTCACTGGGCCAGTGGTAGTTTCGTCTATACAAGCTATACAGTCCATCTTTTAATCTACGTGACTATCCAATGTGATAAATTGACATGCAAGCTCCCCCGGTGAGATGTAGTCGAAGGTTGGCTTAGTGGCCGCTACCCATAGCCAGCCTCACAGGACATACTCTAGCTTGATAAAACTCATACCTCTAGAGTCCATTGACAACCCATAGTATTGCTACAAATCAAGGGGAGAAGGTCCGCGCTAGTTACTGACGTATTTGTCCCAAAAGCTCTCTGGCCTCCTTGGACTACCTAAGTTTAACTAAGAAGACTACCCTACTACCCATAGGCTAAGATAGACTCCTAGGTGCCGGAGAGACTATATATGGGCAACCTCCATTTTGGCGGTTACCCATACTCCCCGTATATATCCTGCGAACGACATTGAGTCGGACTGACGGCGACGACTTATATGGTGTCACAGCAGCTGCTCCAATGACCTCTTTTAACTAGCAAACAAGCAACCACCCAGCCGTCTGCCTATAACGCGCCGTCCAAATGCTTGGGCAAGAGGGTGGTGTTAGCATAACTCGCGCAAGTTTAAAAGCATGTTCGCGCCCCCCTCATGCAGGCGTGGAGCCTGCCCGCGAAGATGCGTGCATGCCCAAGAACATCTAAGAGTCCATAGAATGTGAGGCAATCGACCTCTAAGTTCTAGGATAACTTTGCTTGTGAAGGTAGGGTAACTTGGGTTGCTCAGTAGGGTAACTGGGACCCATGGGCATAATAACCAAATTCCAAAGGTAGGGTAACTTTGCCCTCTTATGCCTTTAACCGCTCCGGAAGTCCTCCAGTCGACCACAGATGTCGTCTCGGAGATCCGTGTAACATTCCCATAATTCCCTTGATCTTATGCGAATGTTCCCCCGTAATGTTACCCTGCCTAATAGAGTGCCTAAGGCCACTCTACTGTTCCCTAGGCCTTGCCTTTCCGTGAAAAGGCATTCTTGTATACTAATATACCTGACCATACAACTTTTGACTAGATCTTGGTATACCATTTGGGCCAAGGTGGTAGTTATTGTAGCTACCTATCATAGGGTCGTTATACTATGCAGTCAGTTGACTCATAGATCTCACATGACTCGCACTTACGTGTCATTGTTCAGTTATGATTGATGGATGTTTCCATGATGCACGATTGTGAGTCATAATGATGTAATGACCTTCACACTTGACTTATATTATATGTCAGAGTTTCACTCAAATGACGCGCTTTGCGCACGAGACTTGTTTTGTGTTTTATGATTGGTTTACGCTATGTTGCGCAGTGACTCCCAGGCCTTATCTTATTCATGGCGGGTATGACTCGTTATGAGTCATTGGACCGAGTGACATGAGGTATGAGTAATCCGGGTTAGGGTTGTTGGCGTGATCAGTCTATATAAAGAGGGACTCGTTCACAATCATTAGACACGTACCATCTCCCCTACACCTCCGGCGATTGAAATCTCAACACCAGGGAAATCATCGTGGGATTCCACCACCACCCCCTCTCCTCCCCCTTGATGGCTGCTGCCTAGGGGAACGATGCTACATCCCCTCCTCTCCCTCTGGGGTCTACCCCCTCCTCCATGGGGTTCTTGTTCCTGTTCATCGTTGACTCCCGCTCATGAAGTTCGGTTCTCCCCTTTACCCCGCACTTCCTTTGCACCTCGCTTAGGTTTTGCATGGACGGCATTCTGTCCTCTTCGCTCACGGTCGGCGCTGAGCTTTCCAAGCCCTTTGCGAAGTACCTTTCCGTCTCGATTATGTGGTCCTGTCGGGGAACACTTCGGTTAGTAACTTCAGCCCCTCGTCTTCGCTTCGCATTCGGAAAAGCATCGGCCGCGGTTACTCTAGTCGGTCGTCTCAAGTGTTCGGAAGTCCTTCCTCCTCCCATTCCCCCTTCCTCCACCTTCCTGGTCTTCGTCCCGTTGCTCGGTTACAGCTACACCCACTTCCCCGCTGGCACCTTACTGCCCCCTTTCCGCGGTCGATCTTTGGTCGCTATACAAAAACCCGCCTCGGTTACGCCCGTCCTTCTGGCCGTCGCTAATGCCGATTTGGCACACCCTCCGGCGACCTCTCCCCAGGGTCGCCTCCATATACTGTCCTCACCTGCCATCGGGCACCGCTCCGTCCCCCGGCACCGCTCCGGCGTGCAGGTCCATACTTTCATTTCCTAGCTCAGGCTGATCCACGTCACTTATCAGACGTAATTTTCCTTTGTCAGGGGTTCATATATTTCCTTTGTTCACCTTATGGTTTCAGCAGATGTCACTAAGGGTTCTCCTCTCCTTCCTGCTTGTTTCTTTCCTTTCTACTTCCTTCGTATGTACGAGTATGTTCGTAGGATTTGGTTGGGCGATAGGCGAGATGTGCGGTTGGTCTCATACCAGAGGGACTTGGGGGTTTGGATGTTTCTTGGGGTGAGGAGGGCAGAGTTTTTGTCGGCCATATCGTTAAAGATGCATGCTGTCTTTGTACCTTAAAAAAAACAAACGCACTTGATTTAAAAAAAAAAAAAAAGAAAAAAAAGAAAAAAAAGGTCACAATCATTAGACACGAACCATCTCCCTTACACCTCGGGTGATTGAAATCTCAACACCAGGGAAATCATCGTGGGATTCCACCACCACCCCCTCTCCTCCCCCTGGATGGCTTCTGCCTAGGGGAGCGATGCTACAACCCCTCCGCTCCCTCTGCGGTCTACTCCCTCTTCTACCGGGTTCTTGTTCCTGTTCATCGTTGACTTCCTCTCATGAAGGTCGGTCTCCCCCTTACCCCGCACTTCCTTTGCACCTTGCATAGGTTGTGCACGGTCGGCATTCTGTCCCCTTTGCTCACGGTCGGCGCGGAGCTTTCCAAGCCCTTTGCGAAGTACCTTTCCGTCTCGATTGTGTGGTCCTGTCGGGGAACACTTCGGTTAGTAACTTCAGCACCTCATGTTCATTTCGCATTCGGAAAAGCATCGGCCGCGGTCACTCGAGTTGGTCGTCTCAAGTGTTCGGAAGTCCTTCCTCCTCCCATCCCCATTCCTCTGCCTTCTTGGTTTTCGTCCCGTTGCTCGCTTACAGCTACCGCCATCCCCCCTCTTCCCACCCCCACAGCTGGCACCTTAATGCTCCCCACCCAGCAGTCGATCCTTGGTCGCTATACAAAAACCCGCCGCGGTGACGCCCGTCCTACTGGCCGTCGCTAATGCCGCTTTGGCACACCCTCCGGCGATCCCACCCCAGAGTCGCCTCCATACACTATCCTATCCTGCCATCGGGCACCGCTTCTTCCCCCGGCACCGCTCCGGCGCGTAGGTCCATACCTTCATTTCCTAGCTCAGGCTGATACACGTCACTCATCAGACGTAATTTTCCTTTGTCAGGGGTTCATACATTGCTTTTGTTCACTTTATGGTTTTCACAGAGGTCACTAAGGGTTCTCCTCTCCTTCCTGCTTGTTTCTTTCCTTTCTATTTCCTTCGAGTGTAGGTGTCTATTCGTGGGATTTGGTTGTGCGATAGGCGAGATGTGCGGTTGGTCTCATACTAGAGGAACTTGGGGGTTTGGATGTTTCTTGGGGTGAGGAGGGCAGGGTTTTTGTCGGCCATATCATTAAAGATGCATGCTATCTTTGTACCTTAATAAAACAAACCCACTTGATTTATAAAAAAAAAAAGAAAAAAAAGGTCCCGGTCGTTAGACACGCTTCGGCTCCCCTCTTTCCCCCGCCCTACATTTCTCGACACCACGTCGTTCTGCGCACAATCTCCTCTCCCATACTTTTCGTCCTCACTGTTGGGCCTCGAGTCCCCACCCCCATCTACAGACATGGCCTCCCACCAGGGTGGCCCCTTGACAAACCCTACTCCAGCCCCTCTTTCTCCCCTCCCTACTGCAGGAAATCTCGACTATCTAGTCTCGATTTTCCACCAGACAGCCGCCAACCTAGGGCTTCCTGCCGCATGTTTCCCCCCCATTACGCCGGCGAACATCTCCACTCTCTCTATCGGAGAATAGATGCTCCTCCCTCGACTCTGCACCTCGCTTCAATCACGCGTCCACATAGCAACGGCTCTCGAGAATCTCTCGACTGAAATCCACGACTTATCCTCTCAGGTTGCTAACCTAGACCTCTCCCTGCAACCCCCGAATCTAGCCCCACTCCAGGTATCCCTCCGTGACATTCCCTCCCGTCTTCCGTCAGCCGCTCAGGCCCCTTTCCCTTCCCTGCGCCCTGGTGTCCCACAACAGGCCACACCCTCCTCTCGTTGGTCTCGCCCCACCCCCACCAGCAACACCAACCCCGCCCGCCCAGGGAAAGGGAAAGAAAGAGCTCCTCCGGCTCCACCCCGACAACCACCCAATAAGGTCTGGCCCTCCCCCGCAGCTGACCCGGATCTCCAGAGATACGACATGGCAACTTCCCCTCCCACACCATATGGCAACCCTGAGGCGTTTGGCAAGAAATACCCCAACACCTGGGAGGCGTAGGAATTCGCCAAAGGGAAATACCCCCCCGGCCCCGCCTGGACCCCCGGTCATCTGGACCCCGACTGGCAATCCCCCAACTACATGGCCCCCAAAGCCACCCCCACCTACACTCAAGCTGTCGCACCCCCTGCTAAGGGAAAGAAGGGTCGACAGGCGAAGGCCGCTGTCTTGGCTTCCTCCATTGCAGTTGCGTCGGGTGAGGTTTTTACGAAATCTCCCCTTCCTCTCCCCCAAGCTGTCTGCAGATTCTTCGCCTCCAGAATCACCTTCAAACCCCACCCACAAGCGCTCAAGATAGCTGCCCACTTCCCAGACATCGCTGCTTCTGTTCTCAGAGAAGCCAACTGCTCCCTTCCCCTTTCCTTCACTTGCACGGTCAATGATAAAGGCTCAGTGTCACTGCTCGGTACCAACCTTCACACCCCCGCCTCCGCTTACAGCCCTTATTTCGCCCCCCTCACATCGAGGTTCAACAAGGCCTTTCCAGTAGGCAACTCCCCCTGGGATCTTTCCAAACCCGCTCCGAACGAAACGCAACTTTTGATTCACTCTATCCCTCTTGCGTTCCTCCCCTCAGAAGATGCCCAACCCTTCCCATCTCTTCTTGAGTCCATCCAGAATGCCAGGCAAGTCGCCATTCTTTCAGCGCGTTACCTTAACCCGGATCCGGAATCACGGGATGAAAAGTCAGCAACCTCGGTGGTTGTCACCGAGGCCCCACCCGGCGCTTTCGCCGTCCTCCCCTCCATCAACCTCTTCTCCCGGAACCGGAGAGTGGAGCAGATGTTCTCCTCCTCCAAGAACTCCCAATGTAAGAAATGCTGCAAATTCGGCCACATCTCTTCCTGCTGTCCCAGCACACTGCCAGTCTGTCCCTTCTGTTCGCTCGCCCACACCAAAGCAGAGCATCGCTGCCCTAACCCTTCCTGCACTAAGGGTGGCAATCTCCGACCTGTCCTCGCCTGCTGTCGATCCTCGGTGGCATGCTATCCTAACTGCCAAGAAGAGAACTCTGCACGCAGCAAGGATTGCCCCTCCCCCCTAAAGACCACCACAGATACCCCAGAGGTGCGATCTCGACAGACACAGGACAGCATGGATCTCGTTGCAGACCAGGCTGGCCCTTTGACGGTCCTTCGTTCAGCACCAGGTGCCCCTCCTCACACCCCGAGTACCCCAGTACTCCCACTCGATGCTCCTCCATCTAGGGAGAGAGCCCAATGCACCATCACCGTCACCGATCTCGCCCCAAGAGAGAGCGGTGATGAATCTCTGGTCTCCGACTCCTCTGAGGGCTCTGCCCACTAATGGAGAACTTTTTCACTCGTTACACCGACAGCAGGGCTGTCTTCCCATTCTTTCCAATCGTTCAACATAAGTGCCTTGGGAGCTGGGATGTTTTTCTCTCACTTTTTCATAGCTTTACCATGCTGCCTCACCCTCCTTTGGTTGTTGCCATTCAAGACCCCCCCTCTAGAGGTTCGGTTCTGCCGACATTCCCAGGATTTATGTCCTTCGCCCCCCCACCTCCTGGCCGCCCACGGGTAGCCATTTATGTTTCTCGTACCTTGAACCAGCACCTGTCCTGCTCGACTGTTTTTCCTGACTCCTTGGAGATGCTTTGAGTTGATGTTCTTTCTCTGGAAGGTCTTTTGGGAACCCCTCACCGCTCCCTCAGGGTCACCTCGGTGTACCTTCTTCGTACACACCATTCTCACTACCGCTCCCTTCTGCCTGAGCAGATTGTTCCTTTTCTTTCCTACCCTCACCGGGTTTTAGTTGATTTTAACCTCCAGCATCCGTTAGCAGATCCCTGCTGCTCCCTCTGCGAAAGGGAATTTATAATCTCTACACGCTACTTTAATGCCGCTTTTGACGTCCCGTACCACCTTCTCAACACCTCCAGGGTTTATACTCGGTTCCCATTTGACACCATTTCGCGACCCTCTGTTCTGGACCTGGCCTTCGCGAACACCGCTCTCTCTCCCCTCGTCTCCTCATGGGACACCCCACTCCCCTCCACTGGTTCAGACCACGTTCCATGTGTGATAACACTGAAACCTCCCGCGATTATGCTACCCCCTCCTACTCCGCACTGGGTGCTCCTTGACCTAGACGCGGTGGGGAAGGCACTGGATACCTTCACTACACTACCCTGCCCAGCGAGGCCCACGCCCAGCTCTGTGAGTAGATGGTTCGACATCTCCTCTACCGGCCTTACCTCCCTGCTAACATCCCACGCTCCGAGCAAGCGTCCGTGCCCCGGCTCGAAGCCATGGTGGTCCCCTCTCCTGTCGTCTCTGAGAAGTGAATATCACAAGTTTGCCAGGATATCCCGCCTCGCCCAAGAAAACACGCTGGTCGGACTTCCTATCCTCGGCCACTCAGCGCTCTCTCTGGACGGCCAAGAGATTCGCGTTCGGCCGCCCACCACAGAGGTTCACAGACCTAGCAGGGGCCTCCGACCTGCCCGAGGGAGTGGAAACACTCCTTGACCACTTCTTCCCCTCCAAACCCCCACCTCCCCCCCTCCTCCGCCTCATGCGTTATGAGGACTACACCCCCCTCACCTCCGGAGAGATATCAAGGGCCCTCTCTAAATCCTCGAACACCTCCACCCCTGGCCCCGACCACATTCCGTACTCTGTCTGGAAGTCTGTACACCACATCAAGCCCTCCCTTCTTCCTTCCCTCCTGGACCCCCTGCTGGCGCACGGTTTTCAGCCCCCCTCCCTCAAGAAACCACTTGGTATTGTCCTCGACAAGCCGGGTAAGCCCTCATAGGACTCAACCTCCTCCTTTAGGGTTATCGTCCTCCTCCGAACCCTCTCTAAAATCCTTGAGAGAGTGGTAGCTTCCCGCCTTTCAGCCCAAGCGGCGATATCCTCCCTCATCCACCCCTTGCAATGTGGATCCCGCCCTGGAAGATCCACCGCCGATGCCTCTCTCGTCCTGCAACACAAAGTTGAATCATTCCACCGACTCTGCTACAAAGTTTCCACTCTCTTCCTTGATGTGAAGGGGGGCTTCGATAACGTGGAGTCTCCCTCGCTCATTGCTCCTCTCCGCATAAAGGGGATCAGCCCATACCTGGTCCACTGGGTCGGCTCTTTCCTCAGAGATCGCACCTGCCGCCTTTCTGTCCAAGGGTCCCCTCGCCTCTTCGCTCCCGTCTCGGTCGGGGTCCCTCACGGATCCCCCATCTCCCCACTTCTGTTCGTCATATACGTCTCCTCCCTCTAACTGGAAAATCCCAGGTCCCTTATTAACTCCTACGGTAACGACTTTGCCGTCACGGTGGCCTCGCCCTCATACAGAACCAACATTCGCCTCCTCCAGAAGTCCTTCTCAGCGCTCAAGAGAAAGGCCTTCCCAATCAACATCTCCTTCTCCGTTCCCAAGACCGAACTGATCCACGGGAGAACCACCAGGAGCAATGAGCCACCGTGCTCCCTCCCAGTGCAGCTTGAGGATCAGCTCATGTATGCACAATCCCACCTGAAGTGGCTGGGCTTTATCTTCACCCCTGCCTTTGACTCAAGGTCCCACTTTCCCAGGAGGTATACACTTGCAAATGCCGCCCTAGCCACGATTCGCCGCCTCTCCCCCCGCGGGATGGGCCTTCCACCCTACCTTTGTCTCTCCTTGGCGGTTCGCTCCTTGCTCTGATTCTTCTATACGGATCCGCTGTCTGGAACCCTCCCCCGTCTATCATGGGACCAATGTATGTTTTCTGGCATCGGGTCTGTAGGTGGATCACCAACTGTTTCTCCTCCACAACATAACTTGTTTGCACCGGGAAGCCTGTCTTCCCCCGCTCCCTGTTCTGGTACACCACCATCGCCGCCTTGCTGGCCTAAGGCTCATCTGCTCCCCTCCAGAAATAAACCCTGGCACGGCACGTCTCCCTAGGTCAGTCCCCTCCTTCTCGCCACACCGGGCCGCCTTGATAGCACGTGGGAAAGTTACCTCCCAACCTTATCTCTTCTTCAACCTCGACTGGCATTCTGCTCCGGACAAGTTCAAGAACCCGAGGTACTGACACAATGCCATCACAGCCTTGGCTAACACGGCCATCCCCCTCGTACATGACGCGGTCACCCTGCCACCCATCTCCTTCCACTTGACAGACTACCAACCCCCGGTACCCGGGGTTGTCCCATCGTACGCACGCCTGAAATTGAGAGCTAAGCAACCCCTCCTCTCTGACTGGTCCGCCATCCCAGCCCCCCCATACTACCCCTATGCGCCCTCAACGCGGCCCCATCCCTTCATGGGTTTGGGCAAATTTGTTGCGGGCAGAATACACCAGATGCGCTCTGGGAAAGGTTATCTTGCGGCTCACCCCTCATGGGAGGATCCTGATGCCGCAACGACCTGCCTGCTGTGCTCTGAGGCCCCGCAGACCTTCGAGCATGCCATCCTGTCCTGCTCTTCCTCAGCCCATCAGAGATCCTGCCTTCTCCAAGGGGTCTCAGATTTGGCTCCGGAAGCCCCAATCTGGTCCGACCAGCAGCTGCTCATTGCCCTGGCTGAGTTCATTCGCACCACCGCCACTGGTTTCCCCCCTGGGATGCCCCCGCTTGCCCCCTCCCTCCACAGCCCTTCAAACCCGCTTTTTTAGTTTTCCGCCCTATCCGCCCCTGGCCCTTGAGACTAGTTTGGCGGTTTTTACTTTCCTTCTTTTTAGCTACGGCTGCTGTCTGACAGTTATTGGTCCCGTTGGGGGAATTGTTTATGTTTGTTTCTTTTCTTTTGTTAGTTTCATTTTCGGTCTTGTTTTCGCCATATCATTAAAGATGCATGTCATTTCTTGTACCGTAGAAACAATGAACATATCATTTAAAAAAAAGAACAAGAAAAAAAAAAGGTCACAGTCGTTAGACACAAACCATCTCCCCTACACCTCCGGCGATTGAAATGTCAACACCAGGGAAATAATCGTGGGATTCCACCACCACCCCCTCTCCTCCCCCTTGATGGCTTCTGCCTAGGAGAGTGATGCTATCTCCCCTCCTCTCCCTTAGGGGTTTACCCCCTCCACTATGGGGTTCTTGTTCTTGTTTATCGTGGACTCCCGCTCATGAAGTTCAGTTCTCCCCCTTACCCCTCACATCCTTTGCCCCTCGCTTAGGTTTTGCATGGTCGGCATTTCACCCCCTAAGAGGGCACCTTACTGCTTCCCGCCTGCGGTCGATCTTTCAGTGGCTATACAAAAACCCGCCTCGGTTACACCCGTCCTTCTGGCCGTCGCTAATGCCGTTTTGGCACAGCCACCGCAGACCACACCTCAGTGTCTCCGCCATTCACTATCCCATCCTGCCATCAGGCCCCCCTTCGTTCCCCGGAACCGCTCCGGCATGCAGGTCTACACTCTCACTTCCTAGCTCAGGCTGATACACGTCACTTATTAGACGTAATTTTCCTTTGTCAGGGGTTCATACATTTCTTTTGTTCACCCTCTCTGTTTTTTGCAGATGTCGCTAAAGGTTCTCCTCTCCTTCCTGCTTGTTTCTTTCCTTTCTACTTCCTTCGTATGTACAAGTATGTTTGTAGGATTTGGTTGGGTGATAGGTGAGATGTGCGGTTCGTGTCATCCAAGAGGGACTTGGGGGTTTGGATGTATCCTGGGGTGAGGAGGACATAGTTTTTGTTGCCCATAGCGCTAAAGCTGAATGCTGTCTTTGTACCTTTTTTTCTTTTTTTTCTTTTTTTTTTGAATCATGTGATTATTCATTTAGGTACAAAATCCTGCATGCAGCTTGCGCTATGGCATATAAAAAACCTTAATTCCAAAAACTAACAAACGAAATAACAAAACACAAACAACAGGTGCAAAAACTCTCCAAGCGGGATCATCCGAACCCTGTTGCATCGCCATCGATGACTGACAACTAAAAAGTAAAGTAAAGCCCTTCATATCACAACACAAGAAAAACATTCAAATGTATGAAGAAATCTCCCCGCCCCACCTGCCCACTGCCGTAGCCAACTAGGAACCAAGGAAACCCATAACCTGTATAGAAAAAACCCTGAAGAGAAACTCGAGCAGGGGAGTTTGAAGTAGTAATACCTAGAAGGACGGGGCCGAGCTAGGGAGTTTTGTGTTAAGCGGTATCTGAGTCCGAAGCCGGCTCAGAAGTCGCAGTACTGGCTTGAATGCGCAAAATAGCTGGAGGAAAGCCCATGCGAGTAGCGTACAGATACTCGGCTAAACCCCTGAGGAGGGGAACCGGGAGCCAAAGGGGACCGTCAGGGCCAAAGTCATCCACACCTGAGAGATGGGTGAGACGAGGCTGAGCCTTAGCGGGGTACAGGAGAATCGCATGTTGGAAGGACTCGTCGTCTTCCTCACAGAACGGGTAGAGGGTGCTGGAGTCCCTGTTCCTCCAGGAGGTATGTGCGGCGAGGTAGCTGGCACCTGACCGCAACTGGTGGATGCTACCACATATAAATCGAGGAAGGCCAGTAAAGGTATGGGGAGAGAGGCAGGCACTATACAGATATGAAAGGGGCACCGGCGGACTCAAATCTAGCCAGTCAGCAAGGAGGGACTGAATCAGAGGAGCTCTCAGGGCTCGGCAAGTGAGGGAAGGAATAAGCGAAAGCAGAAGCGCCACGAGATCAATTGAGCCGAGCGGGAGGATCGGAATTTCCTCAACAAGGTCGGAAACCTCATGACATAAGGAGTCTAGTGGTAGGTGCTTGGCGGAATTAACCGCTGGGCAAGACCATGAAGTAAGGTGGACGGCTTGGGGAGAGCCTTGGAGGAGTAAGCGATGATCGTCCGCAGAATGACCCTGGTCCCAGGTGGGCACAGACTCGGGTATCCGGGCGGTGGCAGGATTGAATTGCGAAGGGGCGTAGACCAGGCGGAGGGCAGCTGACCTACGGGGGTGTTTGCAGATAGAGGAGATGGGTGGTAGCGAAGCCTCCCGGTAAAGAGCGCCGAGGGGGGTGGTATAAAAGCAGTTAGTCGTCCATCGGAGCACTACATGCCAGAAGGAGTCGAGTTTCCTAAGAGTGGCCGTGTCCGGGACAAACAGGTCACAGCCATAGGTGAGGATAGGAAGGATGGCACCAAAGACTATTTTCTGTTGCACCAGGAGGAGAGGCCTTTGCCAGCTGCACTAAGCTGCCGGATTGTGGCGAAAGGGGCTTTGGCAAGTGCCAGCCATCTCAGGAAATGAACAGAGGAGTGTAGAGTAGGGGTGAGCCAGTAGCCAAGCCACCTCACAGCTTGAGAGGGTGGAAAAAGCATTTCATTGATCATAATGGGAGCAAAGGAAACGTCTGAGCGGTCCTTCGGGGTTCTCCAGTGTATGAGTTCAGTTTTGGGGACAGAAAAAGCCACCCCCAGCTCGGCACCCTGCCTTTGGATGCTGCCGAAATAGTATTGAAGAGCGCGGAAGTTTGAACCTATAGAGTCCGAGCCGACCGTGATCGTGAGGTTATTGACATAAGAAATTGCAATACCTTGGGGGATAGTCGGGTGGAGGCTGGCTATATAAAGCACAAAAAGAAGAGGAGATATCGGAGAGCCCTGAGGGGTGCCAACCCCGACTGGGCACAAAACCCTAGGCGTGCCTTGGAATATGAGTCGGCACTGCCGTTTGGAGAGGAATGACTTGATCCAGGCGACCAGGTAGGCGGAGATACACCCTTTGGTGAGGATATTGGCCAACTTGTTCGCGCAGAAATTGTCAAAGCCACCTTTGACATCCAGGAAGAGAGTTGATACTTTGAAGGAAGCAGCCTGGAGTAGGCAAACTTCATGGGTAAGAGTAGCGACAGCGTCGAAACAGCCCAGACCGGCCAGGGACCCACACTGATTGGGGTGCAAGAGGCCAAGGGAGCGGGCAGAGGAAGCGAGACGAAGAGCAGAAAGTCTTTCGAGAATCTTGGAGACAGTTTCGAGCAGGACAAAGATGCGAAAGGAAGCAGGTGTACAGTAATCAAGTTTGCCTGGTTTATCCAGGACAATGCCGTTGGCCTTCTTCATGGCTAGGGGGTGGTACCCGTGCGTGAGGAGGGGAGCGAATAGAGTTGGAAGGAGCTGCTCGTTGGCCTTGTGGACCTGCTTCCAGATAGAGTACGGGATACCACTAGCGCCAGGGGCTGACGTGTTGGAGGATTTACGAAGTGTGGAGGACACTTCTGCGGGTAGGACCGGGGGGATGTTCTTAAACGCAGGAAGGATGAGCGGAGGAGGAGAAGAGGGTCTAGGAGGGAAAAAGTGTTGTAGAAGTGTATTGTTAATTTCAGTAGGGGAGGAGGAGTTCTCAAGTGTGGGGAAGCGATCTGGGGGTCTGCCGGCTGCAATCCTTCTGGCATCCCAGACTGATCGCGAATCGACGTCGGCCAGAAACTGTGACCAGTGAACTCTCTTGGCGTCTTGGATAGCCTTGAAGTACGTATTCCGAGCCGCACGGGCCATGGTGGGCGAGGCCTGGTTCTTTCTCATGAGGCGGGAGGCGTGGTGATGGATGCGTCGTAGCTGTGAAAGTTCTGGAGTCCACCACGGCTGAGAGTAGGAGGACGGGCGTTTGGTTGGGGTGTTGGAGGTGATGAGATGCGTGATCTTGGCAAGGCAGTCGTCGAACCATAGGTCGAGTGAGGTTGGAGTAGCGAGAGCAGGTGGAGCTGCGAGCATGAGGTCGGCAAGCAGAGGCGAAATGTGACCCCAGTCCGTGAATTTCCAGTTTAGGCCTCGGGGTGGGGGCTTTAGGAGCGGAGTGGAGAGACTGATTGTAAGGGCGGAGTGATGTGAACCAGTTGGCGGGAGGGAGGGGTTCCAGGAGGAGAAGTATGAAAGCAAAGCATTGTTGGCAAAGGACAGGTTAAGTACTGCAGGGCGGTGATCGGAGTTGAACGGGAAGCTAGTGTAGACCCCGGGAGTATTGAGGAGAGAAAACAACTGAGCTAAAGCCCTGTCGAAATAAGGGGAACTTATAAACTGATCGTGGGTGCAAAGCAAACGAGTCGGGTCAGAAGTGGAGTGGTGAATATTGAGATCACCAAGAACAAGTGTAGGAAAATCATACTGAGGAAACAAATCAACGGGAGAAACTGACCTAGTGTGGCCACTAGGGATAGAGTAGGCATTATACAAACGAAACGAATTATGAGAAGTATCAAAAAGGCCCTCAGGGGAGTGAAAGTTCACTGGCATGAGGTCGCCCCTATCAAAAAACAAAGGAAGAATCGAAATAAGACTTAATAGCCTTTCCTGAACATAGGTTGCTACACGAGGCCTATAGCTGTCAGTTGCTGGAGGAAAAAAACATTTATAGTTGTGAAAAACAGGAGGACAATTCTTCCAAAGAGGAACATCCTGAAGAGCCACAATATGAGGAGAACTTTCTACCGAAGTAAAAAAACTAAAAAGAGTTTGAAAAACATTACTGCTACCGAGACAATTATGCTGAACAATGGAAAGATTTAAACAACCAGGATAA
>Ga0307509_10006316_pt1 | contig 16004 bp, 14 predicted proteins | sample 10_EM_MG_FD_202245 | JGI IMG/M metagenome (GOLD analysis project Ga0307509, IMG submission 202245) | Populus trichocarpa ectomycorrhiza microbial communities from riparian zone in the Pacific Northwest, United States - 10_EM | ecosystem: Host-associated > Plants > Roots > Unclassified | place...
AGTGGGGTAAAGTTCCCCCCCCCCCCGCCCCCATCCCAACTTCTACTTTATATATATATATATATAAAACTAATAGTAGCGATTTTAGCTTCAGCATCCAAGCACCTCATTCGCGGCACCGCGTCCGTGATTTCGTTCCTGTCGACGCTCCCGGCTTCTTCTTCTGCTACTGCTACTGCTGGTGGTGCGGCTGGGGATGGGGGGGGCAACGGCGACGTCGGCGTCGGCGTCGGGCCAGTGGTTCTCGCCTTGTCCGGGGGCGGTGCGTCGGTGGTTGGGCATGTTCCTGTTATACTGGAGTGTAATCGGTTGGGGATTCCGTGGGTGTATGTGCCTGCGTCGTCACCGGCGGGGGAGGAGGGGGAAGGGGATGGTGGTGGTGGTGGAGGAGGAGGAGGTAAGGGGGTTGTTGGGAGGACTGGGGTTGGGACTGTTATGGTTGTGCCTTGGGTGGCTGGTGCTAGAGCTGGGGGGGAGGTGATGCACGTGGGGGAGGGTTCGAGGGCTGTTGCCAAGGAGTTTAATTTTAGGGATGCTAGGAGGGTTGTCCTGGGGTTGTTGGCTGGGGCTAGGGATTTGGATTTGGATTTGGATTATGGGGAGGAGGAGGAGGAGGAGGAGGGGGGCGAGTGATTTTCCGTGAGGTGGAGGGGAGGGGATTGTGATACCTCTTCATTTAGACTAATCGTTTGGTTCTTAGATCTTGGTGTGTCTGAGCACATGTACAGTATAGGCTCGTTTGGTTCTTTGTATGTTTATGTGTGTGTGTAGTTCTTTGGACTAGACTAGGCTAGACTAGGCTATGAAGAAATGATACATCCCCCCCTAGCTAACCAACTAACTGCCTAGCCAGTTTAATAGCTCCCGATCCCCTCCAAGGTAATTAATATTTCCACCTACCCATCCCTCCCTTCATCCCTGTCAGGTGAAAGAACGGAAGCAAGAGCGCAGTGGTAACATTGCCGTAACAGCAGTAGGCAAAAAAAGTCCCAAAAATGTGCCCCCGGGGAAATATTCCACCGGTTCAGGTTTAACCAACCTAAAAGTAAAAAGTAGGGTGAAAGTAAAAGAAGTATAAAAGAGAAGATGAGGGGAGGAAAGGAAACGAGGGAAAAGCTAGGTGTAAAGTAATGATACAAAGAAGTGGAAAAAAGAAAGAGGTTCGCAGAGTAGCAGCAGCAGTAATAGGAGCAAAAATTAAGCCTAACCCATTAAAGACTTTTTTTCGCTGGTTGTATGAAAAAAGGAAGAAAAAAAAGCGTAAGTCCGTCTTGAACACCTGGCCGTGAAAGTATGAATTCAAAAAAACAAGAGTGAAAAGTAAAGGATGTGGGTAAAAAGAAAAACAAGAGAATGGATGACATGATCTATCTGCTTGGGTAGTGATCCGCGGTGATGTATTGTGGATGAGTACCCGACTGTGTTGGTGAGCTTATATGCTCGTTTATTTCGATTGTGGGAACTGCACTACCAGCATCAGATGGTGCAATATTGAATTTATCATCGGGGTCTGGTGGCAATTGGTCACCTTCATCTGAGAGGGGCATTGGGTTTGGGATTTGTATATCCAACTGTAGTAACCACCGTTAGCGTGCGCTAGCAACAAATAGTATTAAGAGTATTAAGAATCTCACATTCATATACCCCGTCCGTCTCAACAATACGAAGACCGCCTGTGACCCAGCTTTTTCCAACTCCTCATTTTGTTGCTGCAAGAACGCCTCGACGGCCCGTAATTTCCGCTTGATGTAAGTATCAATAATATCCTCCAACACCCATAACGTGAGCAGACCAGACATAGCATCTAGCCAATTCCACAAATTCCACGGATCAAAGGCTTTAGCAAGCTCCCCGTTTACGCGGGCGATGACCATCCGGAAGCGTTCCTCGCTAACGTATGGTTCCAATATATCCGGGAAGGTGTTGGAGTAAGCGGGCGAAAGGTCACCGCTGATCATGAAATCGCGCTGGATCCTGATAATGCGGGTCGATTCGTAGAGCGGTGAGTTTGTGGGGACGTATGGATTGCGGTGGGGGAAGCATGGATGACTGTCATTCCATCCGCTGGTGGCCGACGATGATGTCTGCGGCCGCGATTCTTCGTCACCGACGACGGGCATTCCACTATGTCTGTTCGGCGCGCTTCTGGGCATACCTCCCTCCGGTTGCTGACCTTGTTGTAGCGCTTGGTGCCTCACCCTGTGGCTCCTCATGTCCTCCAGTTTTACCCCCCTCTCTACCTCCAAGTCTATGCTATCCCTCGAGTCCCGGTCAGGATCGCCCAGCCACGAGCGATTAGTATTACTCGTATTCCCCCTACGAAGTCCCTCTCCCAGCAACGCTCCTCCTCCGCCACCCTGCCTTACTACCGCGGGTTCCATCTTCTGCAACGGCAACTTAATGTTTGGCGTCATGCTCCGACTGGTGTCCGCATCCGTATCTGTGATTCCTCCCCGGTCATCGGATAATGGTGTACTCCGGGACATGGTGTATTTACGACCCTTTCCTCCCTTAAATACGCGAGGGCCGTCTAAGGGGAGTAACTGTCGAAAGTTATCCTCGTAGCGTGGGTGATTAAAGGGGTTCCGGTCTTCCGCCGCACGGCTTTCATCCAATAAAACCTCAGAGGAATCGGAGAAGCGTACGGCGGCAAGCGAGGACGTGCGATGCGATCTCGGTAGACGGTGGACCGGTGGGAGCGCAGCGGTCTGTGGTCGGGAGAGGTAGTTGATAGGGTTTAGGAGTCGGGTTGCCGGTTGTCGGACGTAGTATGGCGTGAGCGATTGTGATGAAGAACTGGTATTAGTTGTGGTATAGTAAGAGGAGGAGGAGGGAGGGAAACCGGTGCGCGAGGAGAACGCCGTTGTTGCTGTCAGCTGTCGCTCAGGGGAAGAAAGTTCAGTGGGTAAGCTGGCTGCGAGAAACCGCGTTTGGACTAGACTCGTGGCTTGGCGAAAGAACTTGTCTGGTTGGAGGGAAAGGGTGCTTAAGAATCAATGCAATGCGTAGACTACTCGAGTAAGGCAAAACTAGTGATGTATGATGGGAACTGAATCAATTAGTAACTTTGAGGAAAGGTCTGAGAAAGAGATAAAAAGAGAGAGGTGAGGGAAGGAGGGGAAGTTAATGGCCCGCTTGTATATTCTTCGCCCGTCAGGAAAGTTACCTCAGTGAAATTCTCTTGCCCCAGAAATACCTGGTGCCGTCCCAAGCCAATTTGTGAAATACCACCGAGGTGAACCCTTACATGCTATCTCGTATGATATGGGCTCGCGAGACCTAGCTACAATTGGGTAGGTAACTTTAGCCCTCCCCAGACTACTTGTGCCTGTTGGAGTACTAGTACAATGGTGAATAGGTATAGTTTAAGGGTTCTGGAATAGCCCCCACCGTCATTTCCAAAGCCAACAGGAAACCCAAAACGGCCTATTATACCAACTCACAACAGACAAGCCAATTTTTTTCTTATTGGGCTTATGGTTTGGAAGACAGCCCTCCCGCCCGGGTCACGGCAACACCCGAATCCCAGGTTCATGGGGCACGTGGATATATACTCGAGTAAGGGTATGGAGTTTCTCTTGTGAGCTTAGTCTCCAATATGAACTGCCGTTAGGACGGGCTACCAGTATTACACTACATTAAGTGAAAATAATATGGGTATATTGAACGTAGCCGCAGTTCTATCCTCTACAAATATGATACCCCATTCTAAACCCTGAAAATGCCCAATTGAGATAGGAAAGGGGAAAAAAGTCAATCAACCAAGAGAACCGCATCTACGCTACCAAAGCCTGCTGCAACACCTCCCTCGTCGCTTTGTCTCCCCTTGGTTCTGAGCAGCCAACCTGCCTCCTCGTTCATCACGATTTCCTTGAGGCCCTTCCCTCTCTCCTCACCTTCTCCGTCTTTCCATAAGATAGCGCCGTAGACACCCAATTCCCCAACTACCCCCCCACTCATTAGTCCACCATTCCTTATAATAGTGTTCTCGAGTGTCGGCGGCTCAATCAATTCCATGAGGATATACCCGCTCCAGTGGGACTCAGGAATAGACTTGAGAAAGCCGGGAATATCTCCTCTGTAGATATTATTCCCTCCCCCTTCCCGCTGCGGTTTGAGAACATATGTATCCGGTTTCTCAAGCGCAAGTTTACGAGCCGCCATGCCAGCGGGCGATCGGTCGAGGGGATGAATGGCGGCAAATGTGCCCCGGACCCGGGAAGAAACATTTTTATCAACGAGAAATTCCTCGACAGCCCCATCCATGGCTAGTACTTGTTGGATCTTTTTAGCACCGGCAAGCTGGGTGATAACGGATGGGCATTTGATAGCCTTTGAACGCTCGAGGGTAGTCCTCGCGGCCCAGTCATCCTCCCCAGCGTAATCTCCTGGGCCGTACCCCGCGCGGAAGTAGACGGTAGATATCTCAATCTGCATGTTGGGAGCGTGCGGCGGGGAATAAATCAGAGCTCGAGTGCCAGGAGCCAATTTTGTAAGCTTAGGCACATCTGGAAGCGAAATGCGGTACGTCTGGACACCGTGTTTCTCGAGAAGCTCGTATTCTAACCACCTCTGGTCGAAAACGTTCTTCTCTCCTGGCTGGATAATCATAAAGATAGCCGTAGGCCTTCCCTCTCCGCCACTTCCGTAGGCTTTGTGGGCAAATGCCAATCCCTTCGCCAATTCCGGTAGAGCAGGGCTTACAGGAATGTTTTCGGTTTTGATGATGCTATCGGAAGGATAAGCCCCCACACTCGCAAGATGTCTGTGCAACTCAGAGACTCTAGTAGACAGTGCCCCGAATGAAGAAGCAATGGTATTAAATTCAACTTGGTGAATCACGGGAAGAGTTTTGGGATCCTCCGGAGCGATATGAATCATGTAGTCAGAGCGGAAAAGGCCCAGCGAAAGCGGTTGTACAAAGCCTTCAGCTTTGACCTCTAAATGAACTTTGTAAAGCCTCGCCATGAAATCATCGACCTCAGAGAGTCTATAAAAATCAGCATCGGCTTCGTGGCCTCACCGGACCCTACTTCTCCACTTACTCAACCATTGTCTTCTCCAGCCACTCTTCATTCCCGGCAACCCTAGCATACAGCTCGTTATAATCCCTCTGCACAGCCCTCCCTTCCTCCCAGCAACTTCTCGGAAACGGGCTAGGAAACAGGGTAACCGGAGCATGAGTAGCGAGTGCTCCGTTCGGGCTCAGCTCCCCCGAAATAAAAGATTCCGCGGGTCTAACCGCCAACCCGCGGGAAAGCGAGTAGTCCATAAGGGTTTGCAGGAGATAGGATAATTGTGTTTGGGACAATTCCGGCGGGTAAGAAGGAAATACCTCAGCCGCCATTATGGGAATGCACGATAGAAGCGGTAGGAGAGGTTTGTAAGAGGGGAAATAGTATAGAACTACTAGCAGCGGGTTGATACAATACCTGGACGGTTACTTGAAGAGAGTTCAAGGTGCCAAGCTTGGTGATGCCATGCGGCTTAAATGGTTAGGAAAATCCATGCTTATGCACGCGATGGAAGTGCTTGGAACATACTGACAAATAGGAAGTTTTTCGGCCGGAGAAAAGCAAGAAAAGTCAGTCGGCTGAGAAACAGGCGGGTGCGGGGGCCAGTATGCATAGTCGATCCGTAAGGTTAGGGGTTACAGTAAGACAGTCTATGTCCTTCCTTCCACCGGTCCATTCAAATTCTCCCATACGACAGAACACAAATGCCACAGTAGCGGTAGAGTGTCCGGTCCGGGGATGGCGGATGGAAGAATCCCCCCGCGAACGCAAGTTTAATTCCGTGAAGATCTAATGAATTTATTACTAAGCTACATATAACACGGGGTGAGGATGTTATCTTTGGACGGGAGAGCACACTTTCTCTTTGCCTGCCCCATGCCGGTATGGGCAACCCTTTGTTTCTTCACGATGCTTCGATAAAACTCCCTCTTCCCCATCGGCGTTACGTTACGACCGACGGCTCTCAGTACTTTATCTCGCCGTGGGGTGTAGAGGGGAGCGAGGGTGCGCCCGAATATATGATAAATGCTTGTCGGGTGCCGCTAAAAACTTCGCCCCTATAAGCACAGCGAGAGGACCCCCAGAACTAGCAGAGAAAGCCGAGTGACGCCTCATGACTGCTGGGAGAGAACATGGTACGGAGCTGCGACAACTCTAACGGCAATACCGGACGGTACGGGAAACAGAGATGAGAGGGTTAATGCGATGGGTGGTAAGCTCCTGCTCAGCGGGGGTGTAATGCTCTCTCATTACCATTTTTCTAGTTGACGATTGAACAAATTATATCCCTTCAATATCTAGAAATAGTAATATAGGTTTCTAATAAGACTTTGCAACAGTTCTTTCAAGTATGATTTATGGATGATTATCTCCCTATTATATCAATGCTAGCAGGAAACTGATATATAGGCATTCTGATAAATTACGAAGCCTAATAGGTTGCCGCAAATCTAGTATTATTATTCTGCAGGATAAGGGCAAGAAACTAGCTCAAGATGATGATAGGATATAATTCTGATACTCTCAGTATGACTGCCGGTAGACCACCAGTATGATACCCAGGATAGAAATTGAAGGGCTCTCAGAGAAAGTGAAAGTTATTTGATATATTGAATACTTGTGTAATGATACAGTTTCAGCCTAGAGTTTTTATAAGAGTTAAAAAGCAAGTAACCTGTAAAAATGGGTGATGAAACATGCAAGTACTGTACATCTCCCCAAGTTCTAATAATACACTAACCAACTTGTCATAATCCCTAAGTGCGATAGGCTCACTATTTCTCCATTGTGCCTCATGAACTACATTCCCTCAAGTTTTACTAGCCAGAGAACATGCATTCAGGCTGTAAGCTAACCTAATCGTTGATGTTAAACCACCTGCCACTAACAATAATGACATCTGAAGGGAAATGTCAACTGAGCCAACTGATACTATAGGTGCTACATATCACCCATTAGCCCTTTTCAACTGTAATATTAAGGATACAGAACGTGTTTTTAGTAAGCTCTTCTGGGCACACAAGTCACAATTATATCACATGAAAAACCCACTACCATGCCAGTCTGAGTATGATACTAATTGGGTGCGGAGCAGCCCTACGCCTCCCCGGCTCAAAGTTCGAGAATCCCCACTGCTCTCCCTCTTTTAATATAATAATTATAATAGCAGTAAATTGAAGCTTTCTGATGGCATTTGAAGATTTTTTCTATTTCCATAATCCTCTTCATCCGCTAGCTGAAATAAACTACACAACCCTCTTCACTCACTTTCCGATAAGGTGGGAAGAAGGAAGGAGTTGCGTGAGCAGTTAATATATCGGGCTTTTTGGGGAAGGGAGAGAGGAAAAACCTCGGCGTTTGTAGGAGAAGCAGCTATTAGGAGGAAAGAGATAATAGAGGAGGATAAATAGCTACTGGAAAGAAGGATGATGTGTTGTCGGAGGAGAAAGGAGGTAGAGGCGCAATGAAACAAAGGATATAGACCAACGCTGATAGTAAGTTAAGGAAGTGATTTACGTGAGGGAAGTCGTCAGTGGAAAACAAATGAAAGAAACAAGCGTAAACAAGAAACATTCGTGCGTAATGGTCCTATAGACTGGAGTGGGAGCAATTAAGTAGGGAAAAAAATTTTACCATCGAAAATAAGATGATATTGGAATTTGTAAAGAAATTAAAATAGCTAGTAACCGAAAGAGAAATGAGAAAATGAGAAAAATACGAATACCAATGAATAAAATAGACGGACAAATAGGAAGAAGGCAAATAGAAGAGTATCCTCCGAATCGAGGTGGCCATGAGACAGAAAGTATCTACCAACTAACCAGTTCGATAGATACCAAATTTTGGTAGAATCAGTTGGAATGATGTTGGAACATAGTATCATAGGATATTTGTTTTTATCCTGTCTGTCCCTCCACTTCATCTGGTTGTTTTCTGCCGTCTTTCTACTCCATACTAACCCGTCGTGTCCCAAAATGCTTCCTTCCCTCTTAGTTTCTTCGCTCCGTGTTCTCCACTCCAACTCCTCCCCCCATTCCGCCACTCCCTGAAGCGCCCCCGGCCCCCGGCCAGCGCTAACCATGATGATATAGGGTAAAAGAAAACATAAACCTTTGACCCGAACCAACCTCTAGTCGTCATTCTATCAGTTAACAATGCAAATACCCGTGCACAAAAGTGTGGAAACAAAACGAAATGATACCGGACGGAAAGGGCAACAGAGAAACCAAGGCATCGCTCAAAAAGTATGAAAGCAAAAACTAGGCGGAAAGCAACCAGACATCGAAACGCCAGAGCTCAATGATATTGCTAGTAAAGAAATGATTTACGGCAGAGGTGAAAGAAAAGGGAAGTAGATATAAATCGTAAGAAAGTAGTTTTTCTGTCGATAAAGCAAGGGAAATGGTCAAGTGGCACAAGAAAATAACACCAAATATGAAAACGCAAAATATATGCATTAAAGTAGCTTTGTGGATAGTTCCCAAAAGGAAACAATGAGAGACACTGACATCTACTCGCGTATGTTTAAGTTGTGGGATTTGAGCGGCAGAATTTCGTCTTCAGGATGGTGGAGTAGTGGGTGTCGGGGTGCCGCCGGAAGTCTGCTGCCATTTCCGGGATTTTCTTCATTTGTCCCTAGTATGGGAAAAACCCAGCTTTCGAAAGACCACCAAGATTAAGACCAAAGCGGTTATTACCGAGTCTCGGAATGCTCGAGGATGGAGCTGCAGGGCTTTCAGTTGCGGGAGCCGTAACGCCGACAGCCAATGTTGTGGGCTGTGACTGACTGATTGTATTGGAGGTAGATGCTGGTGGATTCACGGAGGCCAAGGGGGGAGGAGGAACATACTGCGGGATGTTGATTGGTCGATCTGATGACGGAACAATTGGGGAACCGGTAAATTGCATCCCCCCTGCTGCCGCCGCTATTTGTTCCCTTATCCTTTGCTGGGCAGCAGGATCCGGGGCTTGGAATTGATTCTGCCGATAATTAGGATCTTTGCGTTGCATCTGACTTTGCTTCAGGATCTCGTCTGTTTCGCGAAGCTCCTGTTCAGTAAGGACATCGTCGGGATCGTGTTGGAAGCTCTCCGAGTATTGAATGGCGGTGATAAAGTCAACGCTATGGGACAGTTAGTTAGTACTCAATTCAGCGACTTCGGCGTTGGGGATTCGTGAGCGGAATTACTTTTGCATGATCTTATCCAATACAGGGTCTTTTCCTCGGTATTCAGTTAGGTCTTCTTTTGGAATATCCGCGGGCTCAAGGAGATACTGCCTAACGTCTTTGTGCGCTGTCCGGAGTGGATCCTGTTTGTCAACCACTCTGGACTGCAGCTGACTCTTGAAAAGAATCTTGTTCCTCTTAAGATCTTCAAAGGTTCCAACCGCATGAAACCTATAGACAAAGACATGCTTTTTCTGACCCATTCTGTAGGCTCTTCCGACAGCTTGCTCCTCCCACATTGGTGACCACTTGAAGTCGAAGATAATGATCCGATTAGCGCCCGGTAGGTTCAGACCCAATCCACCAGCCTCAGTAGAGACGAGAAACACATTACCATTGCCGGAATTGAAAGTTTTGGTTGCCGACTGCCGTGTACTCATCTTTGTCTTTCCATCAAGTCTGAGGAAGTCAATTTTCCAGTCATCAAGCAGTTTATGGAGGTAATTCAAGGTGTAAACGCCATGAGAAAAAATTAGGATTTTGTCTCCAAGCTTGACAGAATGCTCAACAATGCTTTTTAGTAATTGCATCTTGTATGAGTGATATAAAGCTCGAGGGGCTTTGGTCTTGCTAGCCATCTCTTTAGCCCAAGCATACTTTTTGCTTGCACCCTCTAGCAATTCTTCACTAGGAGAGAGGTCATCCAGATCAATCAATTCTTGGAGTTCTTCATCTTCTAGGGAGAGGATATCTTGCTTTGACTGCTTGTTCTTTTTGACGACCGCTTGTGCTTTTGAGCCTCTTTCCTCAATTGTATCCACGAAACACATTGGATGATTGCAAATCAATGAGAGAAGGTGGATAATATCAAAGAACCTAGCTCCAGGCCCGGTCTTACCACCACCGCCCTCCACGGCACCCGTCACTTCTGGATCCGTGACGAATTTGGTGTACCTAGAGGCAATTAAAGTTGTCAGCATCAAAAAAGTTGAGGGAAAGAATTTTACTACTTACATCTCAATCTGCCAGGGCGTCAGGGGTACCTTTACCAGAAACTCCGTCTTTTGAGGGAGATCTTTCTCGATTACCCTGACGTCAGCTCTATGTACCTTTGGGCCAATATCTTTCTTCAGAACAGTCAGCATTTTCAAGCAATACCGCCTTTGACTTAAATCGCTGTCTGCGTAAAGTCCATCCTCTATGGGATGTAAAAACTTGGCCTCGAACTCCTTGCTAGGTCCTAAAAATCCAGGATCAATCCAGTCAATCATTGTCCAATATTCCATCAGGTTATTGGATAACGGTGACCCTGTCATGGCTACTCGGGACTTGGAGCGGAAGAGACGGGTGGCCTGGCTAATTTGCGCCTTGGGGTTTTTGAGTGAATGAGCCTCGTCAGCAATAATGATGTTAGGGCTATTCAGAAGATAATCGCTAATCTGTCTATGCTGGTCTGCGGGCATACCGAGCCCTAAGGAACTTGAAGTCTTTCGAGGTCTGTTGTCAATCAAATTTCCTACTAGACGGTTAGCATGATTATCCAGAGCCATAGCCTTTGAGATCTCCATACGGAATGAGGTATAGCCCATCAATAATACTCCGCCCTCTTTGGCCCATTGGGTTATTGTACTCAGCCTCGTAGGCAAGGAAACGATAGAGTCCGCTCGGTAGATCTGTCCGATTGCTGAAAGATCAAGCTGGCTGGGATTGTTTGGATTTTGAGGCAACCACTTCTGGAATTCATCCCACCAGTTTTCCACCAGACCAGGTGGGCTGAGTATGAGAGTTTTTGATTCTCTTAAGTCTTCTGGTATTTGGCCGAAAGTTGCCTCCGTTTGAGATGCTGCCGCAGTGGCTAATGTATAAAGAAAAGCAATTCTACCAAACTGAGTTAATATTTGAATGTTTGAGTTGGTTGTTGATTAGATATTACTCACACTTGTAGAGTCTTCCCTAAACCCATGGTATGTGCCAGAAGTGCGCCTCTTCCTTCACCGCTCTGAACGAGCTGTTGCCACAGGAATCGCACCCCATCGACTTGATGAGGCTTAAGTACTCCAGCGAAATCGGGGTGGAAGTAGATATCATTATACTTCTTGTACCTTCCTAAATTTATTGCAATTTTCTTAGGATCTGGAGCGATGCCGGATCTCTTCTGACGACTGATACGATTCAACAAGTTCCGTTGTGTCTTGAGCGCGCGCTCCCGGAGGGCCCTGGCATGAGGATCTTCCTCAACTGACTTTCGAACCCCCTTTCTCTGACTCGCAGTTGGTTGCGGTATTGGAGACTGAGTAGAACTATTCCCGAGTTAGCAAGGGCAAAAGGCAGCTGGATATTTCCTTGTGTTTTGTGGCACCCACCTGGAAGCCCCGCTCACACTATCCCTATTGCCAGTGTTACTTTTACCTCCGCCATTTCCCGACTGATCGTAGTCAGATCCGCCGCCACCTCCTCCAACTGTAGGGACATCATCGACGCGAGTTAGTTTTCGCAAAATTGTACGAAACTCTTTAAAGCGGTCTGAGCTTTCTGCCTTCTTAAATTCTTCTGGGCTAAGCTTAGGATGTTTGGATAATTCTCTACCCAGGAGCCAGGAAAGGTACAATCTCGTAAGTACCCTATAAATCTCAGAATTGTATCTGTTAAAAAAATTAGCAGTCAAAGAGAAGAAATCAAAGATTAATCCAAACTCACCTATCAAGACCAGTGTAATACTTGAGCTTCTCTGCATGAATCTGCCTAGAGACATTTATAACAAGCCCAAAGATTTCTATGGATAAACCCCGTTAGATTTGAGATATTTGGGAGGAGGAGGGAGCAACAGAAACACTTACTTGCAAGCCCGTTTTCCTCCATCCGATAGAAAAGAGCTGCTTGTATTGTGGGCTCAATGTCCTTGATTAAACGAGTAAGAAGTGCGAGTGGGGTCTCTTCCTCATCGTCAGAAAGTTCTTGTATCTCGATTTCAACATTCTTCCGTTGAGCGGGCATCGTCGGGGCTCTCAATCGCACTATTAGCCCAGGGGGAGGGTCTTCGAGAGTGAGGTCAATGATGGGAATTGGACCTTTGTCATTAGGAATTTGCTGAGAAGGTGAGGGCTCCTGTTTAACAACAGGTGTTGGAGACCGAGCTCCACCTTTGCACTTGTCCTTTGGCGCGGAGGGTAAGGCCGAGCCCGAACGCGAGCGCGAAGCCGTAGAAGGCCTATCTCCTGGGCCCTCATGAGCATCCTGGAATTCTGCGTCGGAAAATTCAGTATGGCCATGAGTAGTTGTAAATGCCTCAACTTCCTCATCTGCTTCGTCATCCTGAACAACACGCCTGCCTCTCTCCTGCCTCTTTCTAGCAGGTATAGGTGCCTCTCCCTCACTTGAGGAGTCTACGAGTTCATTTAAAGCCTCCAAACGTTTCTCTTCTTGTTGTCGAAGCTGTTCGTTCACCTCATCCTCGCCCTCGATTTGTATAGCTTTACCATCGGCATAGTCTCTCACATCATCGCTAACAATAAACCCACCCAAACCCTCGTCTTCGCTCTCATAATCTGGCTCGCTGTCACTGCTACCCAGACTCTCATCGCCGCTGTCATCTCCATCATCGCCGCTGCCATCCCCGGCGCCATTCGATTTCTCGGACAAACCTTTACCTTCCGGAGTAGTCTTTAGAGGCCTTTCCGGTGGAGTCTTACGCTCCATGAGATCAATGAGCCAGAGACATAATTCGCGCTCATGAATAGACAAGGACATAATTTTTGTCTGTGCCTTGACGGTGTCCTTGCTCAGCCAAACAAGGCCGGCAATCTCCCGCCTCTGAGCCTTGATCCTCTCGTTGAGTTCTTCCAATCTCTGCTTCTTTTCATAAGCAGTCTTCTTGCGCTCTTTCTTCCTTCTTGCGCCCTGCCAGATCCGGTACGACTGGGCTTCCTTCTTAGGCAGGACTCTCGCACGCCACTCTGTGACCCTCAGCTTGATCCCTTCATCTATTGCCTCCTGTATTTCTAGGGCAGAAAGAGGGAGTTTCTTCTTCGATTTGCTCAATTGTTTTCGTTGGGGCCCTCTCTCAGCCTCGTATTCTCTCCAATAAGAAACAGTGGCCTCATTCTCAGAGCCTGATTCGCCAAATATCGGTAGTACGCGGTCATCCTCGATATTTTGCCATTTGGTCAAGTAGTCCCAATCATGAATAGAGTTATCCGTGGCATCAAGGGCCGGCTGAGGCTGATTTGGTTTGTCCATAAATTTGACAACTTGTCTATCTGTTGAAGAACCCGACGCCGGGGTTTTGACATTGAGACCTCGCCAAGGAAGGCCCGATTTGGAAGCATCCTCTCTTGATATACGACACGAGTCGCCTGGTTGGACGTCATAGACCGTACAGGATTGAGGGTGGTGCTTGCGCACGAAGGCTTGCTTGTAAGGCTTAATCCCAACACGCAGATGGCCAGTAGGTGAGGGAACAGCCACGCGTTCTGCCCCACTTAAGAAGTGGTACATCTGACGGTTTACGACTTGCCGTAGCCCCGAGGGTTTATCAGACGAAACTTTATATTCCAAATTAGTGAAACCTACTAAAAAGTAAAAGGGAAGCACTCACCGATAACGAAATCATCGTCATCTGAATCGTTCTGGTTAATCTCATCACCCATCCCAACATTGTAGAAAATTTGGTCCACCGCAACAGCCTTCGGCAAGAGGTAGTGTTGTTTCCGCCGAGGGGGTTTCCTAAGGGAGGGCAGTCGTAGCATAACAATTTTACTTTGGTGTCGATCTCCGGAATCCATCTCAGCATCTTCCTCACCGGCAATACAGCTCAATCCCGCGGTGTCCAAAGGCGGAGCGACAGCCTCTTCGTCTCTATCTGCCGCCTCTTCTTCGCCCTGTACGAAACCATTATCAACCTCCATTCTGCTATCGGGTAGATCGCCATCCGGATGCGATGATTCTGGCCGAGCTGCAATGCGGAAAGGGACAGGAGTAGCGCTGTCACCATCCTTCTTGATCTGAATAGCCGGGGTTGGTGGTAAATCCCTATGATCACTGCTCTCGACGACCTTGAACGGATTGCGGAGAATAACCGGATCATTAGTGCGTGAAATAAGGTTGAAAAGCCCCCCCGGACCTCCGGGGAGCGGCGGCGTTTGTAGAGGATTTCTAGCAGTTTCCGATGCCTCGGAAACCCGCGTCTTAGCACTCTGGTTCTCGGAGACAAAAGGCAGCTTGCGCTTCCTCGATAGAGAGGGCGTAGAGTCCGGGAGCACAAGAGGCTTGATTACGGTCTCGGAGCAATAGCGCGGAGTAGCATGCGGGCGGCTATTATAGGGTGAGGGGTAGTAACCCGTTTCTCCATCGTCGTCGGGCAAGGGTGTGGCCATGGCAACCTCTAGAGTGTGCGCTCCATACTTTGGGCTATCCCTTCGCAGACCATGAATCTTCCTCATAATCTTATCACGTTTTCCCAGAGGGATAATGCCGATGTCCGTCTTCAAGCGTTCGTAGTTGCAAACAGTTAGGAGCACCCGACCGTCAACTTCATTGTACCTTAGAGAATTAGCAATTTGCTCGTCATCCGCGGCGACCGCAGCGACAACAGCATCAATGTCCCAATCGAAAGGATCCATCTCGCCCCGTGACTACCTATCCTATATCGGTGACTGTTAGCAAAATCGAGGGGAAAAAATAGAAAAGAAAACTAAGCTCAATTGCAAAAGAGAAAAAATGTAGGAAAAATAATTTACCCCAACTCAACAGCAAACAATCGAAAACCACTCGCCGGCCAAAGCTAGCCAGAGGAAAGAAAAGAGGAAATTATTTGTTAGAGGATGTGCTAAGGGTGTAAAGTAGTCACACAGAAGATGAGGCGAATTTTTAAAGGTGTCGGATGTTGCAGTGGAGGGGCAGTGGAGAGGTGATGGAGAAAAATAGTGGAGGACTGAGAGGTTGGAGGTAGTGGTTGAGGAAAGCTAATGCTGGTGGGTTTCTCGCCAAAAGTCTCGGCTAGCGTCTTAGCGGGGATGAGAGCTGGTGCTATGTAATCATGCCACGTGATAAGGGCTAGCACTACCGTACGGTAACCACAGCCAAGCTACCGTATTGAACACTTGATAGTCCGGGAATATTATTTTGGAGAAGTTCACTTAGGCTATGGTGCTAACAGCGTCAATTATTTAAAAGGCCAGCACGGAAAGCGGGGAGACGGAGAAAAGGTGGAGGTTGCGTTTAAGTGAGTTGAAGAGGGAGAACTGAAAGCACAAGCGCGCGCTGCATGAGGAGAGTTTATGCCGAAGACGGCGCACCAGTACCCAAAGCCGTTCCCCTAGCACAACGGGTTGAATTCAAGTTTGTGTGCCAGCTACGCGCCGCGATGTACGAGTACAGCAGCAGCAGTATGATAGAAACTGGAACAGTTAGACTTTGCGCTAGGACGTTGGAGTTGTCTCTCCTATTATTAAAGTTTATACTTTCTTTCTTTCTCATTTCTCGTTTATTAGAACCCTTAAGGTATCGCGAAAATCGTAATCATCATACTTTGTCACTCGAGAGCCTGCGGATATCTAGTCGGGCAAGGCCTGGTGAGATGAAATCTCGTGGCCTGCCTCTATAACTTAAAAAGCATAGGCCAGCGTCCATTGTTTTCCGGAACAAATAAGTATGATACCTAATCTCAAGGGCAAACCTGCCCAAGCCAGCCCAATGGTACGGCGGGTCAACTGTACACAACGTGCAGAAAAAAATTGGTTGCAACCGAGAACACAACGAAAGTACCAGTTCGGTAGGGTAACCACCTGTGAGGGGGTAAGGCATCGTTTGCAAGACACTGGTAA
>Ga0307509_10006317_pt1 | contig 16001 bp, 16 predicted proteins | sample 10_EM_MG_FD_202245 | JGI IMG/M metagenome (GOLD analysis project Ga0307509, IMG submission 202245) | Populus trichocarpa ectomycorrhiza microbial communities from riparian zone in the Pacific Northwest, United States - 10_EM | ecosystem: Host-associated > Plants > Roots > Unclassified | place...
GAGCGTGCTGGCAAACTGTTCATGATGCTTCTTGACCTTGTGGAAATGCCAGAGTCACATACAGGTGTGAATCTTGCCACCGTGTTTGTGACCGTTCTGCAAAATTTTGGTGTGGATGAAAAGGTGAGAGTGTCAAAAAGTCGAAAAGTTAGCAGAGGAGCTCACTCACCTGTGATGACCATCGCAGATCCTTGGCATAACGGGTGATAACGCATCGAACAATGATACGATGATCAAGTGCATTGGGAGGTCACTTGAAAAATTCCCAGGTCCTGCCAATCAAACCCGATGCTTCACACACACCGTCAATCTCATCGCGAAGTTGATTCTCAAGCCGTTCGACACACGAAAGGCAGAGAATACCCAAGCGTTCGAAGATGCCTTGGCTGAAATCCGTGAGCAGGCGAAGGGAGATGATGAGAAGGAGGGGGGGGAAGATGAAGAAGAAGAGGAAGAGGAAGAGGAAGAAGAAGGGGAAGATGATGATGACGATGACGACAAGCTTGCCGCAAGGCTCGAACCGATAAGGTCGATGCTGCTGAAGGTTTGATTACGTCCCAGACCCTAATCCTAACCCTGAGCTGACATGCTGACTGGTCAGCTGCGGGGCATTGCATTCACGTTGAAGAACTCGACAACCATCTTGTTGCCAGCATGGGAGAAGATGCTCTCCACCCATGGCCTCCCCACACGTATGATGCTGCATGATGTTTCAACTTGCTGGAACTCCACATTCGACATGCTGGAGTTTGCTATCCAATACCGTGTCACCATTGATGCGATGACCACAGTTTGTGGTTTCGACCTCCGGAAATATGAATTAGTACCAGATGAATGGAAGATTGCCATAGAGCTCCGAGATGTTTTGAGGGTGAGCACTTGTTTCCCCCCCTTTCTTTTTACTTATTCACGTTATTTCGTCTAGATCTTCAAGGATGCGACTCTGTACTTTTCTCGTGGCACCCCAAACCTGGCGACCATCATCCCTGCAATGGACGTCATTAACAAGTCCCTTAACACATCGTTCGATTCACCACAAAAGTACTCTGTTGCCATCCGCGCTGCGCTCACCATCGGGAAAAGGACTCTGTCCAAGTATTACAACAAAACTGGGGAGTCGGAAGTATATCGTATTGCGATGAGTACATTGCTCCTGTTCTATGTACATCATATGTTTCTGATTGCAATCATAGTCCTCCACCCTCGCCACAAGCTAGAGTACTTCAGGAAAAATAACTGGGACAAACCATCAATTGAAGCTGCACGCGACATTGTTCAAGACAAGTTCGACAAGTCATATTGCAAGTTGGACGTCAAGGGGGGCAATGGCACAAGCCCAACTGATGCTAATGTTGCAGTAAGTCATTCAGACTCTTTCTCTTTCTAAACCCTAAGCGCTAGCATCTATGTTACAGGCTTCTGCGTCGACCAGATCACAAAATATATTTGACAGTATCTTCGATACCACACCCACGTCCCCAAACACATTGGATGAACTCCAACGCTATCTTGCGGTGGATGTTGAGGACGTGAAGGACACTCTGATGTGGTGGCACGAGAGGCGTGGATCGTTTCCAGGATTATCACACATGGCTTGCGACTACCTTTCAATCCCTGGTAAGCAATTCGAAATCTTGCATTTGTCCAAGGTGCTGAATGCCCCTATAGCCACATCTGTCGACGTTGAACGTGTCTTCAGCTGCGGCCGTCTCGTTCTCCCTTATGTCCGTGGCCGACTTGCCGTTCAATCCACATGTGTGTCCCTCTGTGTTGGACTGTGGAGTTCCCAGGGTTTGGTGAGGAATGAGGATATTGGGGCTGCTCTTGGCCCAGAGGAGACTGAGGAGGAGGGCGAGCTCCCAATGGACTGGGATATCATCCAGTCGGGGCCAAATGTTGTAGTGTAACATCCCTCTTCCATAGACAATCTGTCCTCTTCTTAATTCCTCAAATACTAACTGCGAACACTTGACCCGTCGTAACTACCCAACGGGTTTCCGTGACCCGATTGACCCTAAGTGACCCTGACCCGAACCCGAAAAAACCTGAACCCTGGAGAACGGGTCGGGGTTTCGTCGGGTCGGGGTCGGGGTCGCTCTCAAATGACCTGAGGGTGACCCGTGCCAATCCCTGTTGATCGCTATGCTGCCTGCTTCCCCCAAATCTCTGCTACAATTGAAACTAGTCCATCAACTGTGCATAACGACGAACCCATGGCCACATATGGGTATTCATTCATGCTCCGTGCTGTTGAAAAATGGAAGGCCCATGACTGCTCAAGGGCAGGTGCTCGCGATGAGCTGGACTCCTACTTGAAAGCACCACTTGAGGCTACAAGAGATGTCATTGGCTGGTGGGGTGTGAGTATATTGTTTCTACTATGGATTGTTGTGCTGACACACCACAGAAACATTTGGCACAGTACCCAGTCCTTGCACAGATGGCTCAAGATTATTTACCAATTCAGGGCTCAGCAACACCTTCCGAATGTGCATTCTCAAATGCATCCCTCACTGATAGCAAGCAACGCAACCAGCTGACACCAGAAATATTCGAGGGTTTGCAAAACCTGAAGAGTGCTTACTGTAATGGGCATGTAAGTGCTGCAGCTGGGGCACTGACTTATAATCATACAGCAACAAGCAGAATGGGGGGCCAGGACAGTGATGTAGACCAGTAGATGCCACAGCAGCTTAGATTCTCTTGTATATATTGTTGTAAGTAGTTGACAAATGATCACTGCACTCTCCTGCTCCCCTCTGCCACCTTGAATATATGCATGTATCTTTGGCCATTTAATTCCACACCAACAATGATGGCAGCAGAATGATGGCGCCTTGCAAATGGAACAATGCCACACAGTGTATATGAACCCTGGCATGCATTTCTGGCTTGATTCTATCGTGCGCGACATGCAGCCAGAACCCTTCAGGTCCAGTTCGGGTTCAGACCCCAGGTGAACCAGAACCGGACCTAAAGTCCGGTTCTGTTGGGGTCAGGTTTGGGGTTCGTGAAAATGTGAGAACCAGACCCAAAGTCTGGTTCGAGGTTCAGAGAAATCTTGCCTGAACCAGACTTAACCAGACCACAGCAACACTAGTAACAAGGGCATAGCAAACTAGATATCGTAGGTCCTAAAAATAGTTAGCAAGCAAAGAGGGAAGAGCATGAGGTATGACAAGGGCGATGGTTGCGATATTCGGGGATGAGTGGGTTACCAGATAGATTTTACAAGTTTAAACAACATAGTTCAAACCCTTAAAAAACTCAAAACCTGCAAAGTGTGCCACAAGCGAGCCGCAGCAGGGAAGGGAAGGAAGAAAATAAGTTTCGCGATCCTTCCGCTTTCGTAGGAAGAGGCGGCCTAGAAACCAACACCACCGGAGGTCCCAGGGGCCCGGAGTACGACAATTTTTTTTGCGGATAGGCGAAATGTCATTAGCGTTAGTAACTTGGAATTACCCCCAACCCCCAGTATATGTAAACTGTCCCACAAGCGAGCGGCAGCAAGGAAGAATGGGTTTTATGATTCCTGTCCATTCGCATGGACAGTTTACACGATACCTGAGCCTTGGCACAAAGAGAACCACCACCTGTAGGTTCACAAAGAACTGCTGTCTCCCTAGATACGTATTTTTCGTTTCATCACACAGCCCTTCGTGGTGTTGTTAAAGACGGCGTGCAATGGTCCGAGGGCGATTTGTGGCCAGTCGGAGAGCGGGCCGAAGGTGCCGGTACAGTCAGCGGTGTAGAGCGCGAGGGATAAAGTCGAAGAGGGGGACCAGAATGAAGACAGAGTAAGGCCAATAAAGGTCTTATGAGTGGACTGGAACGCACGCAAACGTTGGGAGAGATGCAGACGCAAAAGGGTGATGATTCGAGGCATACTAGTAGGGTTTTTATACATTTTATCTACATTGTAAAGTAAAGCACTTGCAAACAGAATAAAGGAGGTGCGATGGCATCGGATATGGCGGATAAATACTGCGCGTGGTTGAGGAGCCTCGGTAAAACAAAATAGAAATGAAGCCTCTAATAACACCGCTCTTCTGGCTCATAGCCCCTATTCTTCTAATATTCGAGCGGTGTCTTGATTGGTCGTGCTGAGCTTGCTAGAATACAGCACTTCGCTCTACCACCATACCGAGTGTCTAGGGAACCGGGGAAACTGAATGAAAATATTCGGCACAAATTTGCGTTTAAGGATAGGTTTGGAATGGGACCACGATGGAGAGCGGTATGATAAGCATTTTGCGTGAGTCGCTTTGAACGGATGTGATAATATGGGTGAGGGAGGGAGAAAAAGCAGCGGTCTCCTCACGTAGGTAGAATGTGACCTCGGATGAGGAGGGTACACCAAGGCGGCCATGGTGATGTCCTACCTGGAAGAGTAGTGCAAGGCGATGCACTAGACGAAGGGTGCCGTGTGTGCTCAGCCAATGTTGGTAAGGCCGGTAAGGGTTTGAATACAAGAACGGAAACGCGGATAATTGGGAAAAAAGTGGGCTCCTTTCGATAGCGCGCTATGATTGCCAAAACAAATGAGAGTTGCTGTACAGAAATTCAATGAAAATAAGATGGGGACGTTTTTCGTGTGAAGGCAGGGATGTCTGTGTTCGGGTTTTTCTGTTGAATGTGGCCCGGCGTAAAATGCGTACGTAATCGATTACGTCTTCACTTGGTTCGTCTTTCCCCCGCCTTGTTTTTCTTGGTCTCTTTCCGAGTCGTATCTCCGATGCCCGGGAACATGCCCTTACGTGTGCTCGGAGGTGGGTGTTTGCGGCATGAACTTTCAGGGTTCAAATACGTTCGGATTTGACGCACGCGAGTCTTTATACGGCGGTGGAATAACATGCCAGTGATTGTGATATACTGTCTTTAATGCACGTTTCATCGTGTACGATGCATCAGTTGAGCTCGAAACGAATCCGTGGGAGGTGAGGACCCGTTCCAATGGGACGGTAGAGATTACTTTCTATTTAGATATACGTCTTAGGTTGGATTCGCAACTGGAATGAAGAATGATAGGCGTTCCCAACTGTGATCCGTATACTGACTGAGTTTCTGTATTGACGCGGAATCCAGCTCCTCGGCACACGGAGCCGGAGAGCGACACCGATGGACGTCTGCGTCCAATATAACATATAGAGATAACATATCCGATAGAATAAGTTAGTCGAATACAGGTTAGACAGAAATGAAACAGGACTTGGCATGCTGACAAGCAATCGTATTAATCATACATCCAACTGACCATGATACCCACGTAGACACGACCCATGCTCGCTCATTTGAGAGTCATTTCTCAACACTCTCAGAGATGTTTCCACAGGGGCGGCAGTACCCGGAACGCCGAGCTCAGAAAACATCCGCCAATTCTAGCACGATCACCACCTTGCAAAACCCGGCTGTAGCCGGTTCCATGCTGACCAGGTCAACATGAGAATCAGGATGGTGCAGGTAGCGAATGGCTAGTCTGCGGAGATTTTCCACTGCTCGTTGTCCAGGGGCGGGGCCCCGGTGGACAAGTGGATTGGGAAAAGCTGCCTCTGGAAGGAATGGCGGGACATGCTGAGGAGCCTGGCGGAAGCGGTCATGTTCTTGATTCTCCTACGGCGAAGAATGCGGTCAGACATGAGTTTTGGAAAAAATGAATTGGTACCCACTGGACCATTGGGCCGCCCAAGTGCTGGAGTTCCTTGAGCAGCCCCGGCGTCTGGGAATACGTATGGGACGGGAGGGTCCTACAATATTATCAGAGGTTGTCAGTTACGACGTAGCCTGGACTGGATATATAGGCGTTACTGACACGAATTGGTAGAGGGCGATAGTCTATCATGCCATGATAGGCGACGTCGGCAGGATCGTGATCGTGTGGTCTACCAGGCCCAGTAACACCCCCAACTGGCTCACCATGGGCCATATACTCCATATGGCCTTCTAGTTGGCCATTGGTAGCAGCGGGTGGGTTCTGAAGAGGGATACACATGGATAAATACTAAGCACTTGCGAGGGGGATGACTTAATGTGAGGGGCTGACCTCTACATTCTGCGGCGCGTGATTTTGTGGTTGGTGTGGGACATTGGGAAGAAACCTGTCTCTTCGAAAGTGGTTGCAAGTGGCTTGGTGCAGTTCAAAATTGGCCATCTGAGCAGAGGATGCGAGTTAAACGAGGTGTGAGTGTGCGGACGTCTGCTGAGTTTATATTGTGGATTTATGGTGTTCGACGGTGCCATGATGTGGGAGAGATGAATCGATGAAGAGTCATGGGAAATATTTTGGTTGCCGTGAGGCTTTGTGCCGGTTTGAGAGCGGGCAGTGCGGGCAGTGCGGGCATCAATCACCAGGCTGTGCTGTGTAGGCACTGTAGAGTGTAGACCATCAAACTCGGTACACCGACTTACCTCACCCGCTATCATCAGTGGGTCGGTCTATGATGGTCGTACATGCATAATGGGTCCTTGAGGTTTGCAACCTGCTACATTCTGGTCATTTTTTCACGGAATCCAAACTCATTCAGTTCGTCACCGTTGGTAGGAGTGGCAAAATGCCTTCTACACCAGTGTAGCACCACACGCTTCTCACCAATTTATATATATACATTCTACGGTAGAAGAAGCAGAAGGTGTTGTACAAAGGTTTTGTGGCGACCTGTAAGGGACCAAGTGGGAAATCCGGAATATCCGAAGTCCGAATGGAGGTACCGTGACCCGCCACCTTGATGATGGCCAAGCACGATTTGACTTGCGATTTGATGTTGTGTTCTGGCTCTGACGGACATTCGTTGAAGTTGGACTTCGTGCCACAACATCCGCGGACCACATAGCCGGCAATCTAAAAGGGCTCCGTTTTCCTAATTGATACTAGGTAGAACACCGAACTCCGCCCATTCTCGTTACCAGTGATGCATGTGATGAGCCATAATCGATGCAATAATCCACGGGAAAACGAATACTTATTAAAATCAATTTTTTTTAAAAGGGAGAGAGATGAAATGAAGGATGTCCCGCGGGTGATTCAGCGATAATAATGCGATACACGAAGCACAATGTTGGAGCACCGTCAGGGAAACTCCCGTCATTCGTCCGACGTACCATGAATGTGTGACCACTCTGCAGGGCGCTGGATCACAGTAGGGCTCGGCAGGCCGAGGAGACGATTCAAAACACTCCGATATTCTCGTCCGGCGGTAAGAGGTATGTTGAAGGGGTATGCCACTGGACTCGGAACTCAACTCATCATAATCAATCTGTGCCAGATGCGCGCCTAGCGTGCGGATGTGAAATCTACGTAGTCTCCTTTGTATTCACCATCACCTGATCTTCCTTTTATTACAGTGGTACCCAATGTCAGAGTACACCTTGCGGCAGCAACTCGTTCCAGAACTCTGTTTCGCCTCGCAGCTCGGAAGCTGAGTCAGGGTGACTCCAACCTGACTCTTAGTGTCTCAGACGGCCAGAACGTTTTACCTGGAAGTCGATGAGGAACTCGACCTTGTGGATCTCCATTCCAATCTGGCAGAAAATGTGATTGAAGGTTTCTTCCTCACGTATCATTAGGCACTTTAGATTCGGGCCAAACCTTGTTCTTCTTCAAGTTTCGGTACAATATTATTTTTGCATTTTCTTCTCCCGTGAATTGACTGTGGCGTCATCTCTGGTGTGTGTAACTTAGAGGGCTTATACCTAGGTGTTTACTAGCGCCGGTATTGATATGAGAGTCCACTTTCGTGTGATTCATGTTGTCCTGCTAACTCAACACCTTGAATCTAAACCAAGATGTGAGCTCACACAGGCCCAGCTTCGAACCGACCACGGTTAGAAGCCTATGGAGTAGACAACGCGTTTGGTCCATGGGTCGATCGAAGTGCCGAAGGGTGCAGGGTGCATGCCTGATATGAAAATCACCACCACGGGTTGTGGCGGAAAAAAGCCTTGGAGTTCAACAGTGGATCATAGAATGATCCAAGGAAAGTGCTCCGTGCTCTGCGACACTGTAGGAAGACCACGAGGGTGAGAGCCAGCATTGAAAGATCTGCGTCGCGCACCATCGCTATTAATTGAAAAAGAGGGAATTTAGGAACAAAGGACTACAATATCAGCGAGGTGTTGTTTGGCAGAGGTTGCAACCCGCGCGATTGCTGTGTGTCATGAGAGGTACTGGTGTCAACAGTCTGTAAGTTTGTGATGACGAGCACGTGTGTGGAGTTTGGCCATGATTTTCAGCCAGCCGGTGATGGTGGCAGTACGCGGATAGGCCGATAGATCAGATCAGTCGCGGGAGGGTCACGGGCATAAGGATGGGCCTGAGGGTCACGAGACCTCGGTTGTATGGATTGGGCGCGCGCAACATCAGTATTTTAGGGAAAGTCTTACGAGGCAGTGTGGCACTCACGGGTTTGAACCGGGCCGGAATCAGATCGCGGCCCCATATGAGCCATCACGCGCATCATGCCAGGTTGAAATTCTGATTGCAAGCTTATGTTACACTTGCGCTATGACCAGGAGCTTACAGTAGACTTCATACTCTCAATTTGCACTCACGATTACATGCGGACCATGTGTCAGATCATGTAGAAATCACTTGCGGATATAAGGGTATTGTCTAGGTCTACCCACCTCACGAGGCAGGAACAGTATTTGTGGTATTATTGTGCGTCGATATGAGGATGGGATTGTTGCGGAGGAGCAGATCTCGGGCAACGTGCCCACATGGACTTCGCGTAGATAGACAGAAAGCATACGATCATTTGAATACACATAGCACATGGACCATCTCCTAGTTTACAGTGCCGACGCACTAGCATTGACAGTACCATATCACCCTCGTTTTGATTCCGTCAAGTACCCTCTTTTCTTGCATATGAGCCCTCTGTGCTCATTCATTTATACCGCAGCAGTTACCTTGTGACTCCCTCAGATTCGTGCCCACTCGCGCGTTTACTGAGGTGAGCATCCGTTCGTTACTTTATACTCTCATTACCTGTGCTTATCATACATAGTATCCTGTTACTTGCATTCTTGCACAGGTGAATAGATCATATAGATTCGTGCCCACTCGCGCGTTTACTGAGTATCCTGTTACTTGCATTCTTGCACAGACTGCAATCCTAAACGCACTCGCACGTTCTCAAATTCCATAACCTTTTTGTTGCATCAGGTTATGGGCCCTGCGCCCACATCCTCATCATCCCATGTCACTAGATCCGCTACTGCTGCCTCATCTTTGTCTTTGTCGAACGCCACTGCACCCGCTGCCCCTCCTAAAGTCTCATTCCCCAAAATGGCTTCTCCTGCTCTGTCTCCTGCCACTCCGTCAATCGGCACCTCACCCAGCTTGTCTGCCGACATTCCCCACCTTGACTCAGAAGGTACCAACTGGGCGACCTTCGCCTTCCGCTTCCGTTGAGCGATGACGCTGGCTGGCCGATGGGGCTATCTTGACGGTTCCGATGCTAGGCCCGTCCCCAAGGACCCGGACAACCCCATGGACACCGAGAAATCGGAGGGCAAGCAATGGGTTCATGATGACACCATCGCGCAGTGTCTCTTGAGCCAGCGACTTCCGGACGAGTTGGCCATGGACATGGAGAAATACCCCACTGTGAAAGAACAATGGGATGTCATCAGTGTCCTCTTCGCGGCGAAGAGCGAGTATGCAAAGACTGACCTGTGTCAGGCCTTCCTGAACATGCGTTGTCCAAAAGGCGGCGACGTCTGAGAGTTCCTCACCACTCTCAGGAAAAAGCGTCACGAACTCAAAGCGGCAGGCATGACTGTCACAGAACCCGAATACGAGAGCACGATCCTCCAAGGGATCCCCGACACTCTTGCCGTCTATGCAGCTCAAACACTATCCACTCTCCGCCTTGCCACCAAGTACACCGGCAAGGCCATTGACATGTCCGATGTCATCGACTCCGTTTGCGAGGAAGCTGACCGCGTGAAAATGCGTTGCGCACTCAAGGAACAGACCACCGGCAAGGGCAAAAGGGGGGGCCAGACTGATGAGGCCCTCGTCGCCAGCAGCTCTTCCAACCGCCGCTATAACAATAACAACGCCAACAAGCGTCGCAAAGGCAAATGCCACCATTGCCAGAAGGAGGGCCACTGGGCCCGGGAGTGCCGCACCAAAAAGCGCAAGGAGGCGGCAGCCGCAGCATCGAACCAGAGCGGTCAGACCGCGCAGGCGACATCGGGCAGCAGTAAACCCGAAAATAAGCCTGTGGGTTCCGCGAACGCCGTTTTTAACGACGATTCCGACTCTGATGGCTTTTGTGCAGCCGAGGAGGAAGAGGTCATTGCGCACGACATCTGTGCCGATCCCAACCCGTATCTGGACGACTCGGATTCGGAGGACGATTGGGACGACGTCCAGGCCGACATAGAGTCCATTGGGGAGCAACCTGACAAGCTAGAGAGCATAGGAGATGGCCCCGACGAGCTGGACAATGAGGGGGAGGATCCCGACATCGAGGAGACCGCCGTGGCCATCATCGCGCCCGCTGATGCGGACAGCACCCCACGCACCGAGGTCTACGACTTGGGGGCATCGCACCACATCAGCCCCTACAAAGACGACTTCATGTCGTACACCCCATTGTCCACCCCACTTTATTTCAATGCCGCCAGCCAGCACAAGTTCCCTGCCATCGGCATGGGAACCCTTGTTGTCCAAACGCCGAATCACGGCCGCGAGTCCTTGCTTGCTCTTTTTTGCGCCCTCTACACGCCCTCCGTCACCAACACCCTTGTGTCCCTTGGGGCATTGGACGAGGAAGGGTTCATGACCCTCATTGGGAATGGACGCCTTCGCATCACCTCCCCGCGTGGCGACTCCGTCGCAGAAATCCCACGCAATGCGCGCCGTCTTTATAAAGTCATTCACATCCCGGAGTCCGCCAATGCCGCCGAACTCGTCTCAGCCATGGAGCTGCACCGCCGCCTTGGACACATCTCCGTCGCTAGCGCCCGCAAACTCGTCCAGAGCAGGGCCATCAAGGACATCAAATTGGATCCCAACGTGCCCGAAATGGACTGCAAGGCATGCATCTACGCATGCGCCACTCGCGTCCCGATGTCCAAGCCGCACATCAGCGTCCCAGCCGCACATCAGCGTCCCAGCCCAGAGCTTCAGGGACAAGGTCCACACCGACGTCTGGGGGCCAGCGTCCACTTCCACTGTGAAGGGGCGGCGCTACTTCGTCACATTTATGGACGATGCGACCCGCTACACCGTCGTGTACCTGCTCAAGACCAAGGACCAGGTCCTCAAGTCTTACAAATCTTATGAGGCCTGGGCCATCGCCCAGCAGCACTGCACTGGCATCAAAGTCCTGCGCTCCGACCACAGGGGCGAGTATCTGAGCAAGGCATTCGACGAACACCTTGCGGCGGTGGGTACGGCATGGCGCCTCACCACACATGACACCCCACAGCTCAACAGCATTGCTAAGCGACTGAACCAGATGCTCCTCAAGCGTGTCCGTGCCCTCCGACACGAGGCTGGCCTCCCCAAGATGCTATGGGGCGAGGCGTTGTGTCACACGACCTGGCTCAAGAACCACACGGCCACGCGTGCGCTGGACACCAAGACGCCCTCCGAGGCGCTGTTCGGGACCCCGCCCAACCTCTCGGTAGCCCACTTGTGGGGCTGCAAGGTCTGGGTCCATGACGACACCGGGTCGAAGCTCGATGCCCGCGCACGCGAAGGCCGGTGGCTCGGCTTCGACGTCAACTCACGGGCCCATAGGGTCTATTGGCCCCAGTCCACCACCGTTAGTGTCAAGCGAAACGTATACTTTGCGTCGGCAGGTCCGCTTGAGGGGGAGGAATTACGGATCGACCCCATCGGCAGCAAGCAGACTGCCGCGCCGGACACCCCCTTGACTTCGACTTTACCATCGCCACCCTCATCACCCACCTTGTCCTCACCCTCACCCTCGCAGGCCCTTGAGCCTGATAGCCCGCCAGTCCTGCTGCGCCGAAGCACGCGCATTCCCAAGCCCTCGTGCATCATCCACGAGTTACAGGATGGAGTTGGATACTCCGGCGATGATGACCCTGAGGAAGCAGGGGGAGTTTGGACTGTGGAGGATGGTGCACCAGCGCTGCTTGAAGATTTCGACGGCATGGAGTTTGTCTTTGCGACTGAAACAGCAGATGCGGAGGCCCTCGAGCCTCGCACGCTCACAGAGGCGAAGCGTCGACCTGACTGGCCACATTGGGAGAAAGCCATCGAGGAGGAGCTGGCCACGCTCAAGGCTGCCAGCACTTGGAGACTTGAGGAGGCACTGCCCAGAGCCAATGTCATCGGTTCCAAATGGGTCCTCAAGGTGAAGAAGGATGTGGCTGGCAACATTGTTCGTTACAAGGCCCACCTTGTTGCACAAGGCTTCAGCCAGATTGGTGGCGTTGACTACGATGACACTTATGCACCAGTGGCCAAGCTTGCGTCCATGCGCGCCGTCATTGCGATGGCCAACTGCCTCGGCTTTGAGATGCACCAGATAGATATCAAGGGTGCATACCTCAACGGCGAGCTCCAGGACAATGAAGTCCTCTACATGCAGCATCCCCCGGGCTACAAATCCCCCGACGCTGGCACGCGCGTTCTGTGCCTTGTCAAGACCCTTTATGGGCTCAAGCAGTCTGGTCGCTGTTGGTACCAGAAGCTTTCCAGCATGTTCAAGTCCCTCGGGTTCACTCAATGCAGTGTGGACCAGGCCGTCTACTTCAAGGTGGTTGTCACCAAGGGCGAGCTCACTGTTGTGGTGGTGCATGTGGATGACTGCACAATCGTTGCGAATACCATTCACCTCATCAACAAACTCAAGGCCGGCCTCAGCAAGCACTTTGAGGTCACTGACCTTGGAGAGCTGCACTGGATGCTCGGCATTGAGGTCAAACGCGATCGCCCAGGTCGCCTTGTCCACCTGTCCCAACGCGCGTACATTGACGCCATTCTCTGCCGCTACAACCTTGCCGATCTCAAGCCACTCTCCATGCCCATGGACCACCAGGTCCGCCTCTCCTCTGATCAGGCACCCGCAAGCACTGCGGAGTGCGCGATAATGCGTGACATGCCCTACCGTAAGGCTGTTGGTGCCCTCAACTGGGCCGCGTTGGCAATGCGCCCGGACATTGCGTTTGCAGTTGCGATGGTTGCCCGCTTTGCTGCCAACCCGGGGCCTGCTCACTGGGATGCTGTCAAGCGGATCTTCCGCTATCTCTCCAGCACACGCGAGTTGTGGCTCACATATGGCGAGGTGAGCAGCCCACTTGAGGGCTATGCGGATGCAGATGGCAGCATGGCCGAGGACCGCCATGCCATCTCTGGCTACGCCTTCCTCATCGACGGCGGTGCTGTCTTGTGGTCTTTGAAGCGACAGGAGATCGTCTCCTTGTCCACCACCGAGAGCGAGTACGTCGCAGCAACGCACGGCAGCAAGGAGGCCTTATGGCTTCGCAGCCTCATTTCGGAGGTATTTGGTGACATCACATCCCCCACCACCCTGTTTTCCGACAACCAGGCAGCCATCGCGCTCACACGCGACCACCAGTACCACCCGCGCACGAAGCACATTGACATGCGATACCATTGGATCTGCTGGGTCGTCGAGAAGGGCTCCATCCGGCTTGTCTACTGCCCCACGGATGACATGGTGGCCAACGCCCTCACCAAGGCATTGCCCTCCGCCAAGGTTAAGCACTTCGCTGCATCCCTTGGACTGCGCACGAAGTGAGGGGGAGTGTTGCGGAGGAGCAGATCTCGGGCAACATGCCCACATGGACTTCGCGTAGATAGACAGAAAGCATACGATCATTTGAATACACATAGCACATGGACCATCTTCTAGTTTACAGTGCTGACGCACTAGCATTGACAGTACCATATCACCCTCGTTTTGATTCCATCGAGTACCCTCTTTTCTCGCATACGAGCCCTCTGTGCTCATTCATTTATACCGCAGCAGTTACCTTGTGACTCCCTCAGATTTGTGCCCACTCGCGCGTTTACTGAGGTGAGCATCTGTTCGTTACTTTATACTCTCATTACCTGTGCTTATCATACATAGTATCCTGTTACTTGCATTCTTGCACAGGTGAATAGATCATATAGATTCATGCCCACTCGCACGTTTACTGAGTATCCTGTTACTTGCATTCTTGCACAGACTGCAATCCTAAACGCACTCGCACGTTCTCAAATTCCATAACCTTTTTGTTGCATCAGAGCATGTGCGTGCCAAGCCTGCACTCCCTCCACTGGATAATTTCGATGTAGGCTTTCATGCCTTGCAAACTCACAAGCTTGGGAGAGGATCAGCTGCTTGGTCTCTATCCAGAGAAGATCCATGTGTAGTGTGAATGTGACAGTGCGGTTCATGGCGCACTGGGTGCTGCCTTGGTAACGGTAGTAACCCTCGACGGTGCATGGTGTATCCCAATCCCAGAAAGGTGTGTTGCGGAGACCGAACTCTGGACTGGCCTCCCATGGCATAGCTGCCATAGCTCGAGGAGAGCTGGGCAGAGGCTAAGGACTATGGAGTAGTGGGTGGCCCTGTGCACATGTGCACACATGGAGAGGGCATTGAGGGTCGACTGATGACAGTACCAGGGGGCTCTGTGCAGATGTGGTCGTCCTGCCATGTAAGTGAGTGCACCTTCCCTGAGCCATGGATGAGATGGCCATGCAGCTAGCCCTGCAAGATGTGCTTGAGCTTGAGGTCAGCCCACTGAGCTACCTTGATGCACACTTCATCGAGTGGCTCATGGAGGAGTATGGTGTAGTTTTTGCAATTATCCATTAGTATCAATATAATTTCATTTTTGTCCAAAAATACGATGTGTGATTTTGTGCAAATACACCAATCCAATCCTATTGAACATCCTGGAACTATGAACTCACACTGGTACCAGGTCATGGTTCTGGCCCTACCATCATATTCTGGACCTATCTCAATAATCTGGCTCTATGTGCCAGCACTAGGACAACTGGCACCAGTACATCGCTCTAAATCCATGCAAGTCTGCTGGCGCCAGACGGGCTATTACACTGCTGGATCTGCTAGGAGAGCTAGCCCCAGCACTTCCAGTGACATGTCATCTTCCTGATGTACCGTACCATCAAGGATTTTTCAAGCTACTATACGGTTATGGGGGGTAACTGTAACTGTATTGCATATGACCACATACCATGTTCAGGGTGGCACTCACCCTTACTGAATTCTGGTGTCCCTTCCCAGCTCTTCTAATGACATCTGCTAAATAGATCATAACTGCAATCCTTCTAAGGTGCAAAATTGGTCCATCACATCCCTGATGCCACCATGTTTAGGTAGGAAACACACTTGGGAATTGGATCAGTTGTGGTGCACTGCAACAACTGCCACTCATGGAACACCCATTGCATGCTGAATGCTCCAGCATAAAGAGCAGTATCATGATGGGAACACAGACCTGGGCTCTGTCAGTGCAGTCTCATCAGAAGCAAAGTCAGGAAAACAGGTAAGGGTAGTGATGTGACTTAGGAGCATGCTTCAAGAATCATCTGTACATTTGGTGGTGAAGGGGCGACATGGAACACCTAGGTTCTACATCCTCATCAGACAAGTTCCCTTTGAACAATCATGTCCTTCTGTCTTCAGTCTTCCCAGGTTATATGACCTGCATGATGGAATGCCTTAGTACCTTCTCTTAATATGGGCTCCAGCTCTGCCAGAACGTGGTATTTAATGCTCAGACATCACACATATTATTGCATTGATGTGTTTTCTGAGCAACCAAAGGTCAACGAAAGAAAGGGCTTGGGTCTTCTACATTGTCACTTTTCTGTGCTGTAGCCAAAAGTGCAATGAATGAGGTTCAAACAAGGGCTGTGGGTCATAATTGGACCCTATCACTGCAAAGTTTGACCCTGTTTTCAGCTCCTGGAGTGTATATACACAAATTGGGTGAGCAACAACTTGAATATGTTGTTGTAGCTCTTTAAAAAAACA
>Ga0307509_10006318_pt1 | contig 15996 bp, 7 predicted proteins | sample 10_EM_MG_FD_202245 | JGI IMG/M metagenome (GOLD analysis project Ga0307509, IMG submission 202245) | Populus trichocarpa ectomycorrhiza microbial communities from riparian zone in the Pacific Northwest, United States - 10_EM | ecosystem: Host-associated > Plants > Roots > Unclassified | place...
TTTTTTATATATATATATATATATATATATATATATATATATATATATATATATATCGAGCCTTGCCAAATTATTGTGCACGTGTAATGCATAAAGAGTACATAATTATTGGCATTTGCAGTCTTGCTATTATTGATCAATTATGGTCAAATGCTATCATTAATTAAAATTTGAATATATATTCTTACGCGTGGGATTTTTGTATATCATATGCATTCTCAACCCTCAAGTTTGCAATTATCCTTTGCTAGAAGGATTTCAGAGATTGTAATACATGTGAATTATTATTAGAGGTTTGATAATTGAATTATTTATGATTTATAATAATCCAAATTTAAAGTGTTTATAAAACATAAAAGGAAGAACCAACGTTTAGATAATTTTCACATAAACCCTAAACAATTTTATATTATCTAATTGGATCTATAAGACTCTTAAAGAGTTTAAAAGTTATTGTTTTCATTGTGTTTATTTCTTTTAAGTCCAATAGTGGAATTAGAGCTATTATTAAATAATTAGGGTTGTTGATTGTATATTTTGGTTGTTATTAATGTTAATTGTAAATTAAATTTATATAGCAAGGTTGCTGCTTCAAACTACTTGTGAATAATTGTTAGCCACAACTACTAGCAGTAACAAAGGGTAGTAAATAGGAGAAAATAATTATGCCCATGCAACCATAATTAGGGTTTTTAAGGGGTATAATAATTCTCTCCTTGTAGCCTATACCTAATTAAAATCAGAATATTTCATTGACAAACGAGGATAGACAACCTAAAATAAATCCCTTAAAATATGTCTTCAGTGTACGAGCTTGCAAATTTCTAGGATTCTTTGTGCATTAACAAGGAGTAAAGGTGGGCACGAATAAAGCATAAATAATTATCGAAGCACGACGTCATCAAAATAAAAAGGAATTGCAAGGCTTTATTGGTAAGATTAATTTTCTAAGAGGGTTCATTGCAAATACTATATGGAAGATCAGACCTTTTACCGAGTTATTGAAATGAAATAGTTTTGATGAGTTTAGTGGACTAAAAAGCAATATATAACTTTTAAAAATATAAAAGCATGTATGGATAATCCTCTAGCATTGACCTCACTAAGACTTAGAAAGCTTTGTGGATATACATTTTAGTAGCAAAATGATCAATTGGCAACGTACTAGCACAAGAAAATGAATATGGACATAAAAAAGCTATGTATTATTTCAATCTATACTTATAGATGTTAAAGAATGATATACTTTGATAGAAAAATCATTTCTATCTTTATATTTTGATTTTGTTAAGTTGTGATTGTATAATGTTTTTAGTTGAAGTTTGTTTAATTTGTAAAACAAATTTAATTAAATATATGTTGTCAAAATCTTTTTCAAGAGGTCATATTGGCATACATATATTATTAGCATTGTCTAAATTTAATATACATTATTGTCACAAAAAGTAGTTAAAGGCTAGGTTTTCGCTAATTTCTTAGTTGTTCACCAATGCAAGAACATTGATGAAGAGTTGGAACAAGATATCAATATTATTATGATAAAGCTTTTTCCATGGAAGTTATGGCTTGATGGATTAAAAACCAAGGAGAATGTTGGTGTATAAGTGGTCATAATATCCCATTAGGTTATAAAGTGACCTTATTTTTTTGCATGGTTTTCCTTGTACAAACAATCAAGAGCTAAATATAAGGTATAATATTAGGCCAAGCAATACAACTAGAGTTAGGAGCAAAATTGGTTATAATGTCAAGAGATTCATTGCTTATTATCAACCAACTAGTTAAAAATTATAAGTGTAAATACCCTACCCTAACTCTATTCCATGTTATGGCCACAAATCTTATACAGAGGTTTTAAAACCTTATTTCATTTTTTTGTGAGAGGAAACAATATAGAACTCATTGAGTTGACTCAACACTAATCAGGATACAAGATGACCTTTAAAAATCATGGCATTATCCTTGTTAAAATTGTCAATCGATCAACTATAGATGATCAACATGAATGTCATGATGAAAAGAGCAATACATATTCAATGAAAAAAATGTACAAAACATTAACAATAAGACTATTTTTGAAGTTTCTACCGATTACAAAATAGAGTTTTAACAAAATAAGTGTTTTTCATCTCTAGAAGGATTGTAGAGAGAGAATTAAAAGTATTTTAAAATATCATTCACAAAAAGTTTCAAGATTTTTTTAAATGAAAGTAGCCAATTATGTACTCATAGTAGACATATTATAAAGGAGACATGTAATTGGAGTCTTTCTTAAGTATTTAGGACTAGAATAAGCCTTGTTGGTTATGTTTGAAGTTTATGAAAGGCTTTATGAAGCTCACCAATCCAAAATTAAGATTGGATGGTTGATCATAAATTAAGGTTTTCATTAGACAAGTATAACCAATGATTGCTTTAGTAAAGAAAAAAAAGTGTTAAGAATTACATCAGTTTGGCCAAATCTAGCACGTACCATAAAAAAAGCTTAATGTAGTGATCAAGCCATAGCCATTTAGAGTACATGAAATGAACATTATTGGAAAAATACACTCACTTGGTGAAGTGGGTTGAAGTTAATCCTTATCTATTGATCAATCAACAAACAATTATTATACTCATTAAGGAATAGATCATCTACTTGTTTAAATTTATAGAAACCATTACCACTAATAAATGGTTAGTATTTACTACGAAAATATGAAGCAATTCATATAAGAGTATGGATTCAACATATTCTATTGTATTCTATATTATACCTAAGCTAGTGGGTAATCAGAATCAACCAATAAAACTTTGATCCTCAACATTCAAAGATAGGTTAGAAACAATTCAAAAGCTTGTCATGATGTTTTATTAGAAGCATTATAAATATATTAGACCATTTACCTTAACATAGGACTACAATGTCATTTACTTATGGAGATCAAAGTACAATCACTCAAAAATGTTGCACAGTGTAACATGGATAATTTAAATTATCAATCATCCATGCTGAGAGAGTTAAAGGATTTTGATGAGGTGACACTACATGTACTAGATCTCTAATTAACACATAAAATAAAGGTTGAAAAAACATACAATAAATATGTTTGATAAAAAAAATTAGAAAGCAATCTAGTATGGAAGGGCATACTCCTAATTGCCTATAAGAATCCAAAATATAATAAGTGGTCTCTAATTGGAAGGGTCCATATGTTTTCGCTAAAGTTTTTTGAAAAGGTGCATATCATCTAGCAAATCAATACATCGTCATGCATTAACAATAAATCAATTAGAAATATTTAAAGAGGTGTTATCCCTACATGAAGATAATATAAAAGATGATACTCTCAAAGAAGTCAGAGTATCAATACGAAGATCATACATATAAAATCACTCCAGGTTTATGATAATATACTCTAGGCATTATGGTTAGGCTTTGTTTCATATTTTAGTTTAAGTTCATGTTTCTCCTTTATAACATGAATTTAAGTTGATTAATTAATTACAACAAGTTCATAAATAACAAGTTTGTTTAATAAAATTCAAATAATCAAATTATATGAAACTAGATTCTAAAAATCTTTAAAACCGATATATATGATAGAAATTTCTCATTAAGGGAAACTATGACCTTTTCTAGCTTTAATTGTTCCATAGATTATCTCATAACTCAATTTGACCTTTTTTTTTTAAAATATTTTTTTCAAAATAAATGGAAATGAAAAAGTGGAGAAAAAAACAAAAAAAGTAGATTTTTTATGCTTTCGCATCATTTCAATATCTTTTTGAAAGAATCTTAAATTAAAACACTTGTTTTCAATGCATTCATTATTAACACATCCATTAATTTTCTCATCGAGTTAACGTTGTCATTGCTTTTTTTTTTTATATATAGAAAAACTCAAAATACAAAACAAAATAAGAAAAATAAAAAAATGAAAAAAAGTAAAAAATGGACAAGAGGATAAAAAGCGCAAAGAAAGAAAATGAAGGACCAAAGTGAATTTAAGTTGCTTGGTCAATTCATTGTAACATTTCCATAACATATTCCCTTTCCACATCATATTTTATTTATACCCCATTTCTTCCTTTGAGCGTATTTAGTTTATGTCACATTTCATCTCTCTAATACAATTTTATATCTTGTTGGCTTTCCTAAGCTTTTATCTTATCTCGACCAATTGATTTCATTAGTTAATTATATTATACATTATATCATTATTGATTCATCAATATCAATCTCAATTTTGAAGTTCATGATTATTATCGTTTATCCATATAAATTCTTTTAAAACTCAATATACTTCTAGTCCATTTCTAACTTACAAATATATTTCTTCCATTCTCATATACCTTATGCCCAATTTGGCTATTTTAATTATGTCTTTCATCTTGAATATTCTTAGAATCCTTTATAATATATTGCAATATTTCTTTTCATCTTAAATATTTATCGCATCCATTTGTGCCAATATAAAACCCCAAGAACAAATAAAAAAATGAGGATTTATAATTAGATTTATAGTTATAATAATAAATATAAAAATAACAATACCAAAATTTTTTTTATTATGAAAGGCATGAGAGGTGTGGCACAAATTGTGAAAAAGATTAGAAATGGGGTCAAAGTGCAATTAAGAAGAAATGGGGCTATAAATACCCTATTTTTTCTCCTTGCAAAACCAGCAGCATATACAAGAAGGAGGAGAGATTTTCATATTTGTTCCATCAAAAATTTGAGAGAGAACACCAAAACCTAGCAAATTTTCCAAATCTTAGATAAGTGGTAGGAGGAAGACACCATTTAACAAGAGAAATTACAATAATCAAGTGTGAGAATTGGGAGGAGAAGGAGTTGGGTGGCCACACACAAGAGAAAAGGAGAAAAAATTCTTCAATTAATTGAGAAGTGAGTTTAGATTAACCTCAAGTAAGAAGTAATAAACTCAACCTTACGAATTAAGTTCAATTTGGCTTGAAATTGTGCAATTTTTCTTGAATTGAGAATTAAGGTTCTTGAACATAAATTGGGGGAAATACAAGCTTGCCTAAAATTAGATCAATTAGAGTGTTGTAGATTACCTTGGATGTGAAATTGTGTAATGATAAAAAAAACAAAGAGGTTTAAGGTGGCCAACCACTAGGGGGAATGAGAGGAGAAGAACTTATGATTTTCCTTATTTAATTGTTTATGATGTGTTGTTGTAATGTGAATGATAACTAGAAAAGAAAAACTTATCACCTAAGATGAAGAAGTAACCCTTAGTTCATTTGGGTAAATTTCGACCAAGGTGAGAATTGGTAGGGGGAGAGGGAGTTTTGAGATTATGTATGAAAATTAGGAGTGATTTAGGTGTAGCAGAAAGTTACTACCAAAGGAAAATAAGATAACTTTATATTATGAGAGTTGCTTAAATCCGTTTCAGAGGTCATGAGGGGTGGAAATGAGTTATGGGCCACAAGTATGGCCTATGACATGTTTTTTAGGATAGTTGTGAAATGTAGGAAATCATAGACGCATAAATAAATAAATAAATATATATATATATATATGTGTGTGTGTGTGTGTGTGTTCTTAAAGTGATTCTAAACCATCCTGCTCGAGAGAGAGAGAGAGAGCGAGAGAGAGAGAGAGAGAGAGAGAGAGAGAGAGAGAGAGAGAGAGAGAGAGAGAATGGCCGAGAGAGGTCATATTTAGGAGGGTTGCATGCTTACAGTGGTAAGATTAGCTATCTTGAGAAAGAAAAGGGGAATGCCGATAAAAATTGGAGATGCATTTAATCCATTGATGAAAAACTAGGCAGATTTGTTTCTTAGATTCCCGAGAGGATTTGGGTCTGAGGATGATAAAATTCGAGGAGGTTTGCTCATAGAAGTTGTAGCTTGTGGTGTTAGCTTTCCAATGAATCTAACCCTACTTAATTTGGAGCTCTAGAACTCCAGATATAAATAAAAATCAGAGGAGAGGTCAAGCTAGCACCCTTGCTGGCAGATTCGGCCAAGTGGACAAAACAGTGAAATTTAGCCATATTAAGGGTGGAATTCATTTTCCCTCCCTTTGTAAAATATGTAGCATCACATCCTAACTTTCAGAAAGAAATAAACCATATTTCAAATTGAATTTGTGATGTTCATTATGACTGCTAATGAACTGAAATCCTAAAGGATAATAATGAGAATGTAAATGAAAAAATAATGGTAAAAAAGTAATGAATGTTGTCGCCATTACTGTTATTATGTTGCGAAATGTGATTGAGTATGGAATAATGATGGGTACCTGTGGATTCAGGAGGAACCACAGGAGGAGTACAACAACAACAAGGGAGCACAAGCCGAGCTTCTGTAGCAGATAGGTATTCTATACCTGTACCATCCTTAAATAATGGTAGTTTTAGTAATCTATTTAATTTGTGAATCTTGTGCCTATGAATGAGACCGAAAAGAGAAGATAAAATGGAATGAATGAGAAATGAAAATCAGATTTGATTATGGATCTGATTGGGGATAATGAATGGTGGTAATGAATTCCATGAATAATCGTTCCTTGGATCTGATTAGCCGATTCCAAATATGGGAGGCTAATGATGTTAGTAAAGTTTGCTAAGATCAACATGACCATTACAGAGGATGATAAATACTAAACTTAATTAACTATTTGAGTTGAGAATAGTTAATGATATCGACGAGTGACGTCGGTATCGACAAATTCATGGAACTTGATTAGCTTTCCAGAGGTGGAAGCTAATGATATCAAGGATTCTTGACATTGGCATTCTCGAGGATATTCCAAGGTAGTATGGAACACTGATTGACTATTTCAATTTAGAAATAGTTAATGACATCAACAAGTTACGTTGATGTTGGCATTTCCAAGGATTTGATCAGTCAATCCTGAAATGGGCGACTAAAGACATTAATGAGAGTCATTGTGTCGGAAATGACATCCCTGGATTTAGGAAGAAGTAGCACAATTGATATCCCTGATGAAAAAGAAAAAGGAGAGATGCAATTGAGAATATTTATAAAATGGAAATGTTGAACGGTTTCGGGAATGAGGAATAGAGACGTAATGATGGAAGGTTAAATGAGAATTTCAAAGAATTATGATTGCAAACTGTTGAATATATGTGTTCGTTATATAAGCATGTATTATGTGATTTTCCTTCTCAGCTATATTTTTTTCTTACTATATTTATTCTGAAAATTATGAAATTGCAGGTCCTTCCCACTCACGCCAGGAGCAATGTTTAGGTCCTCTAGTTCTGTTTTGTACGAGTTAGGAATTTAAGAAATATCTATGTATTTTGTTCATTAGTAACCATATACCTCGAAATGTAATAGTATTCTCTTTATATTAGATGTCGAAATATAAGATTGTACAATTTTGTGTTTGAAATCCTAATGTTTGCATATTCCGTTTGCTTGTTAAATTATGCATATTTAAATGTGAAAGAAAATGAGTAGATGAGATGCTATACTTATATCCATGAATAAATTGTTCATTTGAACCTCAACGTGATTGTGATGTGATTGAGAAATGAGTATAAGATGTGTGCAGGATGATTGTTGATAACTTGAGATCTCTTGGTATAGGAGAGACTCTACTGAAATTTCATTAGAAATTTCAGAGATTTCTATATAAGTTTGACAAAAAAAATTATTCAATTGACATGATCAAAAGATTAATGTCTTATCCCAAGTGCAGGAGTGTCGAAGTAATAAATAACCCAACAAGACCGGGGTCGAACCACAGGGAGGTGAACTATATAAAATTATAAACAATAAATGAAAAGGAGTTGAAGAGAACTTTTGAGATGTGATATTGATATAAGGATTAAACAAGGATAAAATAATTGTCAAGGTTAGAGGATCCACTAATGGTATTTCAAATAAGTATAGTATAAACTCTTTTTATTACTCAAATGGAAACCACACACAAAGGAGGTTCCAATTGGATTATAAATTATTAACATGGTTATATTAATTATCTTATTTAAGTAATGTCAATACTTGTAAATGTGGTCAGGTATTCATTGTGATTACTTATGTTAACAACAAATCAAGTTCCTTTCATAGCAGAAGTGTCGGTTATATCATACAGTAGGCTATGAAAGTGCCAAGTATTTGTTGTATTAAGAGTTGTACTACACAAATCTATATTAACCATTTAACAAGCAAGGTATTAAGTGTAAGTAAGATAACAAAAACAAAACATGTTAGTATCAAACATTAAAGTCCATGTTGAGTTTATATTATACTTATTATTACATCATTAGTGTACCATTTTCACCTTGACAAAATTAATTTAGCTAAACATCATGAAAAAAAAAAACATAAAGAAACAATATAAGAACATAAACATGATATAAGTTAACTAAGTATAGTAAGGAAATTAAAAGAATAAACAAGAGATTAATATAACATAAAATAAAACTTGAACATTACAAAATACAAAGAAAGATAGTAAAAGCAAGATTTTGATCTGAAAACCAAGATGTCTAAATGTATGGAAAATGCCTTCTTTTATAGGCTAAAATTTAGAACTATTGATTTGATAACTAATTCTTGAGTGAGTGACCACCTTTTGACTTGGTGACAACCATTATTTTCTTGTTCGAACAAAACATCATTGCTAACATCAGCATTTGAATAGATAGTCTTCATGAAAGTTCTGGGCATTTGTCTCTGCTTTCCAATAAAACAAGAATAAGCTCATTTGGACTTCTAGAACTCGAGATATGGGCTGAACATTGAAGAGTATCTGGGCTGCAGGGCAAATTCTGACTTCTCTTTTATTGCTACAATTTGAACTTGAAAACAACCCTTTTGAATCTTGGACTCTTCATGAAAGTTTTAAGCCTATGTCTTAGCTTTCTATCCATATAAACCAGACCTAAATCCAAGTTCTACAGCTCCAGTTATGATCCAATAACTGAATGGTGTTCCAGTTTGAATTGAACCAGTATTTCTTCTTTAAGTTTAGCCCTCTCTTTGTCTTTTCACTTTCAATAGTTAAACACATCAATCAATCTTTTAAATTATGAGATATGTCTGCATTCAAAATGAGCATTTACTATAAATTAAAGATATCTTATGTTATCGTACTTGCTATTATAAAACATGCTCAAGTTAGAGAATTTAATGATATTTTAAGTGCAATATGATGATATAAAACCTTGATAAAAATACACTTTTAAGTAATAATAACCAATTTTTCCCCTTTATATGAATGATATATTGGTTTTGCTAACGACAATATTACAATTTTCCTTATATGATTGATGTGTTTAATTCTGGAATCGGGAATGTTACAGGCAAATTCCTAATTTTTTTCCGATTTAAATATTCCTCATGCCCATTTACGACATAATTCAATATTTTTTCAATACAATTATTTCTCACACTTATTTATTTTATAATTCAATATTTTTCCAATACAATTACTTGTCATGCCCATTTATAATATATTCAAATATTTTTATTTCTAGTCATGTTCCCAAAGAAGTCCTTTTTTCTTCAAAACACTCAGAATCTCATTCCCGAATATTTCCCTTGTAAGTAATTCTTAATCCACCATCTTTACATGCGGGAAAAAACACAATCCAATATTAGTGTCAACTTATATCATTAGTCTCCACCTTATGGTAGACTAATAAAATAGATCCTAGTATTAGTATCAACAAATACCATTAGTCTCCACCGTGTGGCAGACTAATCAAAATAAATCTCGGTATCAGTATTAATTAATACCATTAGTCTCTACCATGTGACAAACTAATCATTTTGTTCTAATAAAGTTTTCCTTTCTTATCCTTCTTTGTTTTGCTTATTTTTGTTTTTTGGTTTTATTTCCTTTTAGAATCATTATGCAATTTAAAAAAAAAATAAAAAATACTATGGACAACTTCATTTAAAATTAGTTATTTAGGTGTCAAACACCTACCTCTTACTTCAAGTTTCGCTTTTGAATTCTCTCCTGAATTCTAATAGGTATCTCATATCAATGTCAAAACTTTTCAATCCTTTTTAACACACATATAATCATTCATATCACCATCCATGTTTGAAATAATCATTTATGGGTGTACTATGTTTGTTCACTAATCACATTTATTCTTATCCAACACCTATTATGTCATTTTCGACCAAGTTTTGTTAGTTCATTCCAATACCCATTGTGCCTTTTGTAACTTGATAATATCATTTTTGAATCTCCATAAATATTACGTCATTTATGGCTTGTCAAGGTCATTTAACAATCTCAAGTAGGCATTTTACCATTTTAGGCTCATTAATACCCTCTTATCAATTTAATAATTGTCACGCCCTTTTTGACTCACCAACATCATTTATTCATTTATCAACTCTTGTTATGCACTTCTACAAACTTAACCCATTTCAATCACTAATACATACACACAATAAATCCATTCTTTAACACTACATACGCATCATTTAACCATTCATGTCTCTCACACATACTAATGCGAACCTTTTGATAATGTGGTTAAGCAACCCCCAACGAAGTAAATAACAACCACGAAAGCCGAAAATCAAGTTTAATAAAACCTTGACCCAGAAGTAACCCTATACCTAAGAACCAAAGGTATTAGCAAAAGACTTAGACCCAAAGATAACCTTGTATCTAAGAACCTTAAGTATGTGAATGACGTCACGAAGCTAGTTAATCTTTGATAAGTCAATGTACGGTCTTTGTGCCCGTAAAGAAAGGTTGTTTTGTCATAAACAAACAAAAGAAAAACTCATGTTTATTCTCTAACTTGCTGTAAAAATTTGTAGCTAAAAAAACATAATATAGTCTCTTGTAATAGACCCCTTTTAGGTTGCAAGCTAATAAGCCTAAACTAGTAATCAACTAACTTAAGTTCAATAATGAAATAAATCATTAAACAATGTTTAATGGGCCAAAACAAACCCAAATTAAAAATAATTATTCAACATTAAATAAATAAATAAAATATGATAATAAAAACAAAGTCTTCATGCCAAAATTCCTCCATGTAGCTCGTATCTCTAATTTTTTAACATTCTTGGCAGATTTCAATCTTGATTTAAAACATGTCGTTCACTCTTTTCTGGATGAATTACTAAGCATATCATATATGGTTGGAAAGCTTGAGATTTCTAGTTTCCAACCCAATTTGAATCACAATAAAATTCCACCTATAGCTTTAAATATGTCTTAAACAGTACACAAAGGTCTAGTGTGATAGATTTGACAAGATTTGCTAGTAACTTTGACCATTTGAAATAATATTTTTCCAAACTCTATTTAACCTAAAAATTTACTAGAATATATATCCATATGTCTACTATTGTCTTGTAAAATTCCAGCTCATTCCAATATATGGTTTGAGAGATATGCTTGATCTAGCAAAATTGGTTAGTAGACAATTTAAGACCAAATTCAGACATGACTTGGTTCGTATCATTCTCCCCATCTTTTAAAAGATTCAACCTTGAATTTCTATCATGGAAAACATCTTCTAAGGTTAAATAATCATTAACAAGACAAAGAATAACATCATCATAAAAAACAAGAAGAACCTTGTTAGCAAAGAAGGTCATCTTGATATACAAGCTCTCCTTTTCAACTTTCTCCTTCTTCAATTTCAGTTGCTCCTTATATATTTGCTTAGGTATTAAAGATACAAGAGTTATAGGTCTTCCATTTATCTCAAAGTAATACCTATTTGTCACTCCATCATGCATGACTCTCCTATCATACTACCAAGGTCCACCTAGCAACAAGTGACTAGCTTGCATTGACACAACATCACATAATACCTCATCACAATATTTACCAATAACAAAAAGCAATCAAAACATTCTTATTCATTTTCACTTCACCACCATCATTCAACCACGGTAATTTATAAGGTATGAGATGTTTGGTAGTGTGCAAGTTCAACTTTTTTACCAATTCAGTACTAGCTACATTAGTGCAACTACCACCATCTATAATTAAGCTACATACCTTATTATGAATAAGGCATCTCGTGTGGTATATATTTTCCATCTTACCTTCTGAATAATCCACCTTGACATACATATTTAGTGCTCTCCCCACTATAAGTGTCTCTCCCTCAACTAGATACTCAACACAAACATCATTAGTATCCTCTAATGGTGGCATATTTTTTCTTCATCCTCCCCATCGATATCAACCTTATTATTAGCTTTCATAATCATGACTCTTTTTTTTAGACATTGTGAAGCAATATGACCAAAACTCAGAAAATGAAAGCATTTAATATCATAATTACAACAAGTAGGAGTAATATTGTCAGCCTTCCAATTAGGTTTCCAAGGTTTCGAAGGGTCTATTGGTTGGCTTTGCCAAATGGTACCCTTTCATTTAAGTTGTTTCTCTACCTTCAAGGCCACATGCACCATCTCCTCCAACTTCATATAATGATGCAACCCTACAATATGAGCAATATCATGATTAAAGTTATTCATGAATCTAGCCATAATAGCATTCCTATCCTCCTTAACATTAGCTCGAATTATAGTAAGTTTCATTTCCTTGAAATATTCATCAATACTCTTTGTATCTTGACTCAAACTCTGCAACATTTGATATAATTCTCTATAATGCCTAGGCACAAATCTCTTTCTTATAAGGGATTTCTCATCCCAAGCATCAACTTGCCTTTTATAATTTCTCCTATAGTTTATCATTGACTGATCCCACCACACAATGGCATAGTCAGTAAAAGCAATCATAATAAGCTTGACTTTCCTGGGTTCCAGATAATTGGGACACTAAAAAATCCACTCCACTCTTCTTTCTCTCATTCTATATAAACTTTAGGATCATTCTTCCTTGAAAAGCCAATATTTTCAGCTTAATTGTATCCAAATCTCCATCGAACTCAGCATTATAGTCTCGATACCTATAATTAACCCCCTGACCAAAATTATCACCATATATTTCCCCTACAAACTAACAATTTTGTTGTTTTCCAAAACATTCCCCATGTTCCACAAACACATCTTTAAAATCAACATCATTTATATCTGCATTATCAGCCACAAACTCATCCACATTAGTGTTAACTCACCTAACAACCCTCTTAACATGTTGCCTTTCCATCCTATCTAACCTACCTCCAAATTCATTGGCCATCTGATCCATTCGCTGATTCATGATGCGTAACTGAGTTACAATTTCATTGTCTCCTCTATGTGGTGTCATATTATTGCTTGCTTTCGACATCTTTAAATCTAAAAATTGGTTAGTTAACAAGAGATATATATTCCTCACCCACTCCCTCACGTGTTTACACTCCTCTCATGTTTCACTCAAATATAGGTTTTTTACTTAAATATGCTCGCTATGCCTTTTTCCTCTTATCTCACCTTTCTTCAACTCTTGTGGAACCAAAATCAACACCAAATATAACAACCTTAGCAGCGTATCCAAATATGTGTATATAAATCAAGAAGAAAGAAAAATATGAAAACAAGTAAAGACAAAACTACAATTACAATTTCATGAGTAACAAGTGAATTTGTATGAAAAATAAATGTTTTCGAAGACATGAAAGGAAAAAGATGCAAAGGCTACATAAAAAAATTTAAATGACACCTAAATGTATCAATTATGATGTTATTATACTCTTATAATTGAAAAATAACAGCAGCAAAACAAGTTTGAATTACTTACGCGAATTAGACCCGTTACGACAAGTTTCAGTCCCAAATTTAGTTCTTGTAGCAAACGAACTCCAAATGACATCAAATTTTATATGGGGTGCGATCAAAACCTTAAAACCCATTATATAAAATTTTAGAATTTCTAAATGTATTTGACTTGAAATTCCCTTTTGATACAAATTTGACCTATTACAACATGTTTTAATCCCGACCTTGATTACTATAGAAAATGATCTCAAATTTTATATGGGGTTTGATTAGGACTCCTAAAACCAGTATACAAAATTTGATAATTTTATAAATTGGTTTGATCCAAATTCTTCCTTGTTCATATACTATGGTAGATTTAACAAAAGTGACTTTTGAACTTTTTTTTCTTTTCTTTATTTTTTAAACTCTTAATGCTACTAATATATTTTGAGACAATAACAAACTAAGATAATACTCTTTTTTTTTAAGAAACCACCAGACACAAACTACCAACCTCTAGACACAAAATAATAAAAAACTGAATCAATGGCTATATAAAAACTAAAGCTACGGAAGTTAAAACTAACAAGAAGTAAATAAAGGATATAACCAAATTTTTTGGAGTCTAGCTCTGATACCAATTGATGCAAACCTCTTGATCATGTGGTCAAGCAACCCCTAACAAAGTATATAATAACCCGAAAAGCCAAAAACAAGTTTGATAGAACCTTGATCTAGAGATAACCTTATACCTAAGAACCAAATGTATTGGAAAAAGACTTTGACCCAAAGATAAACTTGTATCTAAGAACCCTAAATATGTGAATGATGCCACAAAGCTAGTTAATCTTTGATAAGTCAATGTATGATCATTGTCCCTATAAAGAAATGTTGTTTTGCCAAAAACAAACAAAAGGAAAACTCACATTTATTCTCCAACTTGCTGCTAAAATTTTCAGCTAAAAAAACATAATATAGTCTCCTTTAACTAACTCTAAAGGACCCCTTTTTGGTTGCAAGCTAATGGACTTAAATTAGTAATTAACTAACATAAGTTCAATAATGAAATAAATCCCTAAACAATGTCTAATGGACTGGAACAAACTCAAATTAAAAATAATTATTTGAATTAAATAAATAAATAAAATAGGATAATAAAAACAAAGTCTTCATATCAAATTCCTCCATGTAGCCCGAATCTCTAATTTTTTAACATTCTTAGCAGATTTCAATCTTGATTTAAAACATGTCGTTCACTTTTTTTTGGATGAATTACTGAGCATACCATATATGGTTGGAAAGCTTGAGATGTATAGTTTCCAACCCAACTTGAATCACAACAGAATTCCACCTATAGCTTCAAAAATATCCTAAACAGTACACAAAGGTCTAGTGTGATAGATTTGACAAGATTTGCTAGTAACTTCAACCCTCTGAAATAATATTTTCCCAAACTCTATTTGACCTGAAAATTATCAAATTATAGTTCCATATGTCTAGTATCTCCATGTAAAAGTTCAGCTCATTTCGATGTATGGTTTGAGAGATATGTCTGATCTCGCAAAACTATTTAACGGACATTTTAAGCCAAATTCGAACTTGACTTGGTTAGTATCATAAGTTGTATGTGTTGTGCTTATTGTTGAATATAAAATGTGCTTAAGAATTGGTAATTATGATGAAGTTGGCTAAATTGACTTAATTTTTAGTTTGTAAGTTGAGGAACTTTGAAATGGGTTTAAACACTTAGTTGATTTATGTTATTCCAAGTTTGATGGGTTAAAAAATGTAATAAATAGATTATGTAAAGTTAGGTGTATAATAGGAAAAACAGAGAGAGGAAGATTTAATTAGTAAAATTATAGTCCTTTATAAATGGGGAAGTTTGAGAAATTTTAACGGATAAGAAATTTTAGTATAAAAAAATATAGATGGGTTGAAGTTTTAGGGAAGCATAAGAAATTAAATGTTAAATATAGATTGTAATGGAAGTTGTGTATGTTTAATGTCTAGGTGACATTATTATGTTGGGATTGATGTCAATATTGATAAAAAATATAATTAAATGGATAGTAATTAATGTGAAAAAATTATGATTGAGACTTATATTCTTTATAATAGGATCAAATTATGTTTGAGTTCAATTAAAATTTATGTAGACTAGGTTATTTTAGAAATGGGTCTGTGGTTAATTGAGTAAGAAGAAAAGAAAGGAAATTGGAGAAAATATATGAAAATAGTATTTTTCAAACAATGTTAAAGATGTTTGGAAATTAAATGGAAGATTTTAAAAGGTTGTCTTGGATTTTTCTTTGTGGCTGAAATTAGATAATTAGGAAATTTGATGAGTTGATAATGTGT
>Ga0307509_10006319_pt1 | contig 15996 bp, 9 predicted proteins | sample 10_EM_MG_FD_202245 | JGI IMG/M metagenome (GOLD analysis project Ga0307509, IMG submission 202245) | Populus trichocarpa ectomycorrhiza microbial communities from riparian zone in the Pacific Northwest, United States - 10_EM | ecosystem: Host-associated > Plants > Roots > Unclassified | place...
GCTCGGCGCCGATGACGACGCCGTGCTCGCGGTGATGATGCACGAGCTCGAGCACGCGGTCGGACTGCAGAAGCTCGGCGACGTCGAGGCCAAGACCCGCAAGTTCTACTTCGCACCGCCGGGCACCGAGCCGATGGGCCGCGACCAGACCGACGATGGCGACGCGCGCACCGTCGCCGAGGCGTGGATGGAGGCCGCCTCGCAGATCGGCCCGTATGCGCAGAGCGAGCTCGCCGGCCTGCCGATGGCAGGCGAGTTCGGGCAGATGCTCGCCACCGTCGCCTCCAGCGCGATGCAAGCGCACCCGACCGAGTGCGGACCCGTGCTCGCCCGGATCGATCAGATCAACTCCGCGCTTGTCGGCTCGTTCGATCCGAACGACGGCTCGCTGCCCGCCGATCTCACCGGCGTCGAGGACGCGATCGACAACGCGATGATCACGTTGCGCGATGGCTGCCTCGCCAACTTCCCGTACGGCGTGATCGAGGTCGGCGCGCAGATGACGATGCAGACGCCGGCGCAGGTCGAGGCGCAGATGGAGCCGCGCGACGTCGCGCTGGTCAAGGGCGTGTCGTTCGTCGACGGGCTCGACGCGATCGTCCGCGACCGCCGCGAGACGATGCGGACCGCCGAGGACCTCGTGCTCGAGGGGACCGGGGCGCCCTGGGCGCAGGTCCGCTACTTCTCGATCGAGGAGGATGCCGATGACGTCAGCGGGATCGTGATGCACGCCGCCGGGCTCGACCCGACGAGCGGCAGCAAGTTCTTCCGCGCGATGCTCTCGGCAAACGCGCGCACCGCGTGCGACGCCGCGCTCGCGAAGGGCCTGCCGCCGTACGGCGTCGATCTCACCGACGCGCACCACGCGACTTGCTGGCGGATCGGTCACAACCAGCGCCAGGCCCTGACGTTCCGCGCGAAGCCGGTGATGCCGCACCCGCACCTGCGACCGCTCACGAAGCCCGGTACGTTCCCCGTACGCTTCGATCCGCACTCGCAGATCGCCGACTGACGACCAGTACAGATGCTCTGTACCGGTCCACCGACCAGAATCTGTGCTGGTCGGGCCGCACCGCGGTCGCTATGCTGGACGCGCCATGGAAGGATTCCTCTACGAGTCCCTCGCGACCGAGCTCGGCCAGGCGATCGATCGCGGTGCCCTCCGCGCAGGTGACCGGCTCCCCTCCGTCCGCCGCCTCGCCGAGGAGCGCAGCTGCAGCGTCTCGACCGTGCTCGAGGCGTACATGCGGCTCGAGAACGCCGGGCTGATCGAGGTCCGGCCGAAGTCGGGCCACTTCGTTCGCCGCCGCGCGCCGGAGATCGTCATCGAGCCGCGCCAGCCGCGCGCGGTCACCCGTCCCGCGAAGGTCACCGTTCACGACGCGTACACCGAGATCCTCGCGGCGATGCGCGACCCGGAGCTCGTCCCGTTCGGCTGCGCGACGGTCGACCCTTCCTACCTCCCGATCCAGCAGCTCAACCGGATCGTCACCCAGGTCACGCGCGAGATGACGACGGTCGGCGCGCGCTACGAGGCGGCCCCCGGCCTGCTCACGCTGCGCCGCCAGATCGCGCGACGGCTCGTCGAGACCGGCATCGCGCTCGCCGAGGACGAGCTGTGCACGACGATCGGTGCGACCGAGGCGCTGTCCCTGTCGATCCGCGCGACCACCCGCCCGGGCGACGTCGTCGCGGTCGAGTCACCATCGTACTTCGGGATCCTCCAGAACATCCAGTCGCTCGGCCTGCGCGCGCTCGAGATCCCCGCGCACCCGCGCCACGGCTTCGACGTCGAGGCGTTCGAGGAAGCGCTGCGCGGCCAGCCGGTCAAGGCGGTCGTGCTCGCGCCGACGATCTCGAACCCGCTCGGCTCGGTGATGCCGGACGATCAACGCGAGCGCCTCGCCCGGCTCGCGAAGCGCCACGACTTCGCCGTGATCGAGGACGACGTCTACGGCGAGCTGATGTTCGACGGCTCGCGGCCGCGGCCGATCCGCGCATTCGCCCCCGGCGACGACTCGCACGTGATCCACCTCGGCTCCGTGTCGAAGACGCTCGCGCCCGGTTATCGCGTCGGCTGGGTCGCCGGCGGCCGCTGGCACGCCCAGATCGTTCGCTACAAGTACGGCCAGTCGCTCGCCGATCCGGCGCTGCTCGGCATGGCCGTCGCCGAGTTCCTCGCGTCGGGTGGCTACGACCGTCACCTCCGCCGGCTGCGCGGCGCGCTCGAGGCGAACGTCGAGCGCTATCGCGAGGAGATCATGGCCGTGTTCCCCGAGGGCACGCGCGTCTCCGCGCCGCGCGGTGGGTTCGTGCTGTGGGTCGAGCTGCCCGCCTACTGCGACGCGCTCGAGCTCCACGAGCAGGCGCTGCGCCGCGGCATCGTCGTCGCGCCGGGCGCGCTGTTCTCGGCGCGCCAGCGGTTCCACAACTTCGTGCGGATCTCCGCCGGCTCGCCATGGTCGGATCGGATTTCGACCGGCCTCAAGACGCTCGCGAAGCTGATTCGTTGACGTGGCCGTGGCCGGGAGCGTGGACGATCCACGTTCCCGAGCGCGGCCACGGCCACGTGGATCGTTCACGTTCACGGTCACCGCCACGTACATGTCCACGTTTTCTACATCGACATGCCGCCATCGACATCGATGGTGCGGCCGTTGAAGTAGTCGCACTCGATCACGAACTTCACCGCGATCCACAGATCCTCCGGCAGACCGATCCGGCCGACCGGGATCGCCTGGACCAGCGCGTCGCGCGCCTTCTGGTTCATGCCCTGGGTCATCGGCGTCTCGACCATACCCGGCGCCACCGCACCGACGCGGATCCCGAACGGCGCGAACTCGCGCGACCAGGTCACGGTGTTCGCGGCGAGCGCGGCCTTGGCCGCCGAGTAGTTCGACTGGCCGCGGTTGCCGTGGCGTGCGACCGACGACATGTTGACGATCACGCCCGGCTTCTGCTCCGTCTCCACCATCTTCGCGACGGTCTCGCGCACCATCAACGTCGCACCGGTCAGGTTGACGCCGATCACCGCGTCCCACTGATCCTTCGACAGCTTCGTGATCGCGCCGGTCGTCCGATCCTTCTTCACGAGCAGGCCGTCGCGCAGGATGCCCGCGTTGTTGATGAGGCCGTTGAGGCCGCCCATCGCGCCCTGCGCCCACTCGACGAACGCGCCGACCTCGGCCTCGCTCGCGACGTCGAGCTTCTTGGTGTGGACCTTGCCCGGGAGGCCCTTCGTCGACTCGGCGAGCTCGGCGAGCAGGTCCTCCTTGACGTCGCCCGCGGCGACCTGAGCACCGGCCTCGGCGAGGCGGCGAGCGAAGTGCGCACCCATACCCTGGGCCGCACCGGTGACGATGATCTTCAGTTGGGACAGCTGCATGGCTGTCCCTATATCACGTCAGTCGCACAGGCCGGGGGTGGTGACACCGCACGACCCGCTGTGGCACTGGCCGTTCGCCGTGCAGGCCGAGCCCGCACAGAGCAGGCAGCCACCGCCGCAGTCGACGCCGGTCTCGCCGGCGTCCATGATCCCGTCGGTGCACAGCGTGCAACCGCCGACGTTGAACGCGCAACCCGTGCACGCGAGCGCGCCGCCGGTGTAGCCGAACGAGGCGCAGGTCGCCCCGTTGAGGTCGGTGCCATCGCACTGCTCGCCGGTCTCGGCGGTGTTGTTGCCGCACGAGCTATGGCAGCCGGTGACGTCGTACGTGCACTGGCTCGCGTTGCACGCGAGCGTGCCGCCGCCGTACCCGAGCGACGCGCAGCTCGCGCCGTCGAGGTCGGTGCCGTCGCACTGCTCGCCGGTCTCGGCGTTGTTGTTGCCGCACGACGAGGTACACGCCGACACGTTGAAGTGACAGCCCGTGCAGCTGAGCGTGCCGCCGCCGTAGCCGAGCGTCCCGCAGGTCGCGCCGTTGAGGTCGGTGCCATCGCACTGCTCGTCGGTCTCGGCGGTGTTGTTGCCGCACACCGACGTGCAGCCGGACGTGTTGAACGCGCAACCCGTGCACGCCAGCGTGCCGCCGCCGTAGCCGAGCGTCACGCAGGTCGCCCCGTTGAGATCGGTGCCGTCGCACGACTCGTTCGTCTCGGCCGTGTTGTTGCCGCACACCGACGTGCAGCCCGCGGTGTTGAACCCGCACGTCCCGTTGCACGCGAGTACGCCGGCCGAGTAGCCGAGCGTCACGCAGGTCGCGCCGTTGAGATCGGTGCCGTCGCACGACTCGTTGGTCTCGGCCACGTTGTTGCCGCAGGTCGCCACGCACGACGAGGTGTCGTAGCGGCAGCTCGCGTTGCAGTGGAGCGTGCCGCTGCCGAAGCCCTGGGTCACGCAGGTCCCGCCGTTGAGGTGCGCGTCGCCGTCGCACTGCTCGTTGTCGGCGGTCTGGACGACGGCGTCGCCGCACGACGGCCCTTGCTGGGTGGCCAGCGCCGAGCACGTCGCGTTGCACCGGCTACACGAGGTCGCGTACGGACACGCGGTGCCGTTCGCCGCGCCCTGATCGCAGACCTCGTGGCCCGCGTCGGTGTTGCCGTCGCCGCAGTACGGTGCCGCCTTGGTGTTGTTGACGGTGTGACAGTCGGCCGCGCAGCGCACGCACGTCGTCCCCGGCGTCGAGGAGTACGTGCACGGCTGCCCGTTGTTCGCGAGGCCCTGATCGCAGACCTCACCGGCGGCGCTGTTCGTGACGCTATCGCCACACACGACCGCCGTGCAATCGGAGTCGCAGCTCGCGGTCTGGGTCGGATCTGCGGGGCTGGTGAACGTCGTGCGCGGATCGCATTGCTCGCCCGGCTCGACCACGCCGTTACCGCACGCGACGACGTGGCACTGCGAGTCGCACGAGCCCGGCGTCGACGAGGTGCCGTTGAGGTTGCCGTTGTCGCAGTCTTCCGTCGCGGGGTTGCGATGACCGTCGCCGCACACGTTGATCTGACACGCGGCCGTACACGCCTTGTCGTCGCCGTTGAGCCCCGAGCCGAGGTCGCACTGCTCGCCGTGGACGCCGTCGGGCTTGTAGTGGAGGTTGACCTTGGCGTCGCCGCACGATGGCGTCGTGCAGTCGATGTTGCAGCCCGCGGTCTCGACCGCGACGCCGCCGGTGCCCGGATCGCATGTCTCGTGGTGGGTCACGCCGGTCGAATCGATGATGCCGTCGCCGCACACGTTGATCATGCAGGCCGCGCTGCAGTCGTCGGTGTCGACCATGTTGCCGTCGTCGCACTGCTCGGTGCCGGACGGCGGCAGATCGAGCACGCCGTTGCCGCAGCCGACGCCGTGGAGGCAGTCGTCCTCGCAGCCACCGGGCGCGTGGGCGTCGTCGCAGACCTCGCCGAGATCCTTGATCCCGTTGCCGCAGGTCTCGTTCGACTTGCAGTCGGCCGAGCAGCCGTCGGGCATGCAGAGACCGGTCGTGCAGTCCGCGTTCGAGTCGCAGACCTTGTTGTCGGAGCACTTGCCGGCGTGGGCGTTGCCGTCGTCGCAGACCTCGCCCTTGGCCGTGTCGGTGATGCCGTTGCCGCAGGTCTCGAGCGACTTGCAGTCACCCGAGCAGCCATCGCCGTCGGTCGTGTTACCGTCGTCGCAGACCTCGCCGGCGTCGGCGTTCATCACGCCGTCGCCACACGCCTCGGCCGACTTGCAGTCCGCGGAGCAGCCGTCGCCGTTGATGATGTTGCCGTCGTCGCAGGTCTCTCCCGGATCGATGATCGCGTTGCCGCAGCTGTTGCTGATGCACACGGCCTGGGCCGCCGCGCACTGCAACCCGACGGGGCAGACGATGCCGGTCGGGCACTCGTGTGCCGCGGGCTCGGTGGCGCACGAGCCGAACAGAAGAGCAAACGGGAGCAGTAGGCGCTTCACTTAGAACCTCCCCGTGAGCGACGCGCCCGCAAACTCGGGCGTGACGACGGGCTTGAAACTCACCGAGTTGAGATCCTCCGGGCGAACCTCGTAGCTCTCGGGCCGGTTGATGATCCACAGCACCGCGCCGGTGATCACCGCCGCCGCGCCGACGCCGTAGAGCACGTAGCCGGCGGACTTCTTGGTATCGCCGCTGTCCTTGATGCTCTTGAGCTCCGCGCTCTGCGCGCAGCCCTTGTTGCCGGGCATCAGCTGATTGCAGGCCGCGACCTGGTCGTCGTACTTCTTGTAGTCGTTGCTCGCGAGCATCTCCACGCCGCCGCCGACGAGCCCGATCAGCACGCCGCCGCCGATCACCGCGTAGGGCATCCACGTCGCGTCCCACTTGCGGCGGTAACGCGTCAGCTCCGCGGTCGTGTACAGCTTGAGCTCGATCCGGAACGGCGCGCCGGGCGAGATGTACGGCGCGTCGACGCGGGTCGGGTGACCCTCGAGCGTCCCGACGATCGTGTGCTTGCCCGCGCGGACCTTGCCGGTCCACGTGCCGGGCGCGGTGAACACTTCCTTGCCGTCGACGGAGACCTTCGTCCCCGCTTTCTGGCAGGTGACCTCGACCACGCCGATCTGCTTGTCGAGGAGGAGGATGTAGTCCTTCGCGTGGTCGAACTTGTCCTTCGACTGCAGCGGCGCGTCGCCGAACTTCACGGCGAGCTGGAAGTTGGACTGCGAATCGATCGGCTGGTCGAGGTTCATCTCGGCCAGCGCGAGGTTGTAGTGGATCGCGGGATGGTCCCAGTGCGTGAGCGCCTGCTTGTAGGCGTCGACGGCCTTCGCGAACAGACCGTCGTTGAGCTGCACGTTGCCGTCGTGGAACAGCTTGAGCGCGGCTTCCTGCTCGCTCTTCTTGACGCCCGCCGCCCACGGTCGGGTGTCACCGCCGTTCGACAGCGACTCGTCGGTGCCGGCCTTCTCGGACGTCGTGGTCGCGGTCCCCGAGCCGGAGCCTGCCCCCTGCGCCGCCGCCACCTGGAACGAGGCCAGCGCGAGGCCGAGCCCCAGCCACAACGAATGAATCGCTTTCTTCATATCGACTATCCGGTCTCCCCTCTTCGAGCTGCTACTTCAAATCGTCGACGATCGAGCTGCCGATCTGCGCCTGCATCTTCTTGATGCGTTCCTGTTCCTGCTTGAGCAGCGCCTCGGCCTGGGACTTCGCCGCCACCGCGTCGCCCTTCGCTTTCTCCGCCGCGGCGGCGTTGTCCTTCGCGCGCTCCTCGCTCCGCTTGCTCTCGTCGAGTGCCTTCGATAGCTCGACGTTCTTCTTCGCGAGGTCCTCGGCCGACTGGTGCTTGACGTCCACCACCTCGGTCAGCGCGGCCTGACGCTCGCGCTCCTTCTGCTGCATCGCGAAGAGCGCTTGCTCGGCTTCCTTCTGCTTCTGGACGATCGTCACGTTCGCGTCCTCGGCCGTCTTCTTCGCCTCGACGGCGGTCTTGCGATCGCTCTCGGCTGCCTTCTGCGCGTCGGTCGCGATCCGCGCCTGCTTCGTCGCCTCGGTCCGCGACCTCTGGATGAACACGAGCGCGACCATCGCCGCGATCACGAGCACGCCGAGACCGACGAAGCCGGCGATCACAGCCGACCTCCGCCGGCGCTGGACCGCGAGCTCGTAGTTGATCATCTCGTCGAGGAACGCGCGCTCGACGTCCGAGAGCGGGCCCTTGTAGCGCTTCTTGAACTTCTTCGCTTCTTCGGCCGTGTCACCGCGCCAGAGCAAGTCGGGCGAGCGGCCCTTCTGGTTCCACTGGCGCGCCGCGGTCCGCAGCGAGTCGACGAGCGCCGAGTCTTCCTGGGTCTCGTCGAGCCAGCGCCGCAGCGTCGGCCAGCCGTGGATCAGCGACTCGTGCACGATCTCGACGGTCGTGCCCTTGCCGCCCTCGAGGTTCTGGACGACGAGCAACCGCGCGTCGACCATCTGCTCGACGAGGCGCTGGACCTCGCCGACCTCGCGCGACAGCTCGCGCAACTCGTCCATCGGCACGATCGCGCGCGTCCGCTCGGGCGAGACCAGGCGCAAGAGGATCGCGCGGATCAGCTGACTCCGCTGCGGGCCCATCTCCTGGACCACGCGGTCGGCGTGGCTCGCGAGCGCACCCGCGACGCCGCCCATCGCCGCGTACGATTGATGCGTGAGCATCCGCCGCGCGATGTCGCGGTTCTCCCACAGCTTGCTCGCGGCGAACTGCAACAGCGGCAGCGCGCCGGGCGTGGTCTCGAGGTGATCGAGCATGTCGTCGACCGTCGCCGCGAGCTCGAACTTGAAGCCCGCGAGCTCGGCAGGCTGGAGGATCGCGTCGCGCAGGCCCTCGCGATTCGGCGGACCGAGGAAGAACAGGCCCTGGGTCAGCTCGCCGACGAACTGTTGATCCTCGGCGACGCGATCGAGGAAGTCCGAGCGGATCGACAGCACGACGCGCAGCGGGCTGGTCGCGTCGTCGGCGACTGCCGAGAGGCACGCGGTGAACGCGAGCCGCTCCTCGGGATCCATGACCTGGGTGTAGAGCTCCTCGAACTGATCGACGAACAGCATGATCCGCCGCGAGTCGCGGCGCGCACGGCCGCGCAGCAGGTGACCGAGGTGACCGGGCTCCTTGCGCAGCTTCTCGACGAGCTTCTTCTGCTCGTCCATCTCGTCGGCGAGGTTCGCCGCGGTCGCGACCATCGGCGCGACGATCGCGCCAAGCGCCTCCATCGGCTTGCGGCCGGGGCGGATGACGAGCGTCTCCCACTGCTCGCCAGAGCGCTTCAGCGCGGGGACGAGACCGGCGCGCACGAACGAGCTCTTGCCGACGCCGGAGCTCCCGACCACCGCCATCAACGGCTGGTCGCGGATCCGGGTGACCATCGCCGCGATCTCGCGGTTGCGGCCGAAGAACTTGCCGGCGTCGTTCTCCTGGAACGATGACAGTCCGGCGTACGGACTGTCATCGACCTGCAGCTGGAGCAGCCGCCCGCGACCGGGCATGAACGGCTCGAGCGCCCGCATCAGCTCGGCGACGCTCTGCCAGCGCTGCTCCTTGTTCTTGAGCAGGCAGCGATCGACGATCTGGATCAGCTCGCGCGGCACGTCGGGTGGCGCGGCCTCGGTCATCGACGGCATCGGCAGCTCGAGCATCGCGGTGACGACGAGCTGGTTGCCGTCGAGCGGGTGGAGCGGGTGGCGGCCGCAGATCATCCGGTGGAGCAGCACGCCGCACGCCCACACGTCGCTGAGGGAATCGATCTCGATCCCGATGCCCCACTGCTCGGGCGCCATGTACTTCAGCGTCCCCATGATCGTGCCGTGACGGGTGAGCGCGTTATTCGAGCCCGTCGCGAGCTCGAGCGGGCTCGGCATCCGGATCGCGCCCGACGACACCATGCCGCCTGCGGTGGTCTGCGCTTCGAGCACCTTCGCGATGCCGAAGTCGAGGACCTTCACGGTGCCCGAGTCCATCATGAAGATGTTGTCGGGCTTGAGGTCGCGGTGGACGATGCCCTGGCCGTGCGCGCAGTCGAGCGCCTTCAGGACCTGCATCATGATCTCGATGACGCGGCTGTACGGGAGCCTCTGGCCGTCCTTGATCGTCTCGGTGAGCGGCTTGCCGTTGAGGAACTCGAGGACCATGTACGGCGAGTTGTTGTGCTCGCCGACCTCATAGATCACGACGATGTTGTCGTGCTGGCAGCGTGCGGTCGCGCGCGCCTCGACGAGGAACCGCTGGGTCAGCTCGGGCTGATTCGACTGGAGAAACTTGATCGCGACGCGACGGCCGAGCCGCAGATCGCGGGCGAGATAGACGGTCCCCATACCGCCTTCGCCGATCATCTTGATCATCTCGTACTGGTTGATCCGCACGCCGGGGTGCGGCATCGCCGAGACCGCGTGGACACCCGTCGAGTCACCCTCGAAGTTCGGGTTCGAATCGGAGTGACGATCCCACTGGTTCGACTTCGCGCCGGAGACCGAGCCGGCTTGCGAGCCGCGACGCGCGCGGGGCTGGCCCACCTGCGTCGCGTTGTTCGGGATCGGTGCGGGTGTGCCCGAGGGAAGCGTCGACGGTGTCGACGGCAATGGCGCCGCGTTGTTCGGAAGCATCGTCGTGACCGCCGGTTGTCCGTCGCTCGGACGTCGTGTCCGCTCGCTCGGGCCCGCCGGTGCGGCGTTGTTCCCACCGGCGCCGGTGCCGTTCGCGTTCGGCCGCGACAAGCCGCTCTGCTCGAAGCGGCTATTCGGCTTGTGCATCGAGTACTCGCTCGGCGCGAGCGGTCTACGATGCGCGCCACTACCCTCAGTCCCGATGATCGTCTTCGCTTCGGTCGAAGACGGTTTGTCGTCACTCATCTTGTTGGTCCCCGCGACCAACTATTGTACGCGCCTCGAACTTTTAGATCACTCCCACACTGGGGTACGTGTGGGATTTACCTATAGAAGTTCGACTAGAACAGCCACAGCGGTTTGCCACCGGCAAACAGCACGTTGGTCTCTGCCGCGGACGGGGTCGTCAGCTCGATCTCGACCATCACGCCGCGCTGGATCGTCTCGTCATGCGGGTGAATATCTTGGACTTCTCCGTCGATCGTCGCGGTGACCTTGCCGACCCGGGAGCACATCACCAGGCCCCAGGAGCAGCTGTACAGCTTGGTCCCGAGCTTGACGTTCCGGAGGTTCGAGTACGGCACGAACGCGAGGACGATGTTGTGGTTTGCCGCACGCAGGTACGGCGATTGTTCCAGCTTGTTAACGAGCTCTTTCTGCTCCTTGACCCGCTTGTCGAGGCTGGCCAGGCGCGACGTCAGCGGCGCCTTCTTGCCGGTCTGATCTTCCTTGTCGAGCTTCGCGTGCTCGACCTCGCGACGGACGAGCCACTGCTCCGCCGTCTTCGGCGCGTCGACCACAGTGCCGACCTCGGCGACGAACTTGTCGTCGAATGCGATCGAGCGCTCGATCGCTTCCATCGAGGCCCGGATCTCGAGTTGCTCGCTGTCGAGCTGGCTCGCGCGGAGTCGCGCATCATTCAACTGGGTCGTCGCTTCGACCACCTTCTGGTGGTTCGGCGTGAGCGCCACGGGGCGGACCCAGGTGTGGTCGAAGAAGTAGAAGACGTTGACGACCAGGAAGCCGATCAGGCCGATCAGGATCGCGGTCAGCGCGAGCAGACCCGCAACCTTGTAGAGGCGGACGATGGTGGGTTGAGCCGCCTCCCAGAATCCACGGCTCTGCTTGTGGGACGCTTCCATGCCGGAGGAGTCCTACTCCAAAAACCGGGCCTATGCAGCAGGTAGTTGCGCCTGGCCACCGGTCTGGCGGCCGACGCGAGATCGGTCACTGGCAGCGACCAGGACCGGGCTGGAAATCTCGGAGATCGCCGTTGCGGGGACGGCGTCGGTCTCGGGCTCCTCGTGGCCGCGGGTCTCCCAGCTGCCGGAGTCGAGCGTGAACAGCGCCAGCGGTGCGAGGAGCGCGTAGGCGACCGGCATCAGGAGCGCGAGGGGCAGGAAGTCGAACGCTCCCACGCGCTCCGCCTTGGGCATCTTGCGGACGCTCCAGCGATAGAACACGCCGAACACCGCCATCACCATGATGTGGATCTCGAGCGCTGCGAAGAACTTGTGGGAAGCGAGCGCGCGGACGATCGCGAGCGGGTACGCGAACTGGAGCGCGAACAGCGAGAAGTAGTGGATCGCGATGATCGGGTTGAGCCGCCAGACGTGGGTGAAGCCACCGGCGTAGTCGATCGTGTTCGAGCGGCGCCAGCGGAGCTGCTGCGAGAAGTAGCTCGACAGCGTCTTCGGCACCGTCGTGCGGCAGCGGGCCGTGAGCGTCATTGTCGTGAGGTGGCCGGCCTTGACGACCTGGCGGGTGAGGAAGCGATCCTCGCCGTACTTGATCGGGACGCCGCAGATCGCGCGGTTCTCGAGCACGGGCTCGAGCTCGATCAGGACGTCGCGGCGATACGCGGTGAGGCAGCCGGAGAGGCACATCACGCGGCGGAAGCCCCACTCGAGGTTCTTCGAGAAGTGGTAGGCGAACCAGTAGCGGACGACCTGCATCCGGGTGAGCCAGTTGTCCTGCTTGTTGCGGACGTCGACCCAGCCACCGACGGCGGCGATCTTCGGGCTCGTGAAGCGGCGGCAAAGCTGGCGGACTGCATCGGCGTCGACCACGACGTCGGAGTCGACCGACAGGATGATCTCGCTGTCCGCTTCGCGGACGGCGCGGATGATCGAGCGGCGCTTGCCCATGTTGACGCGATTGCGAATGACCTTGAGCCGGCCATGCGACGTGCGAGCGACTTCGCGCGCGAGCTCGAAGCTGCTGTCGGTCGAGCAGTCGTCGACGCAGATGATCTTCAGCTTCGCCGCGGGGTAGTCCGAATCGAGGAGGCTGCGCAGCGTCTCCTGGACGGTGCGGCCCTCGTTGAACATCGGGATCACGGCCGTCACCGTCGGCTCGTAGTCGACCTCTTCGTCCCACTTCGCACCGCGCACGCTGCGGAGCAACAAGCCCGCGACGTAGCGGTTGATGAAGACCACCAGCGCCAGCGAGTGGACGAGGACCCAGAGTACGTGCGTCGTCATAAGAGAGGGCTAAGAGCGGCGTTGGGGGATAGAACCAACTGCCGGGAGAATCAAGGAGATGCGAGCAAACTAGTATGGTTCAGCGATCAACTCAAGTTGGTTGACGCATGTTGCCACAATGTCCGTGACGGATGCACTCGACCCTCAGGATCCTGAGGGACCCAGGTTGTTTTTGCGGGATCCGGGTGAGATACGAACGCCGTGCTTCGCGCCCTCTGTTTGATCGCGGTGTTGGAGGGTTTCGCGTTGGCCGGACCAACTGGATCTGACAACAACCCTGATCCAAATGGCGCGAAGTCAGACACGCCGTGGATCGATCTCGCGCCGAATCGTGTGCTCGCCAACCACACCGATTCGAGCGATGAAAATCTAACGATCGGTCACATCCGCGAGGATCACCGACTCCGCTCCGCGCTCGAGCTCGGATCGTTCTACGCCGGGTTCGCGACCTGGGCGTATTTTGCTTGGTACCGCAACCATCCTCCGCTGTCGGGCTACAAGTTCGGCGGCGACGGCATGTTCGGCGTCGAGACCTACGCCGGTGGCGCCGACAAGCTCGGTCACGCGTGGGCGACGATGGCGCTCGCGCGGATGGGCACCGCGATCCTCACCGAGGGTGGATGGGACCACACGCGCTCGACGCTGGTCTCGGCCGCGCTGTCCGAGGCACTGTTCCTCAACGTCGAGATCCGCGACGGCTTCTACTTCGAGTTCTCGCTCGGCGATCTGTCGATGGATACGGTCGGCATGCTCGCCGCGATCGCGCTGGATCTGTCGCCGCGCCTCGACGAGATGTTCGACTTCCGGGTCCAGTACTTCCCGAGCGCTCGCTACATCGACAACCTCGATGGCTCGCCGAACAAGGACGGCAAGCCGTCGTGCCCGAAGACCGCGTGCTCGCGGTGGAACATCGCCGAGGACTACTCGGGCCAGACCTACCTGCTCGCGTTTCACCTGAGCTCGATCCACTCGCTGCGCGATTCGGAGTACGGCGTCTGGTCGCGGTTCGTCGATGTCGGCGTCGGGTTCCAGACCCGCGACTACAAGCCGCCGCCGGATCCGGCCGACAAGCTGAGTGCGCACCAGACGCTGTTCGTCGGCGTGTCGCTGAACGTCCAGGGCGCGATCGACTACTTCCTGAACGACGGCAAGCACGAGGGCCTCCGCAAGGTCGGCCACGGCATCTTCGAGGTGTTCAACCTGCCGTACACGATCGGTGGGGTCGGCCTGGACCGATACGCCCCGACGAAGCCGCACTCCGGCGGCGCGTGAAATCGAGACACTTCTCGGTTCCGGAACCTGAGTCGGGAACGGTTTCCGGCAACCAGCGCGCTCGCTCGTTGTCTACGGTCTGTGAGGGCGCTGCTCGTCGTCGTGCTGGCTGCTTGCGGCGCGACCTATGACCCGATCGCGGAGGTCCCGCACGCCCACCGCGAGATGGCCGATACCGAGACCGCGATCGCGACGATCCTCGCCGAGAATCCGGTCCCGAAGGTCTACGCGATCGGCGAGTACCACCAGAGCCGCGACGCGATCGCGAACACCTCGCCGCTCGCCCGGTTCACCCGCGAGGTCATCACCCTGCTCGAGCCCCACGCGACCCAGCTCGTGCTCGAGGCCTGGCTCGACCAGCGCTGCGACTCCGCCCAGCAGCTCGCCCACGATGTCGCGGCGGCGACCGGGCGGCCGGCGGCGACCGAGATGGAGATGCTGCGGCTGGTCCGGCGAACCCAGAAGAAGCTGACCACCCACATGCTGCCGATGACGTGCATCGAGCAGGATGCGATGCTCGACGTGTCGACGGGGATCAACTTCCTCGCGCTGCTCCAGCTGATCACCGACAAGCTGCACGAGACGACCCGCGGCCTCGTCGACGCGAAGCCGGACCACGCGGTGATCGTCTACGGTGGCGCGCTCCACAACGATCTCTATCCGCGCTGGCCGCTCGAGCAGCTGTCGTATGCGAAGCCGCTCGCCGCCGAGCTGGGCGGTGGTGTGCTCGAGATCGATCTGGTCGTGCCGGAGGTGGTCGCGTCGATGAACCTCGTGCGCGACGAGCCGTGGTTCCCGCTCCTCGGTCGCGCGGCACCCGGCCGGGTCCTGGTGTGGAAGCGCGGCCCCGCGAGCTACGTCGTGATCTTGCCGGCGCAGAGCGATGCGGTCGCGAAGGTCGCGAAGCTGTGATGTAGTCCCGCCGTGCACAAGCCGGCCCTGGCGATCTTCATCGCGGTGTTCGGCCTGTACATGCTCACGGCGAGTCGCGAGCCCGCGTGGGGCGACGCGCACCCTATGTGGGAGGTCGGCGAGGCGCTCGTCGACGGCGGCCGGATCGACATCAAGACCCGGTGGCCCGACGACATCCCGCTCGGGCCGGATCACAAGATCTACGGCATCGCGCCGATCGGCCCGGGGCTGATGCACGTCCCGGGCGCCGCGGTGATGGCGGTGTCGCATCGGTTCTGGCGCCAGCACGACACGCTCGTCCGCCCGCTCGCGACGCACCTCGGCCCGTCGGCGATGGGCGCGCTCGCCGCCGTGCTGTTTTTCCTGTTGCTCGTCGATCTGAAGATCCGCGCGCGCACCGCGAGCACGTGCACCGCGATCTTCGCGCTCGCGACGACGACGTGGGTCTACGCGCACTACCCGTACTCGGAGATCCTGCAGCTCGCGTGCTTCCTCGGGTTCTTTCGCGCGACGCTGCGCACCGCGAACGACCCGAGCCGGCGCGAGGCGCTGTGGTGGGGCGCGTGGGCAGGGATGCTGCTCGATTCGAAGTACGTGTTCGCGCTCGCGGTGCTCGGCGGCGCGGTGCTGCTGGGGTGGACGTTGCGAGCAAAACGCGATGATCTCAAGCGCGTCGCGCTGTGGGGCGCGGCCGCGGGCGCGCCGTTCGTCGCGCTGGCGCTCTGGTACAACCACGCGCGCTGGGGGTCGATCGCCGCGACCGGCTATGGCCCCTACCTCGACGCGTTCTTCGGCGGCAGCATCTTCGACGGCGCGTGGGGCATGCTCGCGTCGCCGAACAAGAGCGCGTTGCTCTACTCGCCGCCACTCGTGCTCGCGCTCCTCGGTGCGCCGGCGGCGTTCCGCGCGGCGCCGCGGTTCGTGCTCGCGCTCCTGCTCCTGTGCGTGCCGACGTTCCTCGTCTACTGCACGTATCGCTCGTGGAGCGGTGACTACGCGTGGGGGCCTCGGTTCTTCGTCTGGATGGTGCCGCCGCTGCTCGTGCCGATGGCGTGGTTCGTCGATCAGCTGTCGCGGTGGAAGCGCGCGCTCGTCGCCGCGGTCGTCGCGGCCGGCATCTGCATCCAGCTACTCGGCATCTCGCTGTACTGGGACCACTACATCCGGATCGCGATCGATGCGAAGAACCAGTGGCTCGGCCAGCCGAACCGCTCCGGCTCTTACATCCCGGCGCGCGGCCGCCCTCACTGCGATTCGTGCTTCGAGGACACCTACGAGCTGATCTGGACGCCGGCGTTCCAGCCGCTCCGCGGCCAGTGGTG
>Ga0307509_10006320_pt1 | contig 15993 bp, 16 predicted proteins | sample 10_EM_MG_FD_202245 | JGI IMG/M metagenome (GOLD analysis project Ga0307509, IMG submission 202245) | Populus trichocarpa ectomycorrhiza microbial communities from riparian zone in the Pacific Northwest, United States - 10_EM | ecosystem: Host-associated > Plants > Roots > Unclassified | place...
AAGTCTTGGATTGAAAACCAAGTTAGGCTTAGGGCCTAACTGCTAAAAGTATGGGCGCTTATATACAAGTGAGAAGTAACGGGTCACAGGAGTCACAGAGAAATATGGAAATATTTAGTAGGGTTCATCATGACGTGTCAGTTCTAAGTATAGCTCCATCATGAGCTGGCAGTCTATCATGACGTGGCAATGAGCTGGCAATCCATAATGGGTTAAATGGTGATGCTGCGGAATACTGCGGACTGCGGAGTGATGGCATGTGATAGTTGACTGCGGAATAGTCAAGTGATCCATCAGGTGACTTGTCAGGTGATTTGGTGGCGGTCCGAGCGGCGCGTAAGGGAACGAGTGGGGAACGAGTGACCGAGAGCGCAAAATAAAATGGCGGAAAAATAAGAGAAAATTGGTGGTAGGGTCCAGGATCGTAACAGCATTGGTCATCAACGCATATTTGAAACGAGTGACCAGGGATGGACTCACCAGGTGACACATTTTGGACAGGTACTTGTTGTCCAACTCAAGCCGATGCCTAATATTTGCCGCCCTTGGCAAGTGGGACTGGGTCACAACGCCAAGCACTTCAGAGATCATGGAACAAGTCAGAGCAGGGTCTGGAAATGCATGAATGAATAGCAGAGACGCTCGAAGATGCTTGAAGGCATCTTGAAAGATCAAACGTATCAGAGGGGACTGGACAGTGAGCATGACTTTGTTAGTTCCTGGAAACAGGATGATCTCAGTATCGGATGGCCATTCGTAGTCAGCCCAGTGAGTAGCAGTGGATGGAGAGGTGCCAGACTCATGTGACAAGGCATCATTGCTGGCCTGTGTTGTACTAAGAATGCTTGCGCTCGATCCAGTAGCAGACTTGTGCCATGATGGTATCTAAAAAAATGTCTTTAAGTCAATATTCACCAAAAGAGTTAAAGGGGACAGGGGACATACCTCAGCAGCCATTGCAGCTGACATTTTGGAGGGGTTGGGGCCATCGTTGCATGGCACATCGAACCATTTGGCCTTGGTCTCTATGTCACTATCATTACCATCATGTCCACCAAGTTGGCCAGCTACACTGGCAATGTCAAAGCGGCCATGGGCACGATTGTCAAGATGGGGTGCAGAGAGGTTGTTATGGCCAGGATAGAAAGATGACGCTGAAAATTTTCATGACCACATGGTCAGGTGACAATCAACAAACGTGATTAGTAAGGTGGCAACTCAACTCCGATTCAACAACTTGTTATTGTTGTTGTCCTTGTCCATCAGGCCAATCATCTCGACTACAGTAAGTTGCCCTTGCTAAGCTGTGTCACCTTGACCCACTAACTCTGGCTGAACAGGATGGCTGTGAACTGGGCCTAGGATTGTTGCTCAGTTTCAATTCCCTATGTTCACAAGACACGCACCATTTTTCCGCATTCTTTTTGCTGGGGGTTGCCTGTAGCTGTGTGGTGGTGCAGTGGAACTTGGGGGATTGCTGGGCTGAGTAGAGTCAAAGGTACATTTCCTGTGTGCTTTGTGGAGTGTCAGATGTGTCTAATAACATCGCAGGTGTACTTACTTTTGGGGCCATTGCTGGCTGCAGATAACGTGTTATTTTCCTTGCTGGCACTGTGTCAGTACAGAACATTTGAGCCCACGTATTACCCTGAAATGGAGTTGCTTCTTACCTGGCCATATTGGCAACGGCCCTTGGCTGTACATGGTGTGCGCGCGGTGGCATTGTTGAAGCAAAGTAAGTGAGAAAAATGAGAGTGATTTATGACATGAAAGGACAGGAATGGGGATGAGGTTTGTACAAGAGGTATGTCCCCTTTTATCTTCGTGTTGCAGTACTGGCTAATCAAATTCATTCATAGACTTTTTTTTTCCCCCTCTAATGTCCCTTCTTCATTACCTCCCCCCACCATGAATGCCGTGCTCACACCACCCACTCAAGTATGGTGCCCTGGTTGCAAGAAGGGCTTTACCCCTCACAGCCTCTCTCAGCATGTCAGCAGGACTCAAGATTTGCACTGTCGCCGTGTTGTTGTGACATCTTGATCCCATCTGGCGTCGACAGCTTTTCCTCATATGGGGTCACCACCGACACTATGCTCAACCTGGGCACCGCAGGTTGTGGGTGAAGACACTCTGGGCAATGAATACAATGAGCCAGCACAAGGTGAGTTTGCTGTGACACATGTTGCCACCCGCGCTGCTGTCTTACAAAATTTTTTTAGATGGAGATGGACTAGACCACGATGGGGCCCCAATCGAATATGATGACCCTGCCAATGTCACGGATGAAGCCCCTGACCCTGCCGACATCGCCGATGCAGATGCCTTTGAGGAGCTAGCACAAAACAATACCTGTTTTGTGACAACAAACACCAATCAGCCCACCATCAATGAGTCACCGCGCATGCCAGAGGGGCTGGAACAACTGCCCAATGACATGGAGGTGGGTAGTACAGGGGCAATGCCAACAGTGGTCATCGACCACTTCCCTTCTGCAAGCGCAGGTGCCCTGATACATGGTATGCCATGCAGAAATCCCAGTTACGAATCACAGCGGGGCGCAGATGGGGACTCAACCTGGTCCCCATTTACATCCCAATGTGACTGGTTGTTTGTGCGTTGGGCCAAAATGCGTGGTCCAACATCATTGGCAGTGACAGAACTGCTGGCCATTCCAGAGGTATGGACTTCATGATGTTCAATTTTCACTTTACTGATTTGGGGACCAAGATTGTAGATAAACTCAGACTGTCATACTGCTCCATGCAGGAACTCAATAGTATGATCGACACTGAATTATCTGGGTGCTCTTGTTTCCAATGCCATGTGCTTGATATTGGAGATGAGAAGCTTGAATTCTTTTGCAGGGACGTTCTGGAATGTATTCGATCACTTTATGGTGATCCCAGCTGGGCCCAGGACATGGTGTTTGCACCTGAACGACACTATACAAGTCATGCGCAGACTTCCTGAATCTACAACGAATTGTATACAAGCGACTGGTAGTGGACAATCCAGGTAAGTTTCTTCATTCCTGGAGCAAACAACATACTGATGAGCTCAACATCAGGAACGCTTAGAGGCACAACAACCAGGGGGTACAATTGTACCCGTGATTGTATCCTCAGACAAGACACAGCTTACTCTTTTCAGAAACAAGATGGCATACCCAGTGTACCTTACGATTGGCAACATCCCAAAGGACATCTGTCAAAAACCATCGCACCATGCCCAAATCCTGGTTGGGTATATTCCGACAACCAAGTTGGATGGCATGGAGAACAAGACTGGTTGCCGTTGTACCCTGGCCAACCTATTCCATTCCTGCATGCAGAAGGTACTAGGCCCAATCGGTTCTGTCAGCAAAACCGGCCTTGAAATGATGAGTGGGGATGGCATCTGGCACCGGTGCCATCCCATCTTTGCTATCTTTGTTGGCGACTATCCCAAGCAGGCCTTAGTGACCTGCACCTTCAATGGGCAGTGTCCTAAGTGCCTTGTTCCCTGTGATCAGCTGGGCGAATACGATTCCTTTCCATTGCACACACAAAGCAGTATGATCGGCATTTATCGTTTGGCAGATGGAGATATGCGCCAATTTCATCAGACTTGCTGTGAAGCCGGGGTGAAGCCCGTCGTCAATCCCTTCTGGGCAAGTCTTCCACTTGGCGACATCTTTGTTTCGATCACACCGGATATACTTCATCAAATGCTTCAGGGCATGGTGAAGCACCTGATTCAGTGGTTAATCGGCATCTTTGGGCCTTCAGTAATCGATGTGCGATGCAAGTCCATTCCACCTAACCACAAAATTTTAATTTTTTCAAAGGGAATCACGATACTATCTTGTGTCACGGGCAAGGAGCACAAGAAGATTTGTGGGTTTCTTCTTGGGCTAATCATCGATCTTCTGGTGCCTGGTGGTATGGATTCATTGCATGTGGTCAAGGCGGTGTGCGCACTCTTGGATTTCCTCTTTCTGGCTCAATTCCAGAGCCATACAAGCGATACTCTTTCTTGGCTAGAGGATAGTCTTGTTGCATTTCACAATAACAAAGCCATTTTTGTTGATCTTGGCATCTGGGAAGATTTTAACATTCCGAAACTCCATGGCCTGCTCCACTATTGTTATGATCCTGGGCCCTACCACCAATTTTCCGCTATTTTTCCACCATTTATTCTGTGCTCTCAGTCACTCATTCCCCACTCGTTCCCTTATGTGCCGCTTGGACCGCCACCGAATCACCTGACAAGTCACCTGATGGATCACCTGACTATTCCGCAGTCAGATATCACATGCCATCATTCCGCAGTCTGCAGCACTCTGCAGCATCACCATTTAACTCTTTATGGATTGCCAGCTCATTACCACATCATGATGGACTGCCAGCTCATGATGGAGCTATACTTAGAACTGCTAGCTCATGATGAACCATTACTATACGTGACAGTATTATTCTGTGACCCCTGTGACCCGTTACCTCTCACTTGTATATAAGCACTTGTACTTTTAGCAGTTAGGCCCTAAGCCTAACTTGGTTTTCAATCCAAGACTTGTAGCTTCCACCCAGGACTCTCAGAGTCAAACAGCCTGAACCTTCAGTCGCTTCAATCCCCTCTTGAAGCTCTTCCCTTTCATCATCTATCAGGACACTTAGAAGTTGCCCTTATCATCAGGGACTTACTTGTTATACTGCGTAGCCAACCGGTACTGTGCTACTCATGTGATCATTGCCTCAGGAGGACAACCCACTGAGCAATCCCAGTCGTCGCCAAACCAACCCACACACATCGCGTCTTTAAGGCCCTTGGACCTTAACAACTATGCATCATCGATCCGTTTGTTTGGTACAACAGATAATTACAACACCAAACAGTCCGAACATCTTCACATCGATCTAGCGAAGAATGCCTACTGTGCAACAAATCATAAAGACAAGTATTCTCAGATGACTGTGTGGTTGGAGCGTCACGAGAAGATACAACAGCATTCTGCCTCCATTGATTGGAGGCAGAACAATTTGCAAAACATTCGGACTCGGACCCCGATCGGAGCCCTTTGCATGCGCACTCAATCCATCAAGATGGCTTACAAACCATCCAGCAAGGCAGTACCATTTCCCAACATCTTCTGGAAGTATGGCGCCCTGCTGTTTCAGGACAGACTAGGGGACTTCATCGCTGCGATCAACAATCTGGGGCTTGGGACACATGCATTGCACACATGTTCAGCAAATACCCTCCTCCCCTTCCGTACTGTCCATGTCTATCACAATATCAAATTCAGGGCTGCAAATGACACTCAGGAATTGGAAATTGTAGATGCTGTTCATGTTTGGCCAGAACAAAAGGACAAATGTGGGCGGATCATCCCAGCGCGATTTGACACTGTCCTTGTTCAGGGCTGTGGAGAAGGTGAGTGTTTTTTCATTCACACTGAGGCTTGGATCTGGAGTAACCCATTCTCCAGGTTATCGGGTTGCACAGGTTCGTGTAGTGTTTGAGATACCAACCAAGATCATTTTGGAAGTGTTTAGGTTGGTTGACCCGCCCCCAAAGCACCTTGCATATGTCGAATGGTTCACCCCGATCCCAGCAACACCCAATCCCAAACATGGTATGTATAGGGTGTCCAGAAAAATAGAGAATGGGAAGAGGTCTGCCAGTGTTATTCAAGTCGAGTCCATCATTCATAGCATTCATTTGATCCCGCATTTCGGACCAGTCAAGCCCCGCGAATGGCACAGCTTTACAGTACTTGAGCTTTGCAATACCTTCTATATTAATCCATTTTCTGACATACAAAACTACTTGGAATTTGCGTAGATAATAGTATGGTATTTTACCTCACATGCATGGGAATCGGTGTGGCGTTGACAGCCCGTGACACATAGTGATGCCTATGGGATGCTTATCCAATCACTAACGTCCTTATTTCAACTATTGCTAGACTACTCGACTGCTATCTCTCGCTAGCGCGGGACCTTTTTCCTGATGCGATCGGCATGCTGCCCGATTATGCTCTCCTAGAAATATTCCATTTCTACAAAGACAACGAGGACTTCTCCAATCGATTTGGTTTCACGCAGGTCTGGAAATGGGAACCGCTGATGCAAGTATGTCGACAATGGCGGCGTGTTGTCATTGGATCACCTCGGCGTCTCGACCTGCGACTTGTCTGCACAAGGACGACACCCACTAGCAAATTACTAGATATCTGGCCACCCTTCCCTATCATCGTATCACTCCTGTGCCGGATTCCAGAAATGGATGAGAATGGCGTGGAAAACCTCATCGCGGCACTCAAATGCCGTGATCGCATATCCGAGATCCACCTCTTCCATGTTACTGGCCCTGTAATTGAAAAATTGGTCACTGTGCTGCACGGATCACTTCCGGTTTTGACACACTTCGCATTGGGGTCAACTGATGAGTCTGTGCCGGTGCTTCCAGAGACATTCTTGGGTGGATTTGCCCCGCGTCTACGATCATTTGTGTTGGAGGGCATTCCATTTCCGTCATTCCCCAAATTCATTTTATCATTTACTCACATCGTTTTCCTTCACCTTTCCGAAATCCCGAGTTCCGGGTACATTTCACCCGAGGTTATGGCTACCTGCCTGGTGGCATTACCCAATCTCGGATTTCTTTCCATTGAATTCCGATCCCCTTCATCACGTCCTCTCCAATTAAGTCCACCTAACCTCACACGTGCAGCCCTCCCTGCTCTCTCTAATTTGGACTTCTCTGGCGTTAGCGAGTACTTTGAAGATTTTGTCGCTCGAATAGATACGCCTCGCCTTACCCGGCTCTACATAGTGTTCTTCATGGACCTCATCTTCAACATCCCACGACTATGCAATTTCATCGACCGTACAGGAGGCATTGAACTCTTCGATGGAGCCGCGATACGGTTTTCTGGCCAGGCGATTGGGATTGTCTTTGGACCACCACCCCTTCCCCCCAAAGGACCACTTCCGTTCGAGTTAGAAATCAGATGCGAAAGGCCGGATTGGCAACTGTCATCGATGGCGCAGATTTTCAGCCAACAATTGCCTCTCCTTTCTCATGTGGAACTCACAATTTCCGATTTTCCTTGGGAGAGTTTTGAGTGGAAAGAGGTCCCAGACATGGATTCCTCGCAGTGGCTGGAACTATTTCGCCTATTTGTCGCTGCGCAGAGTCTGCATGTATCCGAGGGACTGGTGTCCCCTGTTGCAGGGGCTCTCCAAGATCTCACGGGGCAAATGGCCACGGAGGTATTACCTGTGCTGCAAACTCTTTCCTTGGAAGGACTTGAGCCATCCGGACCCGTTCATGAAGCCATCAAGTCATTCGCTACTGCCAGACAGATATCTCACCAACCTGTAGTTATTCAACGATGGGAGCGACAGGAATTATGACCATAGCCCTGGATTATCAAGGATGGATGTTCAACAACAACTCCAAGGACCAAAGATAATACCCCTTACTGTCCATACACGCTCCGCATTACCTCTGTCACACGACATTCCCATTACTTCCTCTGCGCGTGGTTTCTTCTTTGTACCATCTCGCTGCGCTTTATGGCACGGTCAGTGGTTGCTGTTGAGCAACACTCATTACCCCCCATGCCCACTTTTCGTTAATCCCCGACTATTATATCCTTGTTTTCTCGAGGTATTCCCTAATCCACAAAAACCATTCTTCTTCTGGTCTATGTACTAAAGTAGTCTTGATTGCTTTGAGATTCTGAGTCACCTTTCTGGGGTCGGAATTTACATCCGGCGCCAACTGAATGCACCTGTTTTGATCGGTTGTTGTTAAAGCACGTTAATGTACCTATTGCGCCGCCTGTACAATTGAACTGCTAGTTTTACGCATCACTTTCGTCAATGAAGAAACCCGCTTCATTTATTCGAACATATGGGCGGCCATCGTTCGATCAACTCGAGACAACCAATCATCTCGTGGCTTTGCGACATACTGCATACACAAGCTGTGCCTCATGCTATAAGGACATGGATTGTGTTACACAACAACACGACACATGACACAACACAAGCAGTTAAAGAAATGTTGGGGCTCCTACTCGTATGATTGTCCAGACCCAAACGGACACCCTTCTCGCCTTCAGGCTTCGTGCGTAGTACATCCGAACTGATCGAACGTGATCCCCGCCAAACCCTCAAACCTAAACTGCATTCTGTCGGGCATCCCAGTTCCTCAGGCCTCAGGCATCGGCTTCTGGCGTCCTTCTTCATAGCCGCAGAAACGTTCCTTGGCGCAGGCGTGTCCTAGCGCACGGGGGACCTTATGGTCACATTCGTCCAGTCCCCAGATTGTGCTCGGGACTACGCGTACCTGAATGGCCAGGTTCGGGCTCAGGCTACAGTAGTTGGTACATACGACTGTCTGTGAGTAGGTGAGTAGGAGTTCATGATCGGCAATTGTTGGTTACCACGGGTGATCCTCCATGCCCTGGCTACTGAGATGCGACTTGTAGAATCGTCTGACGACAGAACATTGGGAGTGGGCCACGGTTGAACATTGAACAGGTAGGGCGGTGATGAAGTTTGTATGTTGAGAAAGAGTGTGGGTAGGAAGATGGATGGAGGCGATGATACGAGCACATGATGGTCGGACATTTCAGAGGGACCCAAGTTAGCAGTCTTGTTATAGAGGGACATACAGGGAAAACGTCCAAATCGTGCCCTCTGAGCTTGTGTTCTCCATCTCTAAACCCCCGTCCTTTTTCATCAGTTTACAATTGAGAAATCCCATCCTCGCATTCTCAATGGCTGTCTCCCGATACCGCCCTTCTCAGAAGCCTCTAAGCTTCAAGGCCACAGTCAGCTAAGAAACCAACATAGCGTACCAATTAACTCCCTGATACGCACCGCCGTCACCCCCCTACCGTCCAGTGATCAAAGGTATGATAGCGGACTTGAATTGACTAGGCCATACTCTTCCGGAGTAATTCCGTAAGTTCATCCGTCAGTGGGATCGCAGTGTCATTCAGGCATGGAGGAAAGTGGACAGATACGCTCGACAAGTTCAAGTCGATGTTGTTGTGGGGTAACAAGGTTCTGTATCGCATGAGAGTTGAATGGTATTCGAGGGCGTGACGATAGACCTAAGAGAGAACTGCGCTAAAAAGGACGTCAACACAACAAAATTTGTTTGCATATGACAGAATGGCAGAGAACAAAATATCCAGTGATACGTGTGGAGAGGCTTACCACGAATACCCTCTCCAAGTGTCGCTAAACGCGGATAGCTACGTGTTAGATCGAACTAGGCATACTTTTTTGTCATCGGTGCGAATTGTACCGAAAGCTTTGGCCTTGCATTCGAAGCAGATTTGAGATTGCCTCGGGGCCATTACGGTTGGTAAGCTGCGTGGGCAGAAGAATAGGTGTGTAGACGGTCACCTTCTGGCGGTCTGGCACTGGACATATCGGACCTACCATCTGGGCGGAATGCCAAGCACTAGATGAAGATGGCCCAAGCCGGGAGGGATGAGGTCGGTGAGTGTGAGAAGAAAAGTGTTGTTGTCACTTGTTGAGGCGAAACACTGGCAGTCCTTGCGGCTGGTTCGTACCGTCGCCAAGTTCAATCTGTTTGGCGGTGTCTCAGTGGTGTGCCAAGGGCGCGCGTCCTGAAGCTCGTAACTTACCGGGATTCACCGTCTGGTAACACTGAAACCACACCAATGACCTCAAGTGCGTTCGCAGTCAGTCCCAAATCACCCGAATCCGGCACATTGCCTATCCTTCCTCAGCCTCATTTTACCTTTGTCCGCAATACACCGCAGCTTTTCTTTCTTTCCTTTGTAGCGCGGATGTATGGTCCACGCTCGTGAGTGGAGTTAGGAAGATAGAACTAGGGTCGCATCCCGAGACGATGACGCGCGATGGAGCGGGAAAGGGAGGGCGGCGGATTGGCAGGTGTTAATCGCTCGACCACCGGCATGTACGGGATGCACGAATGGCTGCATCAGGCGAAGCGCGATGTCGGTTTGGGGTCGATCCGATGGCGAAATGGAATGAGAAAAGCACACAATAGAGAGGGAGAAAAGAACGTATTCGATTGCCTTGATTGCCTGACAGCGAGGCCAGGCGATGGGTATTTATACGATAGGAACATGTACGCTACCAATCATTGTGAGTAGCAAAAGGGGAAAAATAGCGAAAAAGGAATCAAAAAATAGTCAAGCCGACGACAAGCCCGCTCGGCGATGTAGAAAAAGGCGGTATTCGGATTTGAAGGAAAACGAATGCCGTATCGAGGGCGCGGCTGCGGGCGTGAGGTTCTAAGCGTCATGTTTTGTCCGTCGGCTCGTTGAAAGAGGAAAGTTGAAGGGGTGCTTTGGATATTTGAAAGGGGTCAGGCGGCGTGTTCGGCGATGTGGTACTTGGCTGGCGAGACATGCGCGCGTCATTGTTTTCGAGGCGGAAAATGTGCGGCGTGCGATGGTGGCAAGGTGCTGACGTGTTGCGTTGGCGCGGAAGGGTCGTCACGTGGTCGAAAGTGGCCGATTCGGACCAGTTTCCCGACCCTGTAGAGATCCTGATTCCATCGTGCATCGCTACACAGAAGTCTGTCTTTACTTTATTCTGTGTATTTCTGTCCGTTCATATCGGTTTCCTAGCCAACGAGAGCCAGTACGGGCACTACCATGACAGATACTCGCCCTATCCAGCGACGAATCCACTGGGAGGAAGTACGCCCAAGATTCAAGTTCTTTCTCATAGCCCCAAGATAACCAACCACGTCCACGTCCTCTTTCAACGGGATACCCACTACATGGTCAAGAATACCGGTCAAGTAATCCACGATCCTTATGCAGCGCCATACGGGCAGTCTCCCTCACCAAATTACCACGAAACACACGCCCCGACCTATTATCCTCATTTTCCTCACGCGCCATCTCCGCCACCCCCGCCACCGCACCCTATCAGCAGTAGCACGTTGCTTTCACGCCTGGCCCGTCTCGCAGTGCTTCCGACCTCAACGTCCCTCCCCAACTTCTTTGAGCAATTGAACCTCTACAACCGCGTCTCAACCGTATGAGGATCAGGATCATGACCTTGGAGATGAAGGAGACCTACCCCTCCTGCGAACCCCGTTCCGCCCGTTTCCAGGAGTCTCTGCAGATGCCTGGTCAATACAGCACTCCCCCAGAAGAGGAGGCAGCCAACAATATCCGCTATGGTCGCATGCGGCAATGTGTGCCACGTAGGTTCAAGCCTCTGAAGCGCCTCGAGTGCGTCTACTATTCAACTTGTCTTGACATGAGTTTGGCTGACCCCTTCCGCTCCCACGCGCTTGTCCAGGCTCTTCCACGGCAACGCTGTGCTCGATTCGGCAGTCCCAACAAGGCTGCTTAACCTCTGCATCCATAAAGATGACACGAGTTCACTCACATGCACTATTCTGCCGCGACTGGTGGCCCGAATGACTCCAAAGATAGCTAATTCGGCCTGTCCGAAACATAGGTACTGCATATAACTAAATCTGTACCAACCAGCATCAATGTCTTTTTTATAAAGCCTGGCGGCAAATATCTCCTCAAATTTTTCGTCGCGCGGCCTTCGCAAAATCCAAGGCGGGCCGATGAGCACCTCTCACTCCTGTTACGGTGCTCACTCGCGAATATTCTTTTGCACTGCGTACTGTTCAGTGTTACGGCAATCATCCCTTAGAACGTGCCCGTCACGAGTCCAAACTGGACCAAATACAAGGTGTCCTTGTTAGTGATATACTACACATACATCATCAGGCTAAGAGCGTAACGTAAAAAAAAAAGAAAAAGTTGCGGTGAATTCTACTATGGGAAATTGTCCCGATCCCACAGCCCACCTGCCACCTTCATGGACCAACCTGAGCAGATTGAATGTGAGTTTAGCGACGCGCAGAAATAGGGACCCGTCGGGTGTCTCGATTCCCTCCGAAGATAGTTGCTATCCCAAGTCTGTCTCCATAGCAGCAGAGAGGTTCCCTGCCTCGCGCACGTACTAGCGCAATGTCAACCTTGCGAATTCGCTCAGCCAGTCCCCAAAGTGAGCGTCGAGATGGTACGTAGCCACGCGTGGTCCAGAGCCTTGTCGTCACACAGACGCGGTGTATAGATGACGGCTAGGTTCCGACTCCATTCGAGCTGGCGTGAACAATTCTATGTTTGAAGAAGCATAGAAGTCTGCGATTGGCAATGGGTGGCTTCCAGGGACGATTTTCCATGCCTTGGCTACCGACGGGTACTGTGGCCTGCAACGATCCAAAGTTTGGAGTGAGATGCTGTTCACGGGGAACCATGGTGATGAAATTGCCACCCCGAGAACAAAATTGGATAGGAAGATGGACTGGGATGTCAATGCAGCCACTTTATGGCAGCTATTTTAGAAGGTTGAACAACTCAGCGCTTGTGCCATCGAGGAAACGGGAGGAACACACGTAAAAAAAGGGTCCAAAGTCAATCGCTCTAGTGCGGGGCACAGCCGCCACCACAGTACCAACCATTTTCTCGTATAACCTCTTGCGAGACGCGGGGTTCTGCGCCTGTGTCATCACATTTTCCTGTAAGCCCATCTCTTCACCATTCTTGAATGAGACTGGGTGGTGTGCCAGTGGTATGCCGCTCTCACCACAACCACTGGATGTGGGGTCATCGTGGGTACTACCCTGAATGTAAACGACCGTATAGTTGTGAGAATGTGGGAGTGATGTTTCAGGGGGCGTACGTGCGTGAGTACAGCCAAATGAGAGGGTGGGCTAAGACGAACTTCCACTCCCCACTTGTATCCAGGGAGTGTGTCGGTCTCGATCGTCGATGGCTCGGACGCCACCCTCGGACAGCAGAAAATATTGAAGCTAATGCGTTACTGCGTTAGGATGGAATGAGAACGAACAGAAAGAGTTGCGTACTCTTCGAGGTTGAAGAAATCAACACAAACTCTCTTCTGCCACAAGCGTCCCGACTGAGAACCAACATTCATGCTGACCCCCTTCCCTGCTAAGTTACCCTCTTCGAGTTCCAAATACGCGCGGCGAAATACTGGCAGAAGTACGGTGGCTTTGTGGGTTAACCAAGATGGGGGAGGGAAGGATGCGATAAGGTTTAAGCGCCTGTACGATAGTAGTGGCGTCCATTCTGCACCTTGTACAGTATTGGCCCACTTACAGTGGCGGGGCAGACAAGCAATTCACCCTCTAGTACGGACTCTATTACTACGGTGCTCCCACCAATGACCTCTCAAAACTTAGAGTACGCCTGAGAAAACTGATTGCTCTCATTTCTGAACCAACTAACAAGGGTGTATTTCTTAGCACCGCCTGGTCCTCGGAGTTGAGTGATGACCACACTAAAGGCTCGGTAATGAGAGGTCATTTCGTATTACCTGTCCTGGGAGAGGGATATTGTCAAGGTTCACATTCTGTGTATTGTCCGCAGCAACCGCTGACCGATTTCGCCATGTGTTTAGGCCAGGTGACGATTGACACGCTACCTGACAATGTTCTCCTAGAAACATTTCATTTCTACAAAGATGACTTTGAAAATAGTGCTCACTCCTACACGTGGAGATGGAAAACGCTGACGCGAGTATGTCGACGATGGCGACATGTTGTCTTTGGATCACCTCGACGCCTGGACCTGCGACTTGTCTGCACAAACACGACACCCACTACCCGATTACTAGATATCTGGCCACCCTTCCCTATCGTCGTATTACTCCTGTCCCTATTTCAAGAAGTGGATGGGAATGGTGTGGAAAACCTCATTGCGGCACTCAAATGCCATGATCGCATATCCGAGATCCGCCTCTTCTATGTTAGTGGTCCTGTACTCGAAAAATTGGTCGCTGTGCTGCACGAGCCATTTCCGGTTTTGACAAACTTCATGCTGGAGTCAACTGATGAGTCGGTTCCGGCGCTTCCAGAAACATTCTTGGGTGGATTTGCCCCGCGTCTACGGTCATTTTGGTTGAAGGGCATTCCATTTCCGTCATTCCCCAAATTTATTTTATCTTTTACTCACATCGTTGACCTTTTCCTTTCCGAAATCCCGAGTTCCGGGTACATTTCACCCGAGGTTATGGCTACCTGCCTGGTGGCATTACCCAATCTTGAATATCTTTTCATTGGATTCCGATCCCCTTCATCGCGTCCTCTCCAATTAAGTCCACCGAACCTCACACGTGCAGCCCTCCCGGTTCTCTCTCGTCTATTCTTCTTTGGCGTTAGCGAGTACTTTGAAGATTTTGTCGCTCGAATACATACACCTCGCCTTGCCCAGCTCAACATAACATTCTTCATGGACCTCATCTTCAATATTCCACGACTAAGCAATTTCATCGACCGTACAGGAGGCATTAAACCCTTCGATGGAGCCGCGATACAGTTTTCTGGCCAGGCGATTAGGATTGTCTTTGGACCACCACCCCTTCCCCCTGAAATACCACCTCCGTTCCAGTTGGAAATCAGATGCGAAAGGCCGGATTGGCAACTGTCATCGATGGCGCAGATATTCAGCCAACAATTGCCTCTCCTTTCTCATGTGGAACAACTCGAAATTCGCCAGTCTCGTTCAGGGTCGGGGTGGAAAGACGACCCAGACATGGATTCCTCCCAGTGGCTGCAACTATTTCGCCTATTTGTTGCTGCACAGAGTCTGCATGTATCCGAGGGACTGGTGTCCCCTGTTGCAGGTGCTCTCCAAGATCTCACGGGGCAAATGGCCACGGAAGTATTCCCTGTGCTGCAAACTCTTTCCTTGGAAGGACTTGAGCCATCCGGACCTGTTCATGAAGCCATCAAGTCATTCGCTAATGCCAGACAGTTATCTCACCAACCTGTACTTATTCAACGATGGGAACGACAGGAACCACGACTATGGGCGTTCAACAACAATTCGGAGGACGAAAGATAATCCATTTTATTGTCCATGCCATGCACGCTCCGCATCATCCCTGTCGTACAGCAATCCTATTCATAGCCATTAGTACCTCTGCGTTCGTCACATGGTTCCTTCTTTGTGCCACATCTCGCTGTGCTTTATGGTACCGTCTAGGGATTGGCAAGGGTAACCCATGGGTCACTCAAGGCCGACCCCGACCCTGACCCGAAAAAACCCACACCCATGCTCATGGGTATGGGTTTTCTTGGGTCACGCTAAGGGTACCCTTGGGTCAGGCAACCATGGGGATGGGTAGAGACGGGTTGGCCGGGTGTGCATAGGGACGGCGGGTTAAGCATTCCGTTGATTCAAAATGTAAACTACAAGTTCCACATGGCAAGGAAAACATGAATCTAAATGACCAACGCATGTAACTACGCTGTGCGGATGGCATCCCAGTCCATAGCAGGTTCATCCTCCTCACCAACAATGTCATCTTGACCAAGGGATTGTCCGATGTCCTCATTCTTCACCAAACCTTGGAGGCTCCATAGCCCAACACAAAGGGAAGCATGCGTGGATTGAACTGCCAGGTGGCTGCGAACATGCGGAAGGAGAAGGTGGCCTCAGCTGAATACATGTTCGACATCGACGGATGTGGCTTTGGGACAAAAGTCTCAGCAAATAAGACAAATATAGGAACACTAAGTACTCACCAGGGATGGATAGATAATCACAAGCCATGCGTGATAACTCTGGAAAGATTCGACGTCTCTCATGCCACCACTTAAGCCCGTCCTTCACATCCTCAACATCTGCTGCAAGGTAATGTTGGAGTTCATCTGACATTGAGGTGGAAGGCACAGTATCAAAGATGCTGTCGAACATATTTGTTGATTTGGGAGGTGTGCAAGTCTGTATGTAGTGTCATTAGTGTCTGGGTACCAGCAAGGGAGAACCAGAGAACTTACACTCGCTGCGACACTGTTATCTGCCTGGGTGCCATCCTCCCCATCCATCGACCAGTATGTTCGGTCAAATTCATCCTGAACAATGTTCCACGTGGCCTTGATCGATGCATCATCCCAGTCATTCCTCCTGAAGTATTCCAACTTGTG
>Ga0307509_10006321_pt1 | contig 15993 bp, 17 predicted proteins | sample 10_EM_MG_FD_202245 | JGI IMG/M metagenome (GOLD analysis project Ga0307509, IMG submission 202245) | Populus trichocarpa ectomycorrhiza microbial communities from riparian zone in the Pacific Northwest, United States - 10_EM | ecosystem: Host-associated > Plants > Roots > Unclassified | place...
CAGTCCCTGAATTAAAAGTATTAAAAAATGAACATGATCGAGTGCAAATGGACGTGCCTATGTGCAACACCATTTGAGTGCATGAATACAAGGCCCTGAAGATGCGGTAGTATCAGCACACGTCTAGACTGACAACCAAGGCAGAGCGCTAACTTCAAGGATTTGGTCAGCAAAGTCTAGGATTTCCCCAATCACATAAAAAGGAGGTTCCTCTAATGACCGCAAGAAGGGCATGACAATATATGAGATGGTGTCATCTGAAGAGTCGACGAATGTGTCTAGGATGGGGACGCAGTGATTCGATGGATCTTCATACGAGGTGAGCATCAACGCTATACGCGACTCTCGATCGTTCGTTTGAACTTGTTTTATATAGACAAGTTTGCCGTCTGCTATGCGAGTCGCATCAACTAGCCGTGTGCGTACCTGGCCAATTGAAATGAGAACACACTCATGGTGACCATTCGTGCTTACGGGTAATGGCGCCGAATCTTCCGCGCGTCGCCAATAAGTCCCTGTTCTTAGCCAAGACGGCGTCCACCCAGGCCGGAGTCGTGGACGGAGCATGTAACCCCTTGATTCCAGGAACTGCTGGCGGTCTCTCCATGTAATCTCATGAGAGAACAGATTCTGGTAGGGGCCACCGGCTCCAGGAGGGGATCTACGCTGGGTTTCAGAGTGACTTTGATCCATTAAACTGGTTGAACGGGGGGTGGAGGAATAGTACGGCGGTGGTCGAGTTCAAACCCAGAGATAATTGAACCTCAGGGAAGCGTGCGAACAATGTGTCCACAAGTTGCTCAATTCTAAGCCCGTGTTGAGGCTGTCCCGTGACTTCCCATCATCGCTTACCAAATCAATCAGCGTTCATCCTGCCAGCGACGACGACCCTGCGGACAGGAAAACAAAGACTTTACACAGCACGAGTTGTTGTCCTTGGAGCACGTCTATACGGCATATGCAAAGCTGACGAGTGCTAGACGCCTAATCATGACGACAAGGTCCTTCTATTGTTCTCACAAACAGACAACAGGTTTAACATGGAAGGACGCCAAAGCGGCCGAACTGGTGGGCACATATTTGTCCAGGGGTCCTGTCAGCATACAGTGTGTGCTTGTAAACTTTGTATCGCACAAATCATATGGGTATTGACAAATTGTTTCAGGCGATACCATTTTCGTTACAATCCTGGTTTGCCGTGCGCGTTCATAAATGACCTCTTACCCACTGGCAACCGCCATATCTCACGACCCTTTACGCCCATCAACACATCATCACCCAAGACCTGCAGGCAGGTTTTGAACGTTTGGTTATCCGCCGTTTCACTCCTCTCTTCTATTATCGAATAGTGAGTAAGACACCTGGATGACGACCAGAAGTGGCCTTGGCAGTCATACTAATTGCGATTTAAGCTAGATGTCCGAGCCAAAGTGGCCCAACGATTTAGGGACTGCTGTCAATTTACAGTCCGTCGCTGGGCTAGTTCTGGGTACCTTGGGGACGGCGGTGTATCAGAACCTTTCTCCGAACCCCGACACTCTCCTAGATTGTTGCAGAAAGGAGCTGGATGAAATCAAGGCGCGAATAAATGAAATTCCCGCAGAGCGACGGGATCAAATCCAAGTTGTGGTCGAACGTGGTGCTTGTAAAAGTTTTCAGGAGCTCGAAACGACTTTGCTTGGGTCAGTCTCTTCTACAGCTGTATATGTCCGTGTCTTTAAGGCATTTCATATGTCCAGACTTTCCGATGATCATTGCGAGCTTAAGGAGCGTTCTAAGAATACACCAGCCTGGAAACGTCATTTGCCGGCAACACAGCTACGGGCCGACATTAAGACTCTGAAAGACGGTCTCAAGAGGCTTTCGACGGACACCTGTGTACGCGGAAATATTAGTTTTCCAATGTATTCAAGTGTTTACATTTTGACAGGACACAACAAACGCCCCCAAGAGAGCTCAGCATCAGTCCCCACAATCCCCCACGCCACAAATCCCCACGAGTGGCCCAGGTACATCATCATTGTCATCAGTTCTCATGAATCGTCTATTGATTGTACATTCTCAGGGCATCACTCCTCTGGACAACCCGGGTACCCTCTAGGAACCCTTAGATTTCCTTCACCTGTACACGTCTCAGGGGGGGGTGGACAGATAGCTATTAACATGGGCGTTATATGAGTAAATTGTGTACCTTTCCGGCACCGGGAGTGAATGAGCACCACCGTGGCCGCGAAGCGTTCCGATTTATGTTTTCAGTCGAATTGCAGGGAGTTTTGGTTGCTATCAATTAATGAGTACGAGTCGCCAAGTACAACAGTACACGCTGACTGCCCCCGGTCACGTCAGAGCAACGAATTAAACACTAACGCACTCGATTGCTCCTCCTAATTACTCTGTCGGAATGCGAAGGCGACCGCAGACGTCATGTTTCTACGGCTGCGTCGGGTCTTTTGTACGGAATAGGCTGGACGAGCTTGGGATGGTTTGGTTCAGAAACCAAGTATCATTCCTCTAGAACCTCTACGGAACGGTATGGTTTCATGCGGGAAGAATCTCGTTAACGATATGGATATGTGGATGGGTACCAGCGGTATGAAACAGTGCAATGTGGCTTTGTAAAAAGACAGGCCAGAGCTCAAAGTAGGTGCCAAAAGATCACTGTTCACTGACCTTGTACTTGCATGAGTATCATACACAAAACGACCATTAAAAAACCTGCCTAGTAAGCTACGGGGCCTGGGTGCCTGCTGATGAGAGACTCCACGTTGCGCAGCGCTAGAAGGCGAAAGGATATGGGCGAGCTCTTCTATAGGGACATTGTTACAGCGGTAGTACGCTGGGCGGAAGCGGGACTTGAAAGAGAGCCAGAAACCCTTGGGGATAGAATGGTAGGAAAGTGGAAGGAGATGGATTTTGCAAGTGCTCTTCCCGTCGCTACCGAAAAAGATTGTTTCCGAATAAGGGCATGCCCCTCCTCCCGTGCGCCGTCATATTCCGGGTCCCTCCTCTATGGCGCTCTCCCATGGGTTACACTACAGTACTGCACTGTACACCATGCCAGTGGGCGAATGCATAGACTTGAATGTCACTCCCCGCACGCGAATACAGTCAGTCAAATCTCTACTGCCACTGGCGGGCTCCGATTTGGTCTGTGGTATGGACTTGAAGCTTGAAGATTAATTGTTACAGTTGGAGCCGCGACTGTCATGTGTTCAGCATGATGGAGAAAATCGGTGCCTTTTTACCTCGCAATTCAACTCGGGGACGAGTCCCCCAGACTCTCAATCGAAATTCTGCATATACACATTATTCTCACCGTCTATTGTTCCGTCATGGACTTCCCCCGTGGGCATCTCAGAATCGCCCATAAATACTCATCGCATCGCATAGACCCCCCTCCGTCATTTGACCACGAGTCTGCGAAGCATCAACCCTGTGCGTGGTTCTGGGCAGTCATTGTCCTACAGTTAACGGGAGGGAAATTTGGATCATGGAGACAATTAGCGACAAAACCATTGCTGTAAGTTCGTATTTTCCTTGTTGTTCACTATCGATCAAACGATATTTCAAACACTTTGTTGGCAGTGGACGGGCCATCAGAATCTACTCGATCTCTGACGGTGCGGCATGATATCGCCTCGGTGATTCTATTGTTTATAACAACGGACCTTTGTCCACTTTGGCGAAATGAAAGGTTGTAATACACAGTGCAACAAATCTGGAAAATACCGAGATATTGCTTGGACGCAACCGCTTCAGGCCATTAGTTGATTCGAAGCACTGGTGGTAGCACGTTTGCCCATACTACAGTAGCACGCGTCAAACGAACCCGGACCATAAGCAAGGAGTCAAGGCCGGTCGTTATCTCACAACATACCCACTTCAAAGGGTTGTATAATGGTCATTTGCTCATCTGCACAAGGATTTTGAGATACTGGACCTGGCTTGTCGGGTTCAAAAGTGCGAGTCGCCATGAGGTGTAATCGAGGGCGGACCCTGAGATCGAGGGGCAAACTTTATGATGTTAGGAGACGGAACATGGCCTTAACATTTGACATGCTTGACAGCTTGACACGGAAACGTCCGCGTATCCACCTTCGTGTGAAAGAGCCCGCTTCTAAGATGTCGCTATTTTCGCAGGAGCAGGCCAGGGTGGCCGAAAGATGGGTGTTGACGTACGAATGACATTTCCGGTCAGACGTCCTGCCGTGGACAACCGTGTTGCGCTGTACATCAGCACGCAGACGCGGAACCGGGCCCAGGCATCGAGTTCCATCACCCAGCATCCTGAGACCTGTTGCGTAGCAGTACAACGGAGCATGAATCTGAGTGGGCTGGTCCTGGGCTGATTTATCGCTGACCTCGTGTTTTTTCTGACTCCGACACGAGTCACCACTTTGGGCCTCCGGCTCAGGAGGTCCGATTCGCACAAGTTACAAAGTCGTAATATTAATGCTGTAGCTCAGTCAAGTTATGTGCCGCGCTACTATGATCGACCATTACAGCCACACCGGCCTCGATGACCAGGTCCAACCGGTGGGGCACTGCCAGCGCGCTCCACGATGTGGTGCATACACCAGACGTTCTGACAACGCAGAGGGCAAACGAGACCGTGACTCACTCCTCGACTCCCTCGAGGAAGAAGTAATTTCCGGAAGCTGAACAAAAGGACGTCAAACGGGACTTGCAAATGTCAACTGGACACAGACCTTTTCCTTGACGGGATTTGAGTTTGTTCGCACGTGGACGGAAGTCCGTCGGGTCGCGACGGAAACGTGACTATTTCCAACGACTGGGGGGGTTTGTTCCCGACTTCCCGTGAGTACAGTAGTAGCGAATGTGGTACGAATGTGATCAGTCCTTGTGGTATAGACAAAAAATGACAAAAAACACATGGCCTGGCGGTGACAACGGCAGCGGGAGTGGCCGCAGTGCCCTTGGGCCGTGCCTGGGAAATTGGGCGAGATTGTCTGTGTCACCCAAGACACAGCCATGTCTTGCTTAGCCTATCTGTTGGGCACCCGGCTCCTCGCTAGCAAACAGACGCACAAACGTTGGCTTCTCAATCCCGTCCTTGTCGAGCATATCATGCATACAAGTGATCTCAGAATCGGCGACAGAACCCTCTGTAACGTCAAATTGAAACTTGCGAGCGTCTTTGTCATGGCTGGGTAAGAGCAGTGTCGTGTTTTATCGACCAGTATTTCCTCTACAGTTTCCACCATTTTGAAGGACAGGGACTCACGGAAACGCAAGGTTTCGGTAGGGAGGAAACCGTCCAGGAAGATATTGATGCCTGCATCATGTCAACGATGGGTAGCAGGCGAGATTCAATCGGAAAGAGGCACGAAAATCCATGGGTGTGGATGAGAACGGAATTGAAAGATGACAAGAAATGGTTTAGGAAATCAAAGTGACTCGGGTTCACTGATAGTGCACACCGAGGCGATACCATGCACAAGCTCGGGCATGTCAACCTTCCTCCTACGGTGGGGCTATCTATCTCTTCACCTTGGCTGTTTAAGGTTAAACTCGGGACTTGAATCGGGGAACGTCGGCGACACGACATTCAAAGAGCTCATCCCCGTATGATTGGGTTGCAATTTGTACACCGACAACCGCTAGTGGAACTATAGGGGTTTCCTGGTGTAGGTAATCAATACGATATAGTGCTCGTTGGGGGGAATGTGAAGACAAAAGCCTCGAGGCATTCTCATTACGCGGCCCGCACCTGACACAGGATCGGTTGCGCGGGAGTAGATTGTGTGAATCAAGAGACATGTCCGTAGACCCAATAAACAATACCATCGAGAACGGGTCTTAGGGGATAGTCTACGTCGTCTGGGACTGCTTCCGAGTTGATTTGTAAGAGGGTGTCATCGGGCTAGATAGTAGCATGACGTTTACCCGGCCAGCCAGTTATATTAGTATCAGGGTATCGTCTCATCCCAACACGCCATATAGTACACAATCGTAGCGTTAACTAAGCAGAGAAACGGCGCCATCGTCTGCCGAAGGACAGCAATGTATGCCCGATGTATGAGAAAATATGGTAGATATCATTGGAGATGACATCAGGAATCGATTCTTCTCTTTCTCTTGGCCTCCAATACCGATGCAAAAGTTTCACATGGGGCCTGATCGATTCCCAGTGTTCTAATGCCTGTTCCGCTGAAGGCCGGTGTGAAGGGTCGTTCCGCATCATGGATTCGATAAGGGGCAGGAAAAAGTCGCAATTGGAATATTTCTGGTTACAGTCAATCAGTGTCACGGGATCGAGCGCGTTGACAAGCATACATCGCAAAATAATTGGCGGAGCTCATTGCCAATGGTGAATATATCGACCTTGAACGGATCATACGGCACTTCATCAGACAGCTCTGGTACGTCCTGATCGCGTCCTTCGGTCCCAACAACAAGCCTTGTTTGCGATGTGGGAGGGAAATACGAGGAGATCCCATAGTCCACAAAGTAGTACTTGACTTCGACCATCGCCCGTGGTATGATGGTCACAATAGTTGAAACGTCCTGAAGATACTCACTCTGTATAGGGTGGCACCCATACGGATACACGTTGGTTGCATCCATCAAAATGTTCTTCGCGGAGCAGTCTCTTAAGTCGAATGAATCAGAAATGTCCTCCACGGGTATATGGATAAAAGTACCTATGCGCAACGCCCTTTGAGTGCATGAAAACGAGACCCTGAAGAATTTCGAGGTCAGATGGGTTAAACTTAGGACGACGGGGCAAATGTGGTCACTTCAAGAAGTTGATCGGCAAAGTCTAATATCTCTTCAATCGCATAGAACGACGGCTCGTCCACCGGCCGCAAGAATGGCATAACTATATAAGATATCGAATCATCTTGTGTGTCGGCGAAGATGTCCAGAATTGTAACGGAGTGGTTGGTTGGGTCTTGGTAAGAGCTAAGCATAAGCGCAATGCGGGATTCCTGGTCATTCGTCTCGACTTGTTTGATGTATACAAGCTTTCCGTCTGATATTCGGGTTGCATCTACCAGCAATGGGCGAAGCTAGGTCGGAGAAAATGGGAGGCGTTACGGGTGGGATCATTTCTACATACTGGGAGTGGCACGGAGTCTTCCGCACGCCGCCACTAGGTACCGGTTCTCAACCACGAGGGAGCCCATCCTGGCCGAAGACGGGGACGAAGCATATAGCCCTTTGACTCTAAAAACGGCTGGCGATCTCTCCAAGTTATTTCATGTTCATCGAGCGTCTGATAAGGACCAGCAGATTGAGAAGTGGATTGGCTTTGCGCCCGGGGGAGTGTTGTGACCATTTGAGTGGGGTTGAGTGCAAGATACACTAGTTAGGGTGTGGGTGCAACCTACGCCGCGATAGTGTATAAATGTGGGTCAACTGTAAAAGAACAATAGGGCGATGAAGAGGACGTCACCATGTTGAAAAGTGCGTATGTGCGAAAAGCGCCACACGCCACACGCACGTCCCCGGGCCGTAGATTCGGAACCAGCCGCTGTGCTTATATTAAATTGACGCGGCGCCACTCACTGACGCACTGGCAGCACGGATCCTCCGAGGGTCGTCAATAAGTCCCTGTTCTCAGCCAAGACGGCATCCACCCGGAGTCGTGGACGGAGCATGTAACCCTTTGATTCCAGGAACTGCTGGTCTCCCGCAATAGTACAGTAATTGAACTTCAGGGAAGCGTGCGAACAATGTTGCCCAATTCTAAGTTCGTGTCGAGGCTGTCCCGTGACTTCCCAACATCGCTTACCAAATCAATCAGCGACCCTGTGAGGAAAACAAAGACTTTACACAACACGAGTTGTTGTCCTTGGAGCACGTCTATACGGCATATGCAAAGCTGACGAGTGCTAGACGCCTAATCATGACGACAAGGTCCTTCTATTGTTCTCACAACAGACAACAGAATTAACCGTGGAAGGACGCCGAAGCGGCCGAACTGGTGGGCACATATTTGTCCAGGGATCCTGTCAGCAGTACAGTGTGTGCTTGTAAACTCTGTATCGCACAATTCATATTCATATTAACAAATTGTTTCAGGCGATTCCATTTTCGTTACAATCCTGGTTTGCCGTGCGCGTTCATAAATGGCCTCTTACCCATTGGCAACCGCCATATCTCACGACCTTTTACGCCCATCAACACATTATCACCCAAGACCTGCAGGCAGGTTTTGAACGTTTGGTTATCCGCCGTTTCACTCCTATCTTCTATTATCGAATAGTGAGTAAGACACCCGGATGACGACCAGAAGTGGCCTTGGCAGTCATACTAATTGCGATTTAAGCTAGATGTCCGAGCCAGAGTGGTCCATCGCTATTGGGATCCAGTCCGTCGCTGGGCTACTTTTGGGTACCTTTAGGACTGCAGTGTATCAGGAAATTTCTCCGAGCACCGACACTCTCCTAGAGTATTGCAGAAAGGAGCTGAATGAAATCAAGGCGCGACTGAATGAAATTCCTCCAGAGCGACGGGATCAAATCCAAGCTGTGGTCGAACGTGGTGATTGTAAAAGTTTTCAGGAGCTCGAAACGACTTTACTTGAGTCAGTCTCTTCTACAGCTGTATATGTCCGTGTCTTTAAGGCATTTCATACTCATGTCCAGACTTTCCGATGATCTTTGCAAGCTCAAGGAGCATTCTGAGAATACACCAGGCTGGAAACGTCATTTACCGGCAACACAGCTACGGAACGACATTACCACTCTGAGAGACAGTCTCAAGAGTCTTTTGATGGACACCTATGTACGCGGCATTATTAGTTTCCAATATATTCAAGTGTTCACATGTTTACATATTGACAGAACACAACAAACGCCCCCAAGCCTTCAAACGCCCCCAAGCATCAGGAAATACGTACTTTGATAATTTCAACAGGCTAGCAATAATTTCTGCTTGCTAGTGGAAATTATTGTTACTTTAGATTATCACTCCCTAATTTACCCCCCTATAATTTATCTCCGATAATTAATAATAATGGTGCGATCATGAGATAATTTTTGGATAAATGCACATAGCAAGGGCTTGTTGGGGTGTGCACAACAGAAGATAATTTCAGGTAATGCCAACAACCATGTTAATTGTGGTGTATATGCTAACTATGCCGGTGCTAGCTACCACAGCAATATACTAATACTAATGGCTATGATAATGCCGGTTTATATCAATGACTGCAAATGGGTCTGGCTAATCACTCGTGCACCTTTGACTTCACCCTGGGCTGGCCCGTTAGACTCGGTGTATGTGAAACAGAAAAAAACAATTCAGCAAAAACAAAAGGAAAGTAGAATACAAACTGTGGAATACCTCCATATTTACATAACATTGTATGGCTGCAGGCCATGTATTTGTGAATGATGCGGCACTGGGTGGGGAACGAGAACGTCGGTGGCATCATGCATTCGCACAGTTGGACGTTGCTGTACATTGTTGGTTGAGGCTGCGGTTGTTGAAGCCAGAAACAGAGAAAAAAAAAGGGTCAGCAACAGAGAAAGAATGACATAGCAGCAACGCACCTAAAACGACTTGTGTGCAGACCATAGGCTGGGCATGCAGAAACTGTGGGAGGCATTGGCCTTGGTCCATGTGAGATGTGTGCCGTGGGTGTGAGTAAAGCAAAGCCCAGCCGCAAGGGCCTGATTCCATGTGAATGTGAATGTGTTTGCTGCTGCTGTGTTAGCCATCAGTTTCATCCTGCATGTCTTCAGGACAGAATGTGTGGGCGGTGGTGGGCAGATGACAGGACTGGTCAGAACACAGCGACAAAGTAGGGGTTCTCACAGGCGGGGACGCAGCCGGGATTCGAGCTGGAGAACCTCAGCAAGACGGCAAGAAAGAGGGGCACTCACCCAAACACAGCGACAAAAGAGCAGGGCTCATGGGTGCGGCCCTGGGGCGAGGTGCAGCAGCGATTCGAGGTCATGAGCAAGAGGTGACGGTGACAAAGGGGCAGCCAGCTGAACACGGTGACAAAATAGTGGTGGTCATGGGCGCGGCCGTTGGGCGAGGTGCAGGTGTGACTTGAGTCGGAGAACATGAGCCAGAGGCGGCAGGGAGAAAGAGGGGCACGCACCGGAATGCAGCGACAACATAGCGGCGCTCGGTGATCAGGTGCAGGCGGGATTCAGGGTGAGGTGCATCCGAGCGAGAGAAAGCAAGAGGCGATGGCCAGAAAGACAGGCACTCACCTGGGGACAGGGAGGGAAGAGGCAGTCGCACACCCAAACCCAGGTGTCGCACACACCAAACCAGGCAGGGAGCACCGCCAAAAGAGGGGAGCTCGGAGGCGACAGTGAGAAAGTGGGGCACACGAAACCAGGCAGCGAGCACCATGGCTTCGGATCCCAAACATCCCGACGAGGCAACGGCAATGGATAGGGGCAGTCACCTGGTGAGGGGACAGGCAAGGGCAGGGAGGACGACACCATGTCAGGAGTGAGCATGAGACTGGACAGGATGGCGAAAAAAATCGAGGGAGCGTGGGAGGCACGGGGGGCAACGATTGGGAGCTGAGAGGAAAAAGCGAGTGAGCAGCAGGTCAGAACACGGAGAGCCTGAGAAGGCGAGAATTCCTGGGGCACTCACTGCGAGGGCGGTGATTGTCGCATTGCGAGAGGAGGAGCGAGAGGAGAGAGACGTGGTGAGACAGGCACATATCCCTGACGTCACATGTGAGGTCAGGAGAGAAAGTTTGCTCATCCGCGTGCTTTTGTAACGCTTTGGTACCAACGGTCAAAGAGCGGTCACACACCAAACCCGGGCATCGCACCCAAACGTGGCGGTGAGCACCGCTGAAAGAGGGGGCTCGGGAAACCATCCTCAATTACAATAGAGGATAACTTAGAGGAAAAGTGGGGCCCAAATACGTAGCTGTGAAAGGTGTCAGTGACATCATCTCTAGGACAGGGTAAACATACCAAGCAGCGAATTGGTGCTACATAGTCATAGTCATCATTGGACTGGAGGCAGTTATGGATGTTCAAAGCACTTGGGAAGTGTGACGTGGCAGCTCACAAGAGAGAGGCTTGCATAACGGGAAGAGTGGCGGCCAAGTTGGGGAATGCATGGCTGGCTGGACAACAGGTGGGCGCAAACAGAGCACACCAGGAAGAAAACGAACAAGTCAGTTGTTTGGTAAACAGTATTTGTAAGTAATTGACTCACTAAGTTAAGTTACATTGCGTTGCAACTGTGGGCCTCTGTGGACACTGTCAGTGTTCCCTTCGCACGCACGCCTCGTCCCCTCGCCTCTCCCTCTGCCTCCATCGCCTTGCAATCGACACTCACCCCTTTGTCCCTTCCATATTTCGACGTATCTCGCCTCAATCTTGCTACCGACAACACTCGGATCGCCCAGAGCCGCCAAACACAATGGTTGCGCGCGGCCTTGAGGACAGCGAATTAGGCCCAAGCACCACTGCCTTGTCGGATAGCATCGTGTTTATAGGGTTTCCACACTCCTTCGTACGTTTATTGCTTGTTTTTCTTATAAGAACATCCGCTCGCTTTCTCCCTACCTTAGCATTCCTTTATTCAACCTCGCACCCACCGTTGTGCCCTTCGATATCGAACATTGCCACACACGTCTGTCGCCGGCAAGACCGACGATACAAACGTGCCCCTTTCCACCTTCCTTTTACCTTCAAATTCCACTCACTTGTTCGTAGCGTACTTGTTCCTAATTGCGTCAGCCAACCGTATAAATATCCGTGTGCCCGCCTCGCTGAAAAGCAGGCAACTGTGGCCCAAAGTTCTCTCCCTTCTCTCATTTGTGTGCTGGGCAACCGCGGCCCATTTCCCTCCCTTTCTGACCCTTTGCCGACCGGACATACCTGCTAGCAGACATGTGGTTGCTGACTTGCCGTTCGCCCCCGACTTACTCCATGGCGCGCCCTCGAAACTTCGGGAACGTGGCCTGGATTTTACTTTACCTTCTCCTTCACCCCTCATTCTTGGAACTCACGCGCGGACTCTACATCTGCCATACACTCCCTTCAGGACTTTGGTGACGGCTTTTGGCTCGCGCTTGGGCTTCACCTTCTTGGGCTCCGGGTTGACCTCCATCACATCGTCCAAGTCGCCGCCCTTCGGGTTCTTTGGTTTTTTGGCGTGGATGCGGGCTGTTTTGCCTTGGCTTTCTTCACCCTCTTCTTGCCATCGCCGTCATCCTCTTTGCCGGCACTGCTGCTGGGCTTCTTTTTCTTTGTGGGCAAGGCCTTCCCCTTGTCACCACTGCGCCATCCTTTGCTTTCGCCTTGACCTTTTTTGGCCCTTTCTTCACCATGTCGCGGTCGCCGGACGCATCTGGTGCCATGGCACCACCTTCATCCCCTGAGCTTGACTCAGTCAGGGAACCTTCATCCGGGGACGGTGCTTGGAAGTCCTCATCTCAGGCTGTAGATTATCTCGTATGAGTGTGTGTGCCAGTGGATGGGGAGAACTTCAAGTTCTCAGGCTATCTTTATTTACTTACCGCCTCTGCTGTCGTCATCATCATCACCAGCCCACCTTACGCGCAGTATGTGTTGGTGAGGATGTGCTGACTCACCTACCAACCACAATGCATGTAATGGCTTTGATTGACCGTCTTCTAGATACTTTTTCTGAAATACAATATACATCGATGGATTTCTGAACCGTACCCTATTTCCGCAGCCCACTTACTACATGCAATTTTATTGATCATTGTCGATCGTTTCGTCATCCTGGCACTAATTCTCCCTAGTTCTCGCTACCTCTCGTTAGCAAAGGAGGTTTTTCCTGATGACTCATAACCTACTGTTTCCCACCTCCTCAGAGCTGGAACAGGTGACGGTGCCCACACCGGCCACCTCTAGTTCACCAGACGTTAGTCCAACTGATTTGGAACTACCTCCCGGCGCCTGGGGTGCGTTTTCGTACTCTCGCAAAATCCCTATTTATCTGATGATTTTAGAAGTTATTGAGGTGGCTCCTGTAGGAGATCGGGGCACCCCATAGTACGTGAGAGTGGAATGGTCCCAGGTTGTGTGTTGCGGTCTTGTGTAGAACAATGACGGCCATCTTATATGCGACGCTATGCGTCAACTTGGTGTGATTGCCTTCGACGGAACTCGATGCTTTTAAACCGTTTTTCCCCTCAGGCCCAAGGTTGAATAAGCCCCTCGCGCGCGTGCGCACACGCCTCGCCTTGTCTGGATCACCCTCGGGCCAACCTTACCTTTGGCCGAAAAAGACATACCATAGTTTTACCACACTTGAATTCAATCAGTCTCATCCCAGAGGTATGATGCCATACGACCGATTTGTCACCAATCGTGAGGTGTAGCCCCCATAACTTTTCAACGAAGGTCGAACGTGTATCATGCTTACTGGGAATACAGAGCCAAGGGTTGGCTGGTGGCTATGGTGGCTAAACGAGCACCTTGGCCAGTCACGGTCAGTCAACTGTGGTCTAGTACCGCTTTTTCATTTTCCTTCGTAGAGGGTCCACAAGTGTGAAGCTACAACGGAATTAAGTTACATGCAACGCTATCCACCCTTCATAGCCACACCGACCGCGGGGACCAGGCACACAGGTGAGACGTCGCCAGGGTGCCGTGCACACATCCATTCCATCATACATCGAGCGACGGCGCAAGGGCCAAAAGAGAAACTCACTCCTCTAATTTCCCGATACTGAACAAAAGACCGTCAAGGGGCACTCGCAAAACGTCAATCGAACACGGACCTTTCTGCTCTTTGTCCTTGAACGAATTGAGTTTGTTCACACGTAGGCGGAAGTTGGTCCGAGTCGGGTCGCGACGGAACGTTATTACCAATGATTGGAGGAATTTGTTCATCCCTGTGAGTAGCAATTGTGGTCTGCAGTGATACAAACCTGATCGAACCTTTTACTATGGATTAAACAAGGACAACAAAAAACATACAGTGTCACGGTGGCGGTGGCAGCGACAGGGGGAGTGCCCTCGAAGACAATGACGTGGTCGGCGAGGTAAGTCGCCATTATGAAATCGTCCTCGATAACAAAAGCCGTCTTCTTCGCATGTAGGATGAAACGCTTGACCTGTAACTTACCACAATTATGTGCTGCTCCAGGTCCAAGAATTTGAAATTCGCTCAATTCGGGCGAAAAGATGTTCCAAAAAACACGCACGAACCTGAAGAGGGCCCGTCGATGAGGTAAACATTCCGGTTGGGCTTTCCCAGTGCCAGCACTAAGGCCACGCGCTGAAGCCCACCACCTGACGTCCTGACTTCCTGATCGAGGATGTTCTCGATGTTCGCCGGCTCACAACGTCACGGTCGCTCTGGAACTGTGGATGCATAAAGGCAGCCTTGATCTGCATCGACGATAGCATGCAGACGGTGCCATGGGAACTTGGGCGAGATTCTGTGGCTTGAGCGACACGGCCACGCTTTGCCTGCCTGATGGCTCGTCCGGCTCCTCGCCAACAAGCAGAGGCACAAAAATTGTCTTTCCAGTCCCGTTCTTGCCAAGCATAACAATGATTTCAGAATCGGTGACAAAACCCTCTTGGAACGTCGATTTGAAATTTCCGACGTTTTTGTCATGGCTGGGTGAGAGTAGTGTCGTGTTCTATCGATTAGCATTTTCTCTGCAGTTTCCACTCTTCGGAAAGAGGGACTCCTCGCGGAAAAGCAAGTCTTCAGTAGGGACGAAACCGTCCAGGAAGATATTGGTGCCTGCATCACGTCAACAATGGGTAGCGGGCGAGCTTCAATCGGAATGATGCACGAAAACCCATGGGCGCGAGTCAAGACGGAACAGAAAGATGACAAGAGACGGTTCAGGAAATAGAAATGACCTTGGGCGCACTGATGGCGCACATCGAGGCGATACCATATCCACGCTCGGGTATGTCAGCCTTCCTCCTACGGTGGGGCTATCTCTTTCTATCCCTTCACCATGGCTGTTCAAGCTTCAAGGCTTAACTCGGGACTTGAGTTAGGAAACGTCCGCGACAAGGCATTCAAAGGTGCCATCACCGTATGATTGGGTTGCAATTTGTATACCGACGACCGCTAGTCGTGCGGTCCTTGGAACTGCACAGAGGTTTCCCGATGTAGGTGGTCAACACGACGGAGCGCTCGTTGGGAGGAAGTTTTTTAAGCCCCGAGGCACCCTCATTACGTGCCCTGCCCCTGACACGGGGTCGGTTGCGTGGGATCAGATTGAGTGAATCAAGAGACGTGTTCATAGAGAGTCTGATGAGGACCAGCAGATTGAGAGGTGGGCTGGGTTTGCGCCTGAGAGTGGAGTCACCAATTTGAGTGGGGCTGAGGCGGAGTAGAAGATACACTAGTTGGGATGCGGTGCGGCCTGCGCCGTGACTGCGTGTAAATATGATTCAAATTTGCCAGTTATCAGGGGTAGAGTAGAACAATAGGGCGCTGATAAAGAAGTCGAAATGTTGAGAGTGTGTAAAGTGCAACTGCAATACGTGCGAAAAGTGCCACACGTGCGTCCTGTACGGCTGTTCTACTTCACACTCAGATTAAGTCCGCTAGCAGTGAAACAGAACTTGAGTCGAGTCGTCGACAGATCTCCGACAGAAATCCACGTTCGAACACCTGGCTCGCGAACGTTGAGATAAATTAAATTGACGCGGCGCCACTCACTGACGGGGTGTGGCACCCCAACGCTGTCACTGTACTGTACCACCCAGTTACCGCGACGCCCCATGTATACGCTAACTGAATTCTCATTCTTCCTTGTCTGATGTTGTCTAACTGGCAGCCTGGAGCTATTGCTTTGCATCAATGAAAGCCTGTAGATCTTCCGGGGTTGCCATAGCCTGTCACTGGCAGGTGTTCTTATGGATCAACGTGAGTCCACAGCTTGGTGTGCAACTTGAAGACAGCGCTGGACGAATCAGGACGATAAAAGGCTGTGATTGTCATTCCGTGGAACGTCCGATCTTATGTACGTTTCCCATTCCTCGGAATACTCTGTAACTAAGTGTGGCACCTATTAGTCCGATT
>Ga0307509_10006323_pt1 | contig 15991 bp, 17 predicted proteins | sample 10_EM_MG_FD_202245 | JGI IMG/M metagenome (GOLD analysis project Ga0307509, IMG submission 202245) | Populus trichocarpa ectomycorrhiza microbial communities from riparian zone in the Pacific Northwest, United States - 10_EM | ecosystem: Host-associated > Plants > Roots > Unclassified | place...
CCTTGGTATGAACTTGCTGCTGTCGTGATCAACCCACATTATATATACAACTCTCAGACATTCAAGATGGTTTGAAAGAATCATGAATTGTTTGAATTGTTTTCAAGAATTAAGATGCATCAAGAACTGACACCTCGGGCGTCCATTAGTGTTTCAGTCGTTTCCTGTGAACGCAAGATGATAACCAGCTGATACCACGTGACGTCGCGACACACAACGCTAAACCTGTTCGACGGCTGGTGATAGATCAGTGTGCACAGCGCTAGGCCCAGCATCTCCAGTCATCCGCACGCGTTAACATCGAGACGACGACAACATCACACTACTATCACCCACACTGGACTCCCGAAATCGGCGGCGCCGAATTCCATTATGCCGGTCAAATGTTCATTTTGTCGCAAAAGATACGAGCGTGCAGGCGCATACGAGACACACTTGCGAAGTGCGCATGCAAATCTCGATATCGTACTCGCATCCACCATACGGAATCCACCTGCGGACGTCCTTACCGACCGGGGGACCGACCTATCTGACGCCAACGAACCCATCGAACACTCCGATTCAGACTACGAATCAGATCCTGCCGGAGATACAGCCGGTAGTGAGCGCGACGCACCTGATGATACGCTTAGGCGGGAACCCGAAACAGAAGTACTCGAGGACAACACGTACCCAGTCGCTGCGGAACAGGAGGATTATCCGGGCGCCGGGGAAGCCATTGGAGAGGTTAAAGAGTATAAGGAAGAATGCAGGGATTTGTGCGAGAACCCATGGGCTCCATTTGCTTCTGCACAAGGTTTCAAACTTGCATCTTGGTTCATTGAGAGCAAAGTCTCAAAGACGCGGATTAACGATTACTTTTCGAATGGTATCGGAAACTCGACATCCGTCGGCTATAGCTCTATGCATACGTTGGAGAATCTTCTCCGACACTTGGATCCGTATAGCCCGTATCTGCAATGGTTGGAGGGACATGTGGAGGACGGTCAGAGAACATTACCATTCTTCTATCGGAACGTCCTAGACTGCGTGAGATATCTTCTTCGCCAGATAGCCTATCGTGATGACTTGGTCTATGCGCCACGCCGTGAATACGACCAGAGCGGACAGAGAATTTATGCAGAAATGCATACGGCTGACTGGTGGTGGGACGTCCAAGTACTGCCGCGTAGTCTCTTTTATGTGAAAGCATACTAATAGATCACAGGAAACACTCCCGGAAGGGGCGACTGTGGTTCCAATCATTGGGATGTCAGATCAGACGAATCTCACCAACTTCTCCGGAGACAAGAAAGCATGGCCGGTTTATATGACGATCGGAAATCTTCCGTCGACAATACGTAACAGACCTGGATCAATGGCGATTCTGCTTCTTGGGCTATTGCCCATTCCGCCCAAGCTCGCAAAGTCCTCTAGGGCCGACAAACTCCAGAGACTGATAAATGCCGACACACTCCGTGGCGTATTCGAACTCATTTTTGCGCCATTGAACGGTGCGGCGCGGGAGGGCGCCCCTATTGATTGTGCTGACGGCAAGATCCGGAGATGCTTCCCGATAATGTCAGGGTGGATTGCGGACCATATGGAAAACGTTACCCTACACGGGATCAAATCCAACGCCTGTCCTAAATGTGAGGTGCCTCCAGAAGAATTAGGAAGCCGAGCCGGCCACCATCGTGCTAGAGATTACGCAAGATACGAACGCTACGAACGCGAAAACCCGTCCCTAGATTCCGAGACCCACGACGCTGCTCACGCTCGCTACACGAATGAAACTCATGGTATCAAGAGGGGGCAAAACGTTTTTCAAGGACTCGTGAGAGTTTCGACGCCTGATCTGCACAAGCCGGATATGCTCCATACAATATATCTAGGACTCTTCAAGCATATGATGGACTGGATTCAGGGATTTCTCAAAAAACATGCGCGACAGCAGGCCTTCGACGACGCCTGGAAAGCTTTGCCCCCTTACCCGGGATTCTTTGTCCCCAAAAAGGCCTACAGGGAGGTTACGCAGTGGCAAGGAAAAGAGATGAGGAATCTCGGGCGTTGTTTGTTGGGAGTTCTCGCTGTGGCGTTGAGACAGCCTGATAGTACGCAGGTGCAACCCTTCAGACGTGCGCTCACCTGTGTCAGGTCACTGCTTGACTTCACCATCATGGCTCAATACCGAAGTCACACACCCGAGACTATGTCTTATATGGAAGAATATGCGACGCAGTTCCACGAGACGAATGACATCTTCTTGTAGTTTTCGCATATCCAAACGGACGCAAGAGAAGGCTGATGAGTTGCGCAAGGAGCTGCATCGTCAGAGAGCCCAGATGAGGGAGCGCGTGCCCCCATCCCAGCGGCGCCGGATCTGTGACGACGATCGTGAAGAAGAGAACGATCAACGTATGGAATTGATACATTCCGAATCTAATTTCAACGTTGTGAAAGATGCATCTAATAAGTCACTTTCGCGATCACATCTACATGTTCGGCAATATTCCCATGTATTCTACCGAGTATGGAGAGCTCGCACATACGGAGCAAATCAAGGATGGATGGTGACGCTGAAATAAAATCGACCCTGCACGACAGATACTAAGCAGCTACGGTTGACAACATGCGATCCGCATGAGAATTTTGAACTTGGAATTCCTTCAACGTGCAGGAGCTGATTTACCAACTGAGGTAGTAGAACATTTAGAGAAGAGCAGGCCCGCACCAACCCCACCAGCCCATCGGAGGGTTCTGAAGGGACGTCATGATAATATCCACGAGGTTGTTGATTTTGGCAGAGCATGCGATATATCCCCGGAGATGATTTGTGGGGAATTGATACGATATAGCCGACTGAGCCTGCCTGCCGAGCGCGGACTGCCGCAAAATCCGGCGATACTTCGCGCTTTGCCGGTGGAACTACTGACGCAACTCGAGATCTCGGTTCTTGCGTTCCAGGAGTCAGGTGTTTACGACATACACAGGGCCCTATGCACGGGTGCTCGACTCTTCCGTAACCAGACTAGTCGGAACGATTGCGTTTGGATACAGGCTGGTGGGGAGAATAAGTATGGTGCGCTCAGGGGTCGTCTCCCGGCAAGGCTCATAGCTCTGTTGAAAATGCGGTCGGGCTATCTGCAGCAGGATACGGTCTATCGCCTCGCCGGGGTTCAATTCATGAGCCTGGTAGACTCCGGACGACCATCGGACGTACACGGTCTGGTAACCATTCAGCTCAGAGACTGTACCCGAGAGCTCACAATTGTGGATATCGGGGCGATTATAGGCCTGGCGCATCTTATACCGGAGACAGAGCGGCGCTGGCTTGTCAACAGTCGGATCGATTTACGCACGTTTAACGAGATCTATTAGGATCACAGAGGGCCTTGTATAATGAAATAAACTGGGGGCGCGACGTAGCCTAGATGAGGGCTACATCGCTCCTCGACGGAGATGTAGCGTCACGATCACCACTAGACGATAAACGTGTATAATAGACAAGTATATAGTAGAGATATAGACATAGAGGAATAGAAACATCTAGAAACAAACAAATTATGCACGATAGTAGTAGTAGTAGGAGGCACACCGGCAGGAATGACTAGGGTGATATCGGCGGCAAGTTGTTATGAGCACCCCCGGAAGCAGAAGGAAAAGGGGGTACCTTGGGGAGGCGTCCGGTTGCTGCGGGGATGCGAGGCAGGAAAAGAGACGTCAGGACGTGAGATGAGGGGGGGGAGAAGAGCAGGAGATGTGGGGTGGCGGCGGAATGTGGGTAAGGTCCGACGTCACGTCAGGACGCAATCGGCGTTGGGAATGGCGTCCGGACGCTGGGGACGCAGAGGACGGAAAAACGACGTCGGATGCGTCCGGACGCGGCGCCCTCGCCTCCGACGCAGGATTAATTATTGCTGATGTATTCACTACTTTTAGAATCTCGTTGCCAGTTCCTGTATTTGTGCACATCGCGTTAGTAGACATGATCCGCCTGCGTCAGATTATTCACAAGGTTGTATTCCTTGCACACAGATTTCAGGGTGCTCAGTGGTGCTGATTCGCTGTTCGGAGATGAGAGTAGATACTCCTAATCGTCTTTGGGCGTGGTGCTTGTTTTCCGTGCAATCTCGTCGTCAATCAATGTTGATGGCAGCTAGCTTTCGCCCAGCCGGCGACATTTGTGCCACCATCATTTCACTTATTTTTTCCGACGCCCGACACCTCCATGTGGGGTCCTATGGATTTCAGCTCCAAAGCCCAACTTGAACCTTCACAATCCCGAAGCCCCATTTCGTAGGGAAAATCTCGACCTTCGGACTCTGCGTTCCTTGTACTTCTCCCGACGACAGTATGATGTGTCCTATGAATGTTACGATGGTCCGTGTAGCTGCCGCCGCCACGATGGCAATCATTCCAATACAGATCGTAGGTAATTCTTTCACTCTCATTCCGAGTGATAGTCTGTGCATAGTTATGTCCGGTCCGGCGTGAACCACATGGTTGTATTCGTATCAATAAGTTTTCAAGCAGCTAAGTGGAGCAGATTCGCCGTTCGGAGATGTGAGTAGATACTCTTGATCATCCTCTTTTGGCGTAGTGTGTTTCCCGGGCAACCTCGTCGTCAGACCGATGCTGCTTGTAGCTAGCTTTCGCCCAGCGACATTGACGCGACTGTGGTTTCGCCTTTTTTTCTGACGCCCGACCCCCGTGTGTCGGGTCCTATGGAGGTCTTGAATTTCAGCTCCAAAGCACAACTTGCGGCTTCACGATCTCAAACCCCTATTTTGTAGGGAAATCTCCTGCATCGGAGGTCCCGTCTAACTCTCCTGACGACAGTATGATGTGCCGTACCACTGTTGCGATTGTCTGTGTCGCTGGCGCGGCCACGATGGCAATAATTCCACTACCGATCGTGGGCAATTCTTTCACTGTCATACCGAGTGATAGTCTGTGCATAGTTATATCCGGTTTGGCGTCAACCGCCTGCGTCAGATTATTCACAAGGCAGTACTGTATTCCTTGAACACAGTTTCGGTTGGTGGTGATGATTCGACGCGAGGAGATGAGAGTAGATCCTAATCCTCTTTTGGCGTGGTGAGTGTCTCGCGAACAGCCGTCGTCACTAACCGATACTGCTTGCAGCTAGATTTTGCATGTCCTGCGACGTTAGCGACACCTTCATTTCCACTATTATTTCTCACGCTCGACCTGTGAGTCCTACTTCCTGAACCGCAGATATGGCATTGAAAGTTTAACCCCCTTTGTGTAGGCACATCCCTCCCTTGCATACCGAATAATAGTAAGTGAGCCTACCACACCCCTAAATCCTAGCGTACAGGTATAAGACCTAACGCGTCCTCTTCGACCAAAGGAAAATACTCACTACTCGCTTGCACGAAACTCGACCTATCCAATTATCAGATTGACTCCAATCTTTACCAACGTTCGCTACCCGTCCTATATCCCACATGCGTCCGAATTCCAGCAGTCAGCCAGCACCCCGGGTAGGCAATCTTAATGGGCGAAGGCGCGACATCATACCGGATTACATGTGGTCGAGTCTGCCAAGTCAACAAGTGGGCAATATGAGACGGCAAAGGCGCGATGTCATACCCGACTCCATGGGATCGAATCAGCCAATTTCACAAGGGGGCAATATGAACTGGCCTAGAAGCGACGTCGTACCAGCCGATAGGCTGCCCAGATCGGTAACACAACAGACCGAATCCGGCAGCTCCAATAGTGCACAGTCGTCGGGTCGTAATTCTTCCCCACCACCAATCGCGAGACGGCTTCTAGCACGACCGGCCAAGCGCCTCCTCAGTAGCACAATTCAGACTACAGAATATACAGAACGTGAGATGGAGGCTGATCGACAAGGCAATATGGAACCCGTCCACCTCAGCGACGATAGCAGCGATGACTATCCGATGTCACATCCGGGCGACGAAAGTGAACCGGACACCGAACCTGAAGGAGCAAACCTCGGTGGTGCGGATGAGACAACACCTAGCCGTCGTGGTGGGCCACGATTGGTGGACACACACGGAAACAATCACCCAAGGACTGTGCGAATTTCGACCAACTCTGGTTCACAGGAGGCAGGAATTGTCCCACGCACCGCCGCGGCCTGTGTGACCATAACTCCGGGTAGGCCCTTGTCCCCGGCGACATTCCCATCATCAAGCGTAGCACGGTATTCGTCCCCACTTGGCGTCCCTAGCACAACAACGTCTGGTATCAGGAGCGCGAGTCCACCCGGCGAACCGAGTACAAGAGGAACTGTGTCTGTCCGGCATGTAATTAATTCGCGGCGAAACACGGTGACTGGCGTGGAGGGGGAAATACTAGGGGTAGCAAAGGATCTGATGCTTCAGTACACCCTTTATGTAGGTAGACCCACTCCCGAATCCGCTGGCTTTGGCGTCTGAGGTGCATAGTGTTTGGAGTTGCGCGCAAGATGAGATTGCGGATGCCGCAAATGGTGAACCGTCGTCGAAGAGTATAGACATTCTAAGTCAGAGGTCACAACCATAAAGGGTCCTGCACTAACTAGGAAAGACACGTCAAAAACACTCTGGCGTGCGGGCGCAGTTCGTCCATTTTATAAAAAATCATAAACGGGAATTATACGGACTACCGGGCGACCCGACTCCCATCGCTCGTAGAGTCAAATACCTTCTCGAGCATGCGAGGTTCATGTGCCCCTCAAATGGGTATGAGGTGTGTATCCGCCCGTCGCCCTTCGCCCAACCAGGACTTCCAATCACGACTGACTATGACCTGGATACAGCCTATATCATTCCGGTTCTTCGCGCCTCAGATTGCCGACGCCATCTATGGTAAGTATTTCAATGGCAAGAGAAAGCTTGGGATGCTAGACCCGGAATTCATCAATCGTGTCAATGTTACGATGGTGTGTCTCACTTGTGCAATCCTGTGCCATCAACTACGCGCATATCGAGTTGGGGTGCATCAGGATCCTCCGGACTTCAAGCCTGACGCAGTTGGAGGTAGGAGACCTTCAATGTCCCCCCCGTCCTTGGTTTTTGTTCTGATGACTAACCAATCTTGCAAGACCTTTTCTTATGGCAGAAGAACACCTGGCGGGCAGTACCACGGCCAAAGCAGCAACTCATGCTGAGGAATCTGCATGAGACGATCACAGACAGGATCCAGCAAAATCATCGTATGATGCAGGAAAGTTGTGAAGGCTTTGCTGACAATCATGACGCAGTTCATGCCGAACTGGAGCATCAGCTATCCACGCGTGAGCTATCCAGCCAGAATCCAAGACGAGCTGCTGTGCGGGAATAGACACTGCTCAACAATCACGCCGGGGGTTTAGAGCACTACGGGCAGAGTCAAGATGCATCCCAGGGGAGGGAACTGTCGCTTGAGTACCACCAGGCGTCGTTCACCCCGGCGCTTCAGATGCTAGATTCAGATCCGGTGAGCTTAGGTAACTCACAGGAGCTGACGCTGGGACTAGCCCAAGAGGGGCCAGTGAGCCCAGGTTTTGCCAGTCGGCTATCGTTGAGCCTGGCCGACGCGCAGGAAAGTGACGCAGGCGTGGGAGAGAATGGTTTTTTGTAGACTTGGCGATGTGTGAACCGTGGAGTTTATGGAATTTGATTGGCAGGAAATGTAAACTATTAGATTTCGGTTGGCCTATCTGTGGAGCCGTGAGAACAATTTGGGGTGTATTTCTGAGCAAGATGTGAGCGAGAGCTCAGAAAGGTAGAATCGCCGTGGCCAGGGTGTCCTGGACGCCCTGGTCACGGCAGTAGACTAGTAATAATAGAATATCAAGATGCGGAGGAGGTTCAAAGTCACGATACAAGGGGCACCAGCGCCTCCAAGCTTTTGTGAATGGCACTCAATAATACAAATGAATAGTGGAGCAAGCGAGACTGCATCTGGAACATGTGTGCTATCATGACGCCGTCCAGAGTCTGCATGTGAGCTATCACGCCGTCGTCAAGACGGCGTCCGGAATATGTGTGCTATCACGAAGCCGTTGAGAGTATGCATGTGAGCTATCATGACGTGGTCAAGACGGCGTCTGGAATATGTGTGCTATCACGACGCCGTCGAGAGTATGCAAGTGTGCCATCACGATGCCGTCTCGACCAACATGTGAGCTATTTGGAAGGCATTGGGAGCCTATAGCCAGACATGGCAATTGATGCAGAGGGGGTTCAAATATCGCTGTGTAGCATCCGGAAGACTATGCATCCGGATAGTCTTCCGGATGCTAGAGTGGAGTTGGATTCCGCCATGACGAGGGAGGCACAGGAAGGAGATCGTCGGGATGCTGGACAGCTTAGGGTCTGAGGGCATCGAGACGCATGCGCTTCGTGGTGGACGTCGTCGGGACCTCGAGGACACACGGGGTAGATAGGGAATGGCCTCCGGACGTGACGTCAGGCCGATGTCGCGTCCAGAGTAACGGTTAACCTTCTGAGCGTCCTGAGCGTCTCATGCACGGGACGCTCAGGACGCATATAGTAATTTTTGCTGATACAATCTGATAATTGGATATGTCGAGTTTGGTGGAAGCGAGGAGTGAGTATTTTCCTTTGGTCGAAGAGGACGCGTTAGGTCTTATACCTGGACGCTAGGATTTAGCGGTGTGGTAGGCTCACTTACTATCACTGGGTATGCAAGGGAGGGATGTGCCTACACAACGGGGTTTAAACTTTCAATGCCATATCTGCGGTTCAGGAATTAGGACCCACAGGTCTATCGTGAGAAGTAATAGACAAAATCAACGTCTCTAACGTCTCCTGATATGCAAAATCTAGCTGCAAGCAGTATCGGTTAGCGACGAGGGCTGTTCGCGAGACACTCACCACGCCAAACGAGGATTAGGATCTACTCTCATCTCCCAACGTCGAATTATCACCACCAACGGAAACTGTATTCAAGGAATACAGTACTGCCTTGTGAATAATCTGACCCAGGGGGTTGACGCCAGACCGGATATAACTATGCACAGACTATCACTCGGTATGACTGTGAAAGAATTGCCCATGATCGGTATTGGAATTATTGCCTTGCTGGCCACGCCAGCGACGCAGACAATCGCAACACTGGTAGGGCACATCATACGGTCGTCAGGAGAGTTAGACGGCACGTCCGATGCGGGAGATTTCCTTCATAATAGGGTTTGAGAACGTGAAGCCTCAAGTTGGGCTTTGGAGCTGAAATTCAAGACCACTATAGGACCCCACACACGTGGGTCGAGTGTCAGAAAAAAAGGAGAAACCACGGTGGCGTCAATGTCGCTGGGCGAAAGCTAGCTACAAGTAGCATGGGCTGACGACGAGGTTGCCCTGGAAACATACTACGCCCAAAGAGGATGATCAGGAGTATCTACTCACATCTCCGAACGGCGAATCTGCTCCACTTAGCTCCTTGAAAACCTCTTGAGAGGAATACAACCTTGTGGTTCACGCCGGACCGGATATAACTATGCACAGACAATCACGCGGTATGAGTGTGAAAATATTCCCTACGATCTGTATTGGAATGATTGGCATTGTGGCGGCGGCCGCTACACGGACAATCGTAACATTCATTGGACACATCATACTGTCGTCGGAAGAACTACAAGGAACGCAGAGTCCGACGGTCGAGATTTTCCCTCCGAAATGGGGCTTTGGGATTGTGAAGGTGCAAGTTTGGCTTTGGACCTGAAATCCATAGGACACAACATGCCGGTGTCGGCGTCGGAAAAAATAAGCCAAATGATGGTGGCGCAACTATCGTCTGCTGGGCGAAAGCTAGCTGCAATTAGCATTGATTGACGACGAGGTTGCACGGAAAACACGCACCACGCCCACAGAGGATTAGGAGTATCTACTCTCATCTCCCAACAGCGAATCAGCACCACTCAGCACCCTGAAATCTGTATGCAAGGAATACAACCTTGTGAATAATCTGACGCAGGCGGATCATGTCAACTAACGCGATGTTCACAAATACAATAACTGGCAACGAGATTCTAAAAGTAGGGAATACCAGAGGCCAAAGTAAGGGGGTACAAGGAATTGATGACTATTATACAGGGGATAGGAACACGACAATGTAAAGAATATGAGACATCTAGGAAGTGTGTAGCTGACACGAAAAGCTAAGAGAATACAGGACGTCTTGGAAGCGTGTAGATGTAATGTGGAATTTTTGTGGTGGCGTGAAAAAAATAAGCGGGAAGTGGCAAGAACGTTCAAGTTGATGTTCTGTGACGCCCGCGACAGCCTCTCCCACGTCGGGGGGCAGTGTGCGTCGGGGGTTCAGGTTTCTTGTCTGGTTCGGGGCTGGGTCCGTGGGCCGTATTCGTCGCATTTGCGGGGCGGGTATCCTGAGATCCCCCTGCTCCAATTTGCTGGGGTGGGTGGGGGTTTGTGGTATCATGAAGAACCCTCGGCGTAGGCGCAGGAGAAGTGGTGGCTGAGTGAGAAGGGGTCGGAGGAGGGGGGGTAGACTCTGCTGGAGTAAACATCTCTGGTGCAGGGGTGGGGGACTTGGCCCGATGAATATCGCGATCTTCTGGTGGTTTTGATTCGGCAGCAGGGGTGTCTACAGTGCCGTCGTGCCCACACCCTGGGCCACGATGCTGTCTAGTGCGGCGCGCCACAGCTCCCGATCCTGGTCGAGGCGCCACAGCCTCTTGTTCGGGAGTCTTCAAGAGTTTTCCAAGCCAGGGATCCTTTTGAACAATAGCCGTCAGGACTCGAGCCTGCTCCTTCTCAGATGGCCCAGTGTCTGAATCCCGGTGCGGTGAATCCCCGGTACGTCTTCGTGGTGCATCTCCGAGGGGAGAATAATCGCTGCCTGAGGTGTTCCCACCCTCCGATTCACCGCTGTCCCCGTCGTGGTCCTAGATATATGATTAGATATAATGTTGAATCCAAATAAAAGAAAACTTACTTCGTCACCTTGAATAATGTCTCTACCACGGCGATCAGGAGTGTGAACCTGTTCCGGCAGGACCCGATCATCGTCGTGGTGACTGTGATCGACATTGTCTTCGTCTTGGCTGCCCCTACCCTCATTGAGACTCTCGTCGTTGTCGTTGTCCCCTGCTCCGCTGTCATCCCACTGCCCCCACCTGTTCCATGCCTTACGATCGAAAAATGGATGTCCACCGGAGGCTGGCGCAGTGGTTTAGTCTCGGCCCCTGATCCTCGCGTGACTTCAGCACCAGGAGATCAAGAGGATCTTTGCCAGGGTTAGCGAGCAGCCACACCCGGATGTCATCCTCTGTATATAAAAATATGAGCTCCGAGAGGGGGAAGGGGTCAGACGGTTGCTGGCGTAATGCGCTGGCTCCTTGCTCAGTTGCCCCGATGAGATATCGGGGATATTGGATGTGGTCCTCCACATGTTGTGGCTTGAGCACACAAAGTAGGGATTGCAAGTTCGGCGATTCTAAGTCTCCCCATGCAATCCCTCCGCCCGAGTCTTCGTCATACCAGGGGTAGGTCAAGAAGGGGGTGCACGGCTTTTGTTGCGCCTGTTCGTTGAATAATGTGGATCCTGATCGGCCTTTGGCAGTACGGAGAGGCCCAATCGTATTGGGCCACTGGAAAAACTATGAGTACTAGTCGTAGAATCGCATAAGGTAAATGGGGGCGAATACCTACCCTGAACATCACATACTTCTCCATCTATTAGATCCTCTGCGCGTTCCGCATGGAGACGATCGTTCGTCGCCTGAAGCTTCTTGGCTGTGTCCCTAACCAATACTCTTATTTGACGTTCGACTTCATTGACGTCTTCGGGGCAGTGGTTTGTTTTGATTAATTTAATTCGGCCGTTGACATGAGTGAGGGAACGTGCGAAACTGAGTACCGCGTCCATTTGGGTGCCAGTCAGACTCGTGGGGTTCCACCCGAGCACCGTGATGTATTCTTTGACTTGTTCGCGCCATCCCTTGTACGCAGCTGTAGGCTCGCCCGTATTCAAGAACCCACACCAGCTTTTAGCGTAGGATATCTTCCCATAGCGCCCCCTGATTCCAGCTGTGGTTAGGTCCCACATTTCTGACATATGCGTAGTATGTTTGACCCTCACCTCGAATCCTCCACGGCTGGCTCAAAGGGTGGTCTTGCACCAGATGTCAATGAACGACTACTGAAGTTAAAAAGTTAGATCATATCTGGACCTTCTGGAATGTGTGATCATGCTAAACAGAGAAGATTTCTTACGTCCTTGATGCCTTACCGGCAATGGCAGCTGCAGGAGGATGGCCTTTTCAGCATTTTGCGCTGCTGGCCTCAACCCTCGGGGGCTGGATTCTTTGGCGTCTGGGAATAACAGAATGGTTAACGTAATGCGCTCTTAAGTTGATGAAGAGATAGTCCTTACTTTGACCTTTCCCCCGAGGCATGCGTTTTTCTCAATGGAGCCATTTGATATACGGAGGAGGGGAGCAGATGTGTGGAAGTGAATGCTAGACGAATGGTGTAGATGGGAAGGATGGGCGGTAGGTGGCCTTGTTATACTGCGCGTAGACAACAACATGTGCGGCGCTGTGGGCGTGTCGGACTGTCCGAATTTCGCCTGGTGTTTGTGTGTTTGCGGTCTATTATGTGATAGCCCTATGGGGTACGATGTGCTGTGTCGTCAATCGGCATGATCCCCCCCCTGACGATGACACAAGGGTTTGCGCCGCGATAAGAGCCGCATCGTCAATGGCAAAAGTCTTGGCGCACAAACGTTGACTGTTTACCGGAACATCACATTCTGCATGTATACTGGACTGGAACACGATCCAGAAAGAACGAGACTAAACATCGCTTTGAGCTACACACAGAATGATCAAACGAAAAAAAGGAAAGGAAACAATCAATGACCCTTTGAAATGACAGTCCAGACAACTAATCCACGTCTCGTCTAGGTAGACCTCGCCGATAGTCGGCGCGCCATCGAATCCATCAGTTCTCCTGTCAAGTTCTCCTGACCAGCACCCGTACGCACTCTCTTAGACTTAGGGTCCTCTGTGCTCTCGGCGTTGAAACCAGCACGACGTTTCCGCGTCTCCTCGGATGTCCGATACTCCTAGATAAGTTAATCCAAGCGGCGTGTTTCGGGCGTATCCTCCATGCCATAATCCTCCTCGAACAGTATGCCGTGCACGGGCTCATCTTCGCCTTGAGCCGGGCGATAGAGGACATTTAATGCTACATGTCGATTCTGCTCTCTCAACGAGTTGGCAAGACGGAGGATACGATTCGCCGGCCATTTAGCGTGTCCTACAGGCTGACGTGGGAATATTGTACAGAGGATCTCACTTCCATGCGCAGAGGCTGAGAGGCCCGAGGACGAGTCGGATAAATGAGAGGTATCATCCTCATGCGCGTCGTCCGTATCACTACCCTCCCGATCACCAGGTCTGTCGTCGAATAATTCTCAGGGAGTGCATCTGGCCTATACGTTGTGCCGGATCCTGGGCTCAGTTTTTCGGACGTCATTTTGATTGAGATAGTCGACTCTCCTCAGCCCCGGGGTGTCTTGCCGCTCTCAACCCCGATCACGGTAACAGTACACCATGAGATCCAGTGGGTCGTCGAGCAAGGGATTTGAAAGGAGACAAGCTCTTACGGTTTCATCGCTGTCAATGAAGACCTAATCCATGCTATCCAACTCTCGCATAGGAGACCTACGTAACCTTCTATGCCCTTCGCCGGTAGTGCCAAGTATGTAGCGGATTCGGTGGTGAGGTACGGATCTGTAAATCATAGCTGACATTCCACGGATGTCATAGGAATCCAACTCAGCGAACACTACCCCATTGAAATGAGGGGGACGCCAATGGAGTAAGTTATAGTTTGGGGTGACGTTTAGCTTATTCCTTTCAAACTGGGATGGTCCCAGACCACGTCGGGACGGCCGGACATAAATGATACGCACGGGGCGCGGACGCCCAAGTAGAGCGCTCCAATCTGTATCTCGTAGGTCCGTGAGTGAAAACTTGAAACAGGCTGATGATTTAGGAAGTGACTAACCTGTGGGCCTACGGTTGGGTGCCGGGTGAAAGCCCCGGGCAACAGGTTTGTTTTGGACTGCCGCGGGGCCATTATGCGGTGGATCAGGTAAAATTTGCGCCGGCGCAGGGTCATTATCCGGTGAACTTGAATCACGTACCATTTGTTGGTACGCTGGATCCTGACCAGGTTGAACAGGTACATCCGGACCCGCCGCAGGAACATCATCCGGGGGAGCCTGTCCGAGTTGTCCGGCAGCAGGGATGTTGACTTGTGCAGCCGGTAAGTTTGAACCAGCCGCACCCGGGGAACCCTGTCCGTGTTCCCCAGCAGCAGCGATGTTTGGCCTAGCCGCACCGGGAGCACCCTATCTGAGTTCTCCAGCAGCAGGAATGTTGACTTGTGCAGCCGGTACGTTTGGACCAGCCCCACCCGGATGAGCCCGTCCGAGTTGTCCGGCAGCAGCGACGTTGACTTGTTCAGGAGGTACGTTTGGACCAGCCGCACCCGGAGGAGCCTGTCCGAGTTGTCCGCCTGCGGGTACGTGGGCTCGGGGAGGATTTGGAGGAAGTTGACCTGGGGTCCCTATAGTCGTCCCAGCCCCCCACTGATTTGGGGCTCCTGGCGCTGGTAACGATGCATGCAGGACGACCTGCCCAAAGGGGATTGCGGGATTTGGCACTACCATTTTGGCTTTATTATTTCTGTCATTCAACTTCCGGGAACTGTCCTTAACCGGTTGCACGACTGCCTACTCGATATCCTCTAGACGATGCATATCATTGGCTGTTCGCCCTGCCGGCGCAAAGCCCCTTGCTATCATGTGATCCTTCGCACATTTCCGCCACTCTGTGTACATTTTCTTTTGAGCCTGGGCTTGGGTGAAGCCCATGTTTAGCTTATGATCGCTTATCGCACGACTGCCTGGGTTGGTGCGATGCATGCCGATTGCCACTTGAAGCGAACTAGGCTGGAGTTGATCTGTCTCTCCCGGCGCAAGGACTCCGGCATTTTGCATGAATACCTACTGCATGTTGATATTTTCCGCTATGTCCGTTGAGGGTTTGTTTATATTGATAGTTGATTTCGAGATTCTACTCATGTGAATATAGAGGATGTTGTGGATGTTGTGGATGTTGTGGATGTTTGATTATCCTTGGTATGAACTTGCTGCTGTCGTGATCAACCCACATTATATATACCACTCTCAGATAGTCAAGATGGTTTGAAAGAATGATGAATTGTTTGAATTGTTTTCAAGAATTAAGATGCATCAAGAACTCACACCTCGGGCGTCCATTAGTGTTTCAGTCGCTTCCTGTGAACGCAAGATGATCACCAGCTGATACCACGTGATGTCGCGACACACAAGGCTAAACCTGTTCGACCGCTGGTGATAGATCAGTGTGCACAGCGGTAGGCCCAGCATGTCCAGTCATCCGCAGGCTTTAACATCGAGACGACAACAACATCAGACTACTATCACTCACACTGGACTACCGAAATCGGCAGCGCCGCATTCCATTATACCGGTCAAAGGTTCATTTTGTTGCAAAACATACGAGCGTGCAGGCGCATACGAGATCCACTTGAGAAGTGCGCATGCAAATCCCCATATCGTACTTGCATGCACCATACGGAATCCACCTGCAGACATCCTTACCGACCGGGGGAACGGCCTATCTGACGCCAACGAACCCATTGATCAGTCCGATTCAGACTACGAATCAGATTCTGCCGGAGATACAGCCGGTAGTTAGCGCGACGCACCTGATGATACGCTTAGGTGGGATCCCGAAACAGAAGTACTCGAGGACAACACGTACCCAGTCGCTGCGGAACCGGAGGATTATCGAGGCTCTGGGGAACCCATTGGAGAGGTTAACGAGTATAAGGAAGAATGCAGGGATTTGTGCGAGAACCCATGGGCTCCGTTTGCTTCTGCACAAGGTTTCAAACTTGCATCTTGGTTCATTGAGAGCAAAGTCTCAAAGACGCGGATTAACGATTAC
>Ga0307509_10006324_pt1 | contig 15991 bp, 13 predicted proteins | sample 10_EM_MG_FD_202245 | JGI IMG/M metagenome (GOLD analysis project Ga0307509, IMG submission 202245) | Populus trichocarpa ectomycorrhiza microbial communities from riparian zone in the Pacific Northwest, United States - 10_EM | ecosystem: Host-associated > Plants > Roots > Unclassified | place...
GGGCGGAGGTTGGGCGTAGCCGTAGTTGGATCTCCATTATAATTGTGTCCAATTTTTATATGATAGTTGGAAATTTCAAGTAGCGGTTCGCCAGTCCTGGGGGAAATGCTGCCACCCCTCCAAAGTCGAATATACCATAGCAGATGCCACCGTCACTACTTAGTGTGTCGAGCGCTGGAAACCATGTATCTACAAATGCCAACTACGTATCTAGATACAAAGAAAATAAAAGAGAAGATAACTCAATTTATACAAAGAATCTCTTACGATCGACCAAGGTATAGAATCTCAAAAACTCCCCATCATACAATCGCACTCCCACCCCCCTCCCCAACTTTTTCCTCTCTCACAACATTGGCAGCAGCACTCTTCTCCTCCCCCACCAGCCCTTTCTCCACCCTCCACTTATGCCACCCATCCAAATATCCATTACACCTCGCCTTCAGCTCTGCAAGCTCCCCACTGGCACTAGAATCTCTCTCAGCTAGCTGAACAACCGCTAAAAGCCCCTTCGCGATCCCGGGAGTCATCGAAACTGGGGGCGTCTCTCTCTCCATATCATTCCAGATATGCCTGGCAGCATACACCCCCTCCTTCTGCTTCGCGCCCAAGACCACCAACCCGATCAGCAGCTCGTAGAACCCCTGATCCCGTCTGACAGACATGTACTTCAAGTTCTTCCAGCGATTCCACAGCGCGGTCCAGTGGTCCGCGGCGACGTACGCGGCCATGGCCTGCTCGACGTACTCGCGGATGGCGTAGGAGTGGCGTTTTTGCTCAATGCTCTCGCGCTCGATTTTTACTAGTCGTGGGTCGAGGGCATAGGTTCCGACGCGGATGCCAAAGTGCTTGATGGCGCCGTCGGCTGCTTTTCCCGCTTCTGCACGCTTCGTCGAACAGACAGTCTTCGCGGCAAGGAGTACCGCCATAACAGCGTCGTGGGCGAGCGCGCGAAATTTACAGAATTGGAACTCCGGTATGTGGTGCGATAGTGTTGAGGCTGGGTCGAAGTGCTCTGCTAGGTCTTGGATTAGGGATAGACGCAGGGTTGCAGCTTCCGGGGCTGGGAGTGTATAGGAGCGATGTTCTGGTGAGTCGGCGATCGCACGCATGCACATGTAGTAGAGCTCCGCCGGGACGGGTGCTGGGAAGGCTTTTAGGAAGGATGTGACCTCAGAGAGGGGGTACTTTTCGGGGTTTATCCGGTTGGTTTCAATGAGAAACCGGAGGTGGAGACGGAGGTGCGCGGGGGCTGGGTGCTCGGGGAAGTACCTGAAGTAGGATTGTAAGAATTGGGTCGACGTTCGATCCACTACTCCCTGACCGAGGAGTTCACATCCTCTAGTTATTTTCCCAGAGTAATTGTTCCCACGGAATTTGTTTCGCAGGTGGTTTATGTGGGCTTCCATGAGGTATGCTGCATTCTTAAGATCTGCGTCTGGGTCAAATGCTTCGGAAACTCGAGGGACTAACCTCCAGTAGTGCCCCTTCCTAACATGCGTACCCACATTAATAAGCTCTTCCGCAAACCGGACTAGGCTCCCGGCTGGGGGCTCTGCAGCTGCCTGCGATGGTTGTTTGGATGACGAGTGGAAAGCTCTAGCTTGGACACTCCCAGGTATGGGAAACCTCGTAGATAACCCTCTTCCAAAAGCCCCGAACGTTCCCTGTTCCTCCCCTTCGGCAACTCTCCGCTCGGCTTCCCTTTTTTTAGTATCCCTCTCTAGCTCTTTACCCCACAATGACTCCAAATCAACCTCCTCCCTCTTATCCCGTGTGAAAAGCTGTATCACTAGCCCTTGCCCACCTGCAGTGATGCATACCCATCCCGCAGCTTCTTCAATACCCGATTGAGCAGCGGTCAATCGCCCCCGCCTTCTCGCCCGTCTCTCTTGCAGTTTCAATTCCCCCCGACCAACTAACCCGTCCGCGAACGGACGCATGCCAAATTCCTTCCTCAACCACCTGCACAGCCTGTCCGAGCACATGTGTAACTGTCGTCCCGAGCGGGCGGTGCCAATGATCATGACTACGTCCTCGCCGAGCGCCGGGGGTGGGTCCAGTGCTCTGAGGTCCAGAACTTTTAGATAATCGATACCTTCCCCCTCCGACAATTGGGTAAGCACAGCCTGTAGAGCGGGAGGGGGGTCCTCCGGAAGGGGCGGAAGCACTTGTCGCTCGGCCAAAGGGTGAAACTTCGATATCGGGGCCTTGGCACGGAGATACCAGGGCACTGACTCTTCCTTTGGATCAGAGCTTTTCGGGGGCGCTGGAGGAGTTGGCTGCGGGGTTCGGGGGGCCTCCACCGAGACACTCACTGGACCGATTATGGTTGGTTCGTCGGATTCAGTGATTCCGCAACCCTCAATCCCTTCCTGTTCCTGGAACCGAATTGGCAGCGTACGAAATGCTCTCTGCCCACCGAACACTTCAGTCCATAAACGAACCCCCCCCGCCGGCACCGGGAGCCGTAGCTGGGTTGCGCATGTCGAGATGGGCGAATTAAGGATTGCTAAACGATAGTTAAGGCATCTAGAGACTTGCCCCGTCGCAATCATCCTTCTGAATTGTTTTGTCGAGGGGAAAGAAATTGTTCGGGGAAGTTTTGGCGTGAGGTTGAAATAAGAAATTTGTGGGTGACATCGGGTCCATGCCCTGCCACACTCCCGCGCCTCTGCCAAGAAACCATCCCTCAAGTCGATCACTACAACATGTAATTTTCCATTAGCCCCAAATTTGGAGCACATTCAGATTACAGCCCAAGTCCGGGTTGTGGATGTCCTACAACCCGGACTGAGCCTCATAAAGGGCCCATCTACTTCTACTGGCGGAGGTATTCTTGGCAAAAGCGCTCCAAGATTGTCCTATTATGATACGATATCATACCGTGGCTAGTGGTGGGGTTCGAATGTGGCTAACAATTGGCAGCCTTAAACACCCCACCACACCGGCGCGCCCAGTGCGCGCCCCACCAAGCGTCAATTTGGCCTGGGCGCTCTTGGTTCTCCGAAAAAGTTTTTTTACAATAGGATTCTTATGTTGAAAAGCCCTACCTCCCTGTACAGAATTTTTTCAACAAGCTATCATAAATAATAGTTTCTAAATCACACTATTTCGCAGAGCGTTGTCTACCATAGCAAAAAGCGTTTGGGATGTCCAACATCTCGAATGACTGAAATGCCATAATCTCCTGAGTGAAACTGCAACCCTAACCCTTGGACTATTGCGATTGCAAACAGGCTAGAAATATTGTAAGTGAGCTGATACACCTCTGGACAACAAGCAGCATAGTGATTAAAGCAAAAATCATTAGGATTATCTACTTTACGTACTATAAAAATGTCCTTGAGCAAAAAACAAGAAATTCTTGTGCTCATAATCTCTTTTTCGTCCATTATCACCATGTCTTAGTCATCCACACTCTCCAGTATTTTTCAGCCTGTCACCAGGTACCACACCGTACCACATGACATGATATGATAGATTCTAAATTATCACCTGTTTCACTCACCAAAAATTTGACTTTTCGATCTTGAACTCCTTTTTTTGTGCAATATGTACTTAAATTATTATTTTTTTATTGAAAAACACCCCCCCACTGGTCTCTTCTCCTTTGAAGTACTCGTACGGTAACTTTCTCTTAGTGTTTTTTTTTTTTTTTGGAAAAAATCTCTGCTGCCGGTTCCCTAGTTCAAGATCACTAGCCTTTTTTTGAGGGCACGGTTTGTGTCACTTTTCCACTATTAAGCGCCTCGAGCCCACCCCGCAACATGACCTGACTGAACCACCCCGCCATCCGCAGCTGGCACCACCGATAAACAATCAAGAGAACAAACTATCGACGAGAACAATGTCAGTTAACGCAGTAGAAGAAGAGGCAAAGCTCCGGAAATTCAGTTTTACGAGAATCCTAAATCAAGGTACGTACTTTCCGCCAACCACAAATTCACCCATCGGTTCGGCACTGGCAAAAAAAAAAAAAAGGAGGAAGAAAAGCAGTACAAACAAAATGACATATTCCATGACTAGATACAAGAACCAAAACCGTAAACCTTCTGGGAGAAATCGACTCCACCCCCGCAATCCTGATTGCTGAGAAGACGGCCTTCATTGTCGCTGACTCTCACCTAACCAAATTCTCCCACGACCTCCACCTCCCGAAAGTCTCCTTAATAGACCGGAATGACATATACCACTCGTTCCTGGCCTCGCAGAGCTCCGAGTTTGGAGAAGTGAAGATGACCCTCATATTCCCCGCCACGGAAGCTCATATCCAGAAGTATACGCATCAGAAGTTGAGGATGGTCGTCGAGACCCCCGAGGTTTATAGGGAATTGGTCAAGCCCTATGTTGAGGGGAAGCGTGGCAACGGGAGGTTGGACTGGGTATATAATATCCTGGAGCATAAAGCCGAGGAAGAGAGCATTATTGTTGAGGATGCGGATGACGTAGAGGGGTTTATACTCTTGCCCGATCTGTGGGTTTCTCTGCCTTATACCTATCACGCTTAGGGATCGTTTGCAAGGCTAATTTTTGGTGAGAGGAAAGGAAGTGGGATCGGAAGGCCATGGCGAGCATGTACATCACGGCGATTGTGCGCCGTCGTGATATAACCTCAATTCGGGACTTGAAGAAGAAGCATGTCCCGTGGCTGAAGGACTTGAGGAGGAGAATTCCTGAGGCGATTTGCATGAAGTATAGTGATGTTGAGCCAGATCAGATCAAGCTTTATGCTCACTGTGTGCCCTCCAACCCCTTGCTTATCCTAATGAGCGCCGCTAATGAGATCCAGACCAACCCTCATACTATCACTTCCACCTGCATGCCGTCTCTATCTCACATGATGGAGGGCTCGGCCAGACAACTGGCAAAGCTATCTTGCTGGGAAATTTGATTGGCTGGTTGGAGAGCTTGGGCGGTGACGAAGAGACCGGCCTAGATGGGGTCGAGTTAACGTATATCCTCGGAGAGGAGGGTGAATTGTTCCAGAGTGTTTTCAAGGGAATCAATGGGACGGGGAAGGCTCAGGGATAGGACGGGGGTGGTTAGTTTGTGTTTGGCTATTCACGTATTATTATCGTATTACAGTAGTCTACTTAGGGTTAGAGCCAAATTTACATTGCCCAAGAAGAAATCCATGGAGCCCAAGTGCCTTTTCCAGACGCATTGAAAAATCTATCCAAAACTTGAGCTAAAAATTGTACTAAAACTTCAGTTAAGCCCAGCATTCTAGGGGAGAGCTATCCCGTAATGCGCTAGAACAAGAAAGCCCCCGTTCAAACAACTCCCCGGCAAATCCAGAAAATCGGAGAAACTTCTTGGATGAGAGGGTGTGAATGAACTTACAAACAGCTAAAGTTACCCAGGCTATCCGTAGCTTACCGTAACCCAAGTCCATTCAAGTGCGCCAAGCCAAGCTGAGGCTCAGCTAAGCGAACTCCTTGGATGTCTGAGGCTCTGAGCTCACGAGGGAAGAAGGCCTATGATCCTGCAGCGTTCTGCTGAGTCATGATCCGTCCTAATATGAACTGGTTCGGACCAGAACATGAACTTTGCTGTTCTCGACTTTGCGCTGTCGATGACAGCTCGTGATTAAATTTATGCGTATCATGGTACCGTACCAGCGGAGGCTAAACGGGATGATGCATCGCTATGCCAGTACGGTATGGTGACGGCTACGAATACTTGTACGGTATAGTGCTAGGACGGTACAGCATCCCGTCGACAACAGCCCACTACATTCTGCTTGCATGATGCTTATATAATCGAGCAATCCGACCGACCTTTGAAGTATCGCGTTGGTACTTTCCCTCCTAACCTCAACCGTGCCAAGATTTCCGGATACTTTTCGAGTTGGCTGGCAAGGGTGATCAAGGCATCTGCTCTCAGTTCTAGCCCCGAATCCTAAGAGTAATGGGTGGTGGGATTTGTTAGGACGGTCATAAACTTGAATCACCGGTGTTGTATGTTTATTTTGTCGGGAGTACGGTAAGGGTGGTCAAAGCTAGAACTAGGGCATTGGAAGTATCATACTGTACGAGTAACATTGATTCCTGTGAAGCACTCGGGCAAATTTGGACGAGTATTGTACAACTGTATTGACAAAAAACCCTATAATATTTGGGTACCGCTTTCTTTTGCCTTGAACTTTGTGGGTTGGACTTTGTGGGCAATGTTGTCAACAAATGTTAGTGAGAATATCTGGTGCGGGCAGCGAGTACCGGTACTTGAGCCCTCCGTACAATGGATATGAAATCCATGGGCCGCAGTCGTTGAAAGAGTACAAAATCTGCAGGTGGGTCATGTCAAGCATTTGAAGGGCGACCGCTAGGCTCTGTAGGGAATTTTTTGACCGTGCATATCATGAGCTCGCAGGGCCCGAGTTTCAGATAAAAATGCCACATGAACACTAATAATACATTCGCAGCGCAGAGTTAGGGATCGCTCCTGGATCTCTGTGACAATTGCGCTTACTGTAGCAGCAGACGAACCTGAGGAATAGGGATTTCGCGGATCCTGAAGATTCTGTACGGCGTGCGAGTGTCTATACGGGGGTCTGGACATCGGATCGTGAGCGCCCACCGGTGGACTAAGCGAGTTGCAACAATATGAGCTCGAATATGGTAGTATTGCTTCTCTCTGCTATGTCTCTTCAGTCTTTGTGCTCCTGTATTGCACGATCGTACTATTGGTTATGGTGTCCAAGCCTTGCATCCGAGCTCGGCCGAAGGAAATCGAAGAGGAACAACCTACCGCACGCTGACTTTGAGGGAATAGCTAGATGATCAGCGATAGAGACACCGTATGATACTACAAACACCGTACTGTACGGTACTGTGCAGGTAGAAGACTGGCCAAGAACTGAGAACCAGGCAACCTTCTGATCTAGTTTCCGGGGTCCAAACCCCGTCCTCGTTCATGGCCCCCCCATACCGTACACCGTGGAAAGTAGAGGGTTATCTCCTACTGGAGGCTCGCAGACGCTGGGGGGAGTCAGAGATATCGCAATGCCGGTAGCCTTCTAATAAGCGGTGGTCGTACCGATAGATGTGGCTCCATGGCGAGGGGTTCGTGTTTGAGGAGCCCTTAAACAAATGTTTCTCTAGGTCCGATCTGCTTTGCGGGCCAGGTGAAGCTTTCTCTTTTTTTTTTGCGAGAGCTTGAGCCTTGAGTGTTGAGGTTGACGGGTTGTCCATTCGGTAGAGGCCAGGGGAAGGAGTTTCTTTGGTGGAGGATAGGTGCTGTACGGTACTTTAACAACTGATGCATGCCCGAGACCAGTGCGGCGCGTGTAACTTAACGAACGACACGGCAACCCTGTTGCGTTGCTCTGCTCACGAACTTTGGGAATTTGCACGTCTCCCGGGCTCTCATTTCATCCTTACCCGATCTTTCTCTTCAATCCGCCAACTTCGTCACCAGATCCTTCAACCACTCCGTCTCTTTTTCCCCTTATTCTTCCCTATTCCATACCCCACCTCACTTTCCTTCATTAACTTAGATTGCTTTATCCTTCCTCCTCTTTAGCTTGTATCATCCCTTTCCCAATCACATAGTTTCTGCTCCTCGTCTCTGTTCTAATCCAACCTTCAACTCAACTATAGCTCCATCTCACTTTTTCGGTTCGCAGGACAATGCGGTTTTAGCTGCCTCATTTAACAGAGACTCGCTTCCTCGTTCGCCTCATCGCCTTCCGCTGTGTGCGCCGCCTCGCGGATAATACACAACCATGAACAGAAATGGAGAGAACATCTTTAGACGGGGGCGAATCCCTCCGGTAGATGTGGACGATGCATTGCAATACACTCCATTATCTTCTGTTGTTCCTTCAACCTCAGGTAATGAGCCTCGCCGGATTCACAGCTGGGACTAATCGTTGCCTCTCACGGCGGCTTATCGGGGGGTATGCAGTGCTAACAAACATTTGGATCTAGAGATAATACCACTGCCCCTTCTCTTGCCGAACGGAACTGGTCCGATCTTTCAATCCGAGGTGGAGCGCCGGTCATCTCGGCAGATACTCGATGCTTTGGACAGAGAAGCCTTAGCAGACCCAAATTCAAAGTTTGTACGAAAAACGCTCCATGAGTTGGCTACGGCGATCAGTGCGCCAGGTGGGACGGAATTGTGAGTACTCTGTGGGAAACGGAAGTCGACGGTGGGTTTATGGTGGCTAATTTTGCATACATGTGAATAGTCGGTTCAAGTCTTTTGTTACAACGGAGGGCCCAACGACCCCGAAAGAACCTTCAACAAGCAACATACTGAAACATCAGGCGATTGGAAAGTTTGGGGAGATGGTAATGAATAAAAGCAATGTGAGCTTTAAATGTACGAAGCTATTCTATTCTTTTTAGAATGAATATCTCCTTTCTCCGACTCAACTCTGGTCTTGGATTCTGACACCGAGCAGATACTAATTCGCCTCCTCTAACGTTCACACCTATTCGAAAGTCTGTACCTCCTCCCTCCCCAGCACTCGCATATACCCCGGTAACTGGGTACTCTCCAGCCCCTGGGTACGCTCCAACAACCCCCACCTATAGTCAGTACCACAGCAATGCGACACACAACTCGATATCCAGCGCTTCCCCACAGGCGCTTGGGCCTCATCCGGTTTTGCCACAAATGAATGGATATTACCGACCTGCCCCGCAATTTTCTGATTTGGCTATAACCCCCAAGCAGGAGCCTATACAGTCGCCAATACCACCTGGCAGCTCCCAAAAGGCTGATGCAGTCAAAATACCGCCGCCACCAACAACTTTTGATCGATCCCAGTATGTGAAGCATACTGAGATTGACCAGAGGTTTCGTAGGGCTAAACAATTTGGGCAGGGTTCAACTTCGAAGAGCCGTAAGCGGAAGCGATCACATTCCAATGCCGAGGATGGGGAGACACTCGGTCCCGGCATAGATCAGAGAGCAAAGGCTGAAAGCTTGTTTAAGGGCTTGCAGGGCTTCCTTACTTCGATTTTCGAGGCCGAGGATAACCTCTCCCCAGATACGTCTGATCGTACCTCTGATAAAAACGCGAAGATTTGGATGACAAGCTCCCTGGAACAGCAGTCGCCATGTTTGGCTACCGCGGTTCTATTGAAATTGGAAAATTCAATTCATAAAGTGATTTCAACCGGGCTATTCCAACAGGTGCCTGTAGATGATCTTACAAGGATACAAAAGATCTGCGAGAGTTCTCTGAAGCAAGCTGAAACTGTGGACGTCAAGATGGGATCAGACGACAGCGAATCTGCTATTGAGGAATGGTTGGCGAGGGTCTCTTCAGTGGACAACGGGTTGAAAACCGCTAAAACGGTTTTAAGAATTATGGTTGGGGGTAGGGAGGAAAAGCAACTATACCCGGAGGACCTTCTGGCGAGCGTTTTGAACGTTGCAAAAAATCTTATTGAGGGCACTATCAATCCAATGATAGAGATGAGATCCACTGGAGAATCTCAGGCTGCTTTCAAAATTGCATCCGCTCACAAAAAGGTGTTGGGAGGGCTTTTACATGAAGTCACAAGTTTGTTCTCGTTAATTTCCAGGCTATTAGCCCTACAGGAAGTCACGGAGGGGACAATCACAACCTTGGAGTTTATTGCGGTTGCGGTAATATTCATCGAGAATGCGTCAACAGAGAAGGATTCTGTTTTGGGTGTGCAGAAGGTGGAGCGATTCCGTGTTGTCGCCATGGACATACTTGCCAAGATTTTTGCTCGATATTCTGACCAGAGGACATTTATCTTTGATGAAATATTGACAAGTCTAGAAAAACTGTCTGTCAACCGACAGAGCGCGAGGCAATTCAAACTTGTCGAGGGCGGAAAAAACATACAATTGGTCAGTGCTTTGATCATGAGGCTAGTGCAAACGAGTGGGACCTATCAGGAGCGTAAAAAGAAACGGGGTTTGGTTACCGGGGAAGACGGCGAGTTTTCCATGGAAAAGGAGGAGGGGGATGAGCCTGATCGGGGTGAAACAGACGTTATAGGTGCAGTTAATAAACTGTATACCATGTCTAACCCTTTATTGGAGAGTGCTCAGAAAAATGCTCAATATGTGGTTAATTTCTTGGTGCAGCGGGCAATGAGGTCAACGAAAACTGGGGACCAACCTTACAGAGTCCTAATGGACATCTTTGCCGAAGATTTCATTGCCGTACTTGGCTCTCCTGAATGGCCAGGCGCCGAGCTATTACTTCGATCCATCCTCGGGAGTATGTGCACTATTGTTGATGGTGACAAACAACCAGCCCCAGCAAAGTCGATGGCTTTGGATTTACTTGGATTGATGGGCAGTGCAATTTGTGACGTTGTTGTACATCTGCGGGAGAGCCATAAAAACAGGGAGTCGGACTGTTTAGCTGATGACCGGATATATGCTCTAACGGACAAGGTCCTAGAGAGCACTATAGTAGGCTCTGGCGGAGGGGTTGGTATGGAAGAGGACTTAATCGAATGGGAAGGGCCATTTAGATATGCACTCGAGCATTTAATTGAGAACAGCGCGCATGACCCAAGTCTTCAGAGCGCTTGTGGCTATTACCTTACGATCTGGAGTGCTCGAATATGTGCCTTTTCCGATAAAGCAGAAAGCCAAGATGATGAAGAAGCAGATGAGGAAATTATGGGAGAATTGGCCAGGATCGCTGCAAATTTAAGAAGGATCACACTTGATAAGAGTTGGATCGATGATGACTTGTAAGTCGAACACCCCACCTCTCTAGCTACAATTATCATCCGCTGACCTCCCTAGTGATGTTGCAAAAATATCCTCGGCACAGATACGACAAGCCTACATCCTGACCGTTCTGCAAATGCCATTCTGCACGTCATTCGAACACATTTTAAACCGTTTACTTCGCTCTGTAGACGATAATCAGGCAACCACGAGAAGTAAAGGACTCAAAGCAATCCTGCAGCTCTTGCAAAAAGATCCCGCTATTCTCAAGCGGCCCCAGGTGGTACCGTTCATTCTCAAACGGCTAAGAGATCCATCGCCCTTGGTCCGAGATTCGGCAGTGGATCTAATTGGTAAATGTATTCTGTTTCGCACAGACCTAGAAGATCAAGTGTACAAGAGTATCATTGAACGTTCTGCCGATGCTGGGGTAGGGGTTCGAAAGCGATCCATGAAGATTTTGAAAGACATCTACCTAAGGAGCAAAAAGGAGATTGTCAAGGTGGCAATCGCTGAAGCGCTGGTTCAACGCATAAAGGATTCTGACCCCGGTGTTTCGGTATGTGATAAGCAATGGCATATATTGACCGTGCTAACGGAAAGTCTAGGAACTTGCAAGGAAGACCTTCGAAGAGATCTGGATTACTCCTTTCTACACTTACATGGGAGCTGAAGATACAGAGAACCAGCAGAGCCAAACAGCCGATATTAGTCCTCGGTTGAAGTTGGTTGTTAACGAACGTGTGGCCGTGATCATCAAGGTGGTGCAGAAGGAAGTGATGCAAGTGGTGCTGCATGACGTTATCAAATCAGTGAGTTTGGAGAACATCAACCCATTTACCCGAATACTAAATCGGGGCTCAGATCTTGCATGCCGACACCAAAAACTGCTCGGTCAATTTCAAAGTCTGTAAGACCATGGTGGGTTCCATGTGTGACGATCTGCTAGACCGCCAAGGAGACTCGGACAAGGTATGTCGCCCGTCCATCCTCTCATGTACATTCCCGTGCTGACTTTTCATAGGCAGAAAGGCAGAGTACTCTCCAAGCGCTGACTGTCTTCGCCAAAGCGAATCCAAAGCTTTTCAAACCAGAGCAACTCATCATGTTACAGCCATATATTGAAAATCTAACCGACCAGGATGATCTTCACGTCTTCAGATCAGTCATTATCATATTTAGATGCGCGTTGCCAGTCTTGTCTAGCCTGCACTCTGGGTTTTTGTCGGCTGTCCAACAGAGCCTACTCAAAAACCTCTCTAGACTTCCGCCATTGGTATACAAAACCCTTGCAATCATTTCTCGCTTCATTACTAACACCCGCGTGCCAGGAACTTCGAGAGGTTGTCGCTTGCCTTTGGACAATCAGCGGCATTCTAAGAAATACTGATAGACTCGTCCGAGTCACGATATCATGTCTGACTAATATCCTCAAGTCAAAGGGGAAAACCATCGAAACTGATGTAGAGGCTAACCGTCTGGTCCGGACTTTACACATTCTCGGCCTATTTGGGAAACACTGCCAATTCGAGGACAAGATTGGGATGTTCCAGACTGCCTTCCCCAAGTGGAAGCCAGGAACAGTATCGGGCCTAATCACAGACACGATAATACCATTCTGCGATCCAGCGGCTCACACTCTTGTCCGGAGAGCTGCTCTGGAGAGTTTATGCCATGTCTGCCAAACGCACGCTAGCCAGTTCTTACGTGCCGAAATATTGAAATCATTTGATCAAGTGTTTGAAGTAGGCAAAAAGGAACTGGTGAATCTTGTGCTTCTAGGTATAAGAACATTCCTACAAAGCGAAGAAAACCGGAGCGAAGGGTTCGCTGGTGAAGAGAAAGACGAAAAGAAGAATGGCGAGCCTCAGATTGAGAGGTTGAGTCGCACAGCCAATGCCAACCAAAACGATGGAGTCAGCACTAGTTTAGCTCAAAAGTATCTCAAGAATATAATTCAGGTGGCTACCTCTACCCAGGATATTTACGCGCTTACAGCTACAGAGGTCGTCGGGAGTATATTGAGGCAAGGGTTAGTGCATCCCAAGGAGGTACGTCGTTCCATTCCCTCTTTGAAAGGCCAGTCCTAACACCAAACCAGTGCGTTCCCGCCTTGATAGCCCTTGAAACCTCTACGAACGTCGCGATCCAAGCTATCTCCAATCGTGAGCATCGTACGCTGCACTCCAAACACGAGACTATAGTGGAAAGAGGATACATGGATGGCGTCCGCGCTTGTTACATCTACCAGCGCAATGTCATCGGTGATGAGTCAGGTGCTACGGCTAACCCATTCTCCTCTAAGATGCACCCACTATATGAGATTGTCAAGAGCAGTCGCAAGGTGAGAAAGAAGTTGCTAGGGAACATGACTATGAGCGTCGACTTTGAGCCCCAAAAACTGGACGTCGATTCCTCAAAGCCAAATCATCTGGGCTACTCGAAATTTGTAATCGAGAATCTTGCCTTTTTTGAGTATGGGACTTTTGATGAGTTGTACCAGGTTGTGACCACCATGGAAAGGGTCGTTTCAGGGACTGGCATGACAGTGGCCCATTCAATCGAGACAGATATCTTTCTTCTCAAGCTGGATGCTGGGGATACCACAGAGCGAACCATCAAACCAGATACTCTGAAAGTATTGGCGACTAGCGCGGCGATCCTCTACATGCTGTGGGAATGCAGGTATTTCTTGAGAAAGTCTTATAGTATCAATGACAACAAGAGTCGCGACTACAAGAGCGGCAAACTTTCCGCAAAGGACGTGAATAAGGCACCATCGAAAGCGGCCACTTGGTCCAATGCCGCCGCCTCCCTTTGGAAAAAAATTGAGGAGATCATGACTGACCTTAGGTCTGACGAAGGCATGATGAAGCAGTGCAAAGAATTCGTGGACCTCCTCACAGTTGATAATGAATTCAAACTCGCTGCTGAAGGCGAGGATCCCGAGGACCTCGATGGTGAAAGGGCCCTGACACCAATCCATGACCTCCATGAAGAAGGCGGTATAGGTGGAGAGCTTGGTACACCAGGGAAGAACAAGAAGCGCAAGTTCACACCGGGATCTCCTGAGAAAGGCTTAATGAGGCCGAAGAAGAAGGTCAAGGCAAAACCTCGGAAATCTGCTGGGAAGGATGAATGAATACGTTTTTTTATATATTATATTTCCGTCTTTACACCTTCCGGGTTCATTTCTTTTTCTTTTTCTGCTTCACAAAAGCCTCCACCTATTTGCTTTCCTCCCCGGCTGGTTTCTTTTTTCTTGTAGATATGGGTTTAGTTTCCTTTTCATGTCCTCTTTTCTTTTTCTTCTAGCTCATTACCTCGGTGGGGGAGTTTGTCGCTTTTTTTCCTCTGGCACATTTCTCTTTTTTCCTATCTCATCTCATTGGGCTGGCATTTTTTTGCACCTTTTTCCCTCAATTTCCCCTTTCAAAATTAGTAATCCCCTCTTCGCCCCTCTCTCTGGCAGGCTCGCGGAGTATACTTTGTGGTTTTCATTTCCCTTGCTTTTTATTTTTCACTTTTTTGTCCAGTTTTTTTTCTCCCGAAAATATATAAAGAATTGGCTTGGCTTGGATATGTGGATATTGACGAATTGATGGTTAGCCAATAGCATGGATTTGGTCCGGGGCGGAGGTCTTTGATGGCGAAATTTATGGGATTTTTTTCCTCATGGCTCCATTCTTGGCTACGGTTTATGTGTCTAGTTTCGTGTGGCTTGGCTGGGCTAGTTTTGGGGATCGTAGACTACAATCTCTCTTAAATAACCAATATGGAGCCATGCCAATTTAGGCTTCGACACCAACCGCAGCAAGGAGTGAGTTTTCATGTATCTGTACACAAGTTCCCCAGCACGGCCGGGAGGGCATTAATGGATCATTGAGTAACACTACAGAGATATGTATGATAAGCCCAGGTATGAGCGGTGAACCTAGGAGAGTCCGTCCTGGTAAGATATGGCGTATGAATCGCGAGGTGTTTATACTCTGTTGTCCACTGCTGATATCATGTGTTGTACCGTCACTAATCACTAGTTGTTGATGTCGGATTCTTGTCTGAGCCAACAAAACTCCGCTAGCCGGTAGGATTTGATTAGCCGATTAGATACCTCACCCATTCGGCCGTTGCTAGTTAACATGGGGGGGCATGTTCAGAATTAATTGTTTTCATTTCTCTATAGAGTTTTCAAGACCCTAAATATCAGTTGCAAGAGGGTCCACTATATAAGTCACCCCAAGAAATATTGACATTTTGCGCCTCCCGTAAGGGGTAACTGCTTACTCATTAACATTATATATTAATATTCTTGTCGTTGGTGCCCCGGAGGACATGAGGGGGGGTGTGCCGGTGTTTTATGCTCCAGGTTTACTTCTATTAGCAATACCTACACTTTCTCCTCTGCCCCCACGTGAGTTTGCCGTGCCTCGCTCGGCCGCGAAGGAGACAGAGAGTACCATCAGTAACTACGATATTTAAGACGCTTCAACACGGATATCCGGTAACCAGAGTTCATGAGCGTTCAACTAATTGTGAGGAATTAAGAGCACAGTATGATACCACCGGGTATCACAAGGGATCCTCGCCAAGGCCCACATCTAAGCAAGAGTTTGTTTTACATGACTAATCATTTACTATTCATGATTAGGTTTTCATTTTGCACTATAATGTTGCTATAACAGAGAAAGGTCTGATATAATCTACACTTGTATGCTATTATTATGTTATTATATAATTGAAGATTAATTTCATAACTTGCTCATGTTAGGTTCTTTGATGTATTATTTGGCACACGACCACATTCATAGGTCAAGTTATTTCTCACATGTAACCTCTTTGGAATGTATAACTTGTTTATTGTGTAATAATTGATTGACTTATTATTATGCCTTAACTCTTAAGAGTCAGCTGATAGATTTCCAATGATGTCTAATTATTTGTCATCATGTGATTAATGAGTCCTGGGGATCAGGGTTATGATAAAGACATCTATAAAAGAAGTCTTATATCCCTCTGTCATAAACTTCTGACATCAAGTTCAAAGTTCACCTAACTATATCATACATTTTTTGGAAACCCTTTCAGGCCTCTGCTAATCAGATCCAAGACCCCTGCCTATACAGACAACATACAGTATCTAACAGGATAATTTTATCCATTATGATAAGAAGACAAGCTTAAGAACTGTTAGGCGGGAGCCTATCTCAAAGTTCTGCGAGATAACTCAGGCCGATAATCTTAATCGTAGATGGAGATTGTCTAGGAAGGCTCAATGATTCAAAATAGAGGTAGGTAAAGTGATAAAGATTTT
>Ga0307509_10006325_pt1 | contig 15991 bp, 19 predicted proteins | sample 10_EM_MG_FD_202245 | JGI IMG/M metagenome (GOLD analysis project Ga0307509, IMG submission 202245) | Populus trichocarpa ectomycorrhiza microbial communities from riparian zone in the Pacific Northwest, United States - 10_EM | ecosystem: Host-associated > Plants > Roots > Unclassified | place...
AGTTTTACCGCTTGATTCTACTTTGAATTATCTTTATCTTTATTTTGATCCTTACTTCTACTTTGAGTCTTCGGTGCGGTCGCAATCTTAGGATCCGTCTTCCTACAGAGTGCCCCCGTTACAATATCTCAGTTACATTTTCTTTTCTTGATCAAAGGTAAGTAAGAGCTCTTATCTACTGTAGTATTTATTGACATATATTCAAGTTTTTAATAACTTGATATTGATTTCTCTAATTATTTTCTCTTTAGTTATATCAAGGTTAATATTTATTTTATTATTCCTATTCTAGAGCGTATTCAGTAGCTCAAAGAATAATATTTCTAGCTTAAGACTAGTCAGTTTAATATATTATTCAAATATGAGAAATCAAGAGAGATTTCTAATAATTGTTAATAAGTATAGATATTGAAGTGATGAAATTTTAGAAATTTCAGAATATGAGAATATTAACAGAGTAGTAGAAGTCAACGAATATATGAGAATAAGAAGTATTAGGCTTAAAAATATAAAAATAAAGCTCAAATCTGCCAGTGGGTATCCTGTTCACTTATCTGATATATTGATTACTCTGATTATTTGGGCTATTATAGGAGTGTATTTACTTTAGTAAAAGCAAAGTGGGCTGTAACTCTTCGACACTCTTCTTCAAACCTCAAATTCTCTACAGAAATTAACTCAAATAATAACTACTACAAGTATCATATTTGCTGTGAAAGTAATTTACAAGTAAGTTTACCACTCTCAGTTTCTCAGTGTTCCTATTTTTGGTTCTTTCACTCATAGTTTTTACCTTATTTAAACATACAACAAAACTTCTTTTTTTTTAACAATCTACTTTGTTGAAGATGAGGTTTTATAATATTTTCAAGTTCCTTAGTGGTACTTTTTCAATACAACTAGTTACTAATTAGCAGGGACAGAATATTTAAAATATCTTCCAATAATACAAAGTATTTTTCTAAGGATAAGCTGGATGATCTAAGGGTTTCTGAGCTTTAATAATTATGCCAGCAGCATGATTTAGGAAGAAGTTGAATTAGGTCAAATCTACTCTAATTAAACAAGGGTAAGAACAACCAATGGGAACTTGAAGAAGGAGAAGGCGAAGGAGAACATATTCACAGCTAGTATTCTGAAAGGTTCACTAAAGAGGAAATATTCAGCTCTTATAGTTTGGACTTTGGATATGTGTCATGAAGATATTGAAATAACAAGTGTGAAAGTCTCACTTCAAGCTCATCTAAACTGTCATAAGATTTATGTACAACAAGAGGTTCAGAGTACAGTTATTGGAAATCCTCCTGAACTGATTTAGTCAGCCAATATGACTAGTTGGGTGAATAGTGTAAAGAAAAATACTCTATCTGAAAAGTTAAAAATTTCTTGTTTTGAAGAAAGAATTGACAAAAAAATGAGATATAATTGCTTTCCAATATCAAGTATTGGATCTTATAATATCTACCAAGTCATACAAGCTAGTCAGACATTATTTACTTGCTACTTATAAAAGAAACAAACTACATCAGTTGACCAATAATGATAGTCCTTATATTGAAGATAGAAACACTATGGTTTATAATGGCAATGCAAAAGTTGACACTGAACTTTAGAAGGGAGTGAGGCAAAGAGATGATTTTACTATTTTTAAAAAACTCTAGAGATACCTACTAAGAGATGTTTGGCACATCTGTAAGAAATCTCCTCTTTTTCATACTTATGTAATTAGATACTTTTAGCAGATTACTGCTTTTAGTTTGAATTCTATAGTGGCATATGGCTATAGTGAATCTGAATATAGGAAATGGCAAGACTGTGATTACCAGCAGCTGATTAGGCTGCCTCCTCAGGCTAGCCATACTACTCAAGTTAGATAATCCCATATCTGGACTCAAAGAAAGTATTTGTTTCTGACCTCTACCTATACTGGAAGTGCAGTTTAGAATTGCAGTTTCCTCACAGTAACAGGTGGCCTCCTAGTTCAATACTCTACTATTGGTAAGAGTTCAGGAGAGACTTTTTATTTTGATGAGTAGTGAACAGACTTCTTTCTCATGTTGACTATGTCCAGAAGCACCTCTAGTTTCCAAAGAAAAATAATACCTATAATACAAGTACAAGGACACTTGACAATGTCTGATATCTTTCCCTCTTGCCATTACCTACTTTTTTTCAAAACTCAAATTTGAAACTACAGAAACAGGCATTCACCGAAAGTACCTACATGATACCTAGAGGATTCAAAGTTGATGAATGGAAAATTTTGTTCAAAACTTGAAAGTTGAAAGGTGCATAAGTGCAAGAACTATTTGCTTAATAAAGTTAGTTTGACAAAAAACATTTCAACAGAAATATCCGTAGCCTGTGGTGGAAAGCTTAGTAGGTAGTAATTTGAACAGGTTGGAACATAACTGTCATATCTGTTGCTATACAAATATGATGCAATCCAAACCTTATTGAAAACCTTTCACACTAAAAAGCACGATGTCAACACTGGAGGAGAATACCACTCCTACTGTATTATTTATACATCCTCCCTTTTTCCCCCTAGCTCCTCCTCTTGTGTTTGCTGCAACACTCCCAGGTTACTGGAAGTTTCAACTCCCCAATTTTTCCATTAAGGCCACCCCCTATTGGCCATCTAGCTTCGCACTACTTGTACGATAGGCCAAGACCCTTTTTTCCGTTCTCTTCTTCAACCGTCATTTTCCGTTCCCAACTTTGAATACCCTTACCATGTTCAAATGTTAACATTATATAGCTCACAACACAAAAACACTCCACCTTTTAAACGTTCACGCTTCGATCAAAGCTGACACCCGCCGGCGCGGGGAGCCGCAAGTTCTATAACTTGTTTGTGAGAATTTCGTTTGAACTTTTTGAAGTTCCGATTTCAATATTATACAGACTATTTATATGGGGACCAGGCCGCCGTCAGCGCCGCCTACCGGACTTTCTACGGCTGACTCGGGGGTCCGGGCCGTTGTATCTGGTAATGAAATAATTGTGCCTTAATTTCTGGAATGTTGGGTGGGTATCATAGATGGGTAGATGGGTAGATGGGTGGGTGGGTTGTTTGCTGGTGAGTTGTTCCCGGGTATGGGATGGGGAGGGTTTCCCTTGTACTATAATACTCATCGTTTTAATATTATACCTGGTAATATGGAGGTTGTTTTTTCTTTTCCCTGAGAATGTAGTTTGAATTACCTTCGAAGATATGTTTCGTTGGTTCATCTATAGTGGGGGTGAAGTGGTGAATTGATTCCGAATGATCAAGGTATTGTCTATAATTCAATACATACCGGATTTCTGGGTGGAGGCGGAAAAAATGATCAATCTTATTCATACCGAGTAATAGTATATAGATGGCCCATGCCTCAACTTGAACAATTTGGTGAGATAAATTTTCGAGATAAATGGTAAGGATAAAGGGAAAAAGGCCAAAAAAAGAGAAAGACCCAAAAAAACAAAACAAATAAGAAAACGTTATATTGCCATCCTAATCCTGATACCCGACTCTAATGTCCGTTCCCCTTCCCCTCACCGCGTTTAAGAAACGATCGGTCCGTCGAACTGGACGCGCATAGCTATAGACTGGTTAGCATCATGGGGGCTCGTATGGTGGGAAAATATAAAATGGGGGAAACATACTAGTCGGGTAGGGAGTAAACTTGCTCCAATCGGCGTTCATGTAAAGCTTGATACCACCCGGCTTGGAGATAAACTTCAGCTTACCCTCTTCGCCGGGGGCTCTCCTAAAGTTCCTTAGCTTGGCCAAGGTCTTTAGCATGTAGGTATTCTGGATGACGTTGATATCCTTGCCAAGGCATTGGTGCTGACCCTCTCCGTGGGTGATGTACAGCTCCGTCGGCCGGTCGAGCTTGATTTCAAGTGGATCGGGGAAGACGCTAGCATCCTTCGATGCGTAGACGAAGCTGACGAATACTTTATCGCCCTTCTTGAGGACGACGTCCTGCCCCAGCTGCTTTATGGTTATCGTCTGGGAGTCCGCGGGCTCGACAGTGCGGATGATTCCGAGGGAGTTGGAGAGACGGGTGCCTTCCAAGGCGTACTTTGTGAGAAGCTTGTCGGCTTCGGGGGTGTTGAGGTTTGCGAGACGTTGAATTTCAGCCCAGTGCTTCCTGTTGTCGTCGTCGACGTAGAAGTCGATCAATTGGGCGAACTATGCTTGTGTCAGCGGGTGTTCCTTGGAGAAAAGAGGGAAGGGGGATACCCACAGCGCAAGCAGAATTGGCGACAAAAGCGCACCCACTCCACAATAGCATCCACGCAACGTCCTCCGCACTCTTTCCGGAGCTCAGAAGCCTCTTTACGAGGTTGGAGCCATAATCCTTGAGGGATGGCGGGGGCGGCCTGACGCCGGCGCCTCCTGTGAGCTTGTCCCAAATGCCGATTGGGGTCTTGAACTTCTTGATCTCTTCGACCATGATCGCTCCGAGCTTGTCGATGCCCTTCTTCGCTTCGCGGCGGTGCTCCCATGACTTTGTGGGATCTGAATCGGAGAAAACAAACCAAGTTAGATCCGTCAATGTCTTGTACAGTTCCGGCTCGGAGTATTGGCCATTTGGGTTATCATCAGTCTTCAAGGGTAGGTAGAGTAACGCTGCGGCGAAGTGTAGGGTAACCATGTTTCCAATGCTATAAGAATTTAGCCTTTTTTCTCTCTTTCGAACGGATGACAAGGGGGGGGTTGCTATTACTCTCTAACAATGTCAACTTGGCTGAAGGGAACTTTTCCAAGCTGGTAAACCTCCCGTTTTAGAAGTTTCAGAGTAATCTCCTCCGTATAGTCCTTGAATTGCTTCCTTGACCCGGTGACATCGTAAATAGCATCCCCTACGAGGTTCCTCTGCGCAGTATGTGAACTCAAGTCACCAGCAAGCATAAAGTCGTGTTCGTTGTTCATTGCCTCCATCGACTCTCCCCACGGAACCTTGAAGTTCTTTTGATCGTTCAAAATGCGCTTCAAACCAGCGTGGGTAACAATAGGGATTGGTGAGCCAGTTTTTGCTGGAGGATCAAACGAGTACAAGTATGACGTTCCAAACTTGTCAAATATCTTGCGGCTCTCGGTCGGGGTGTAGAATGGTTGCATGGCGTATACAGAGTTGTACTTGAAGTACGATGGGAAAGCGTTAAGGATCAAGTGAAACATCTTGGATCCACCGAGGGTATCGTAATCTTGTGCTACTTCTGTGATGCCCCAGTTGGTCAAATTGGCCGGGGTATAGTCCTATTTTTTGTAAGCCTTAGTAGGGGATGATTCGTTCTATTTTTTAATAATTACTCACTAGGGTCAAGTGCCGGTCACTGCGGACCAACGTAACGGCGTCAGAAAAGACGGCGCGGGTAACGGTATATGGAGCGCCTATTATTTAGTGAGCAGGTGATCTTTTATAAGCGGATATCAGGAACCGTACAAAGCCCCATTCCGGGGTCCATTCGGGGTTTGGTGTCTTCCAAAAACATCCCCGGATACATTTCCACCATATCGGGGTGGTCGTAGAGCTTCCTAAGTGTATTCGCAACATAAGGGTCGGGGTTGATGTCCTCAAAGGTCTTGTGCTTCTTCAAATTGAAGAATGCACGGAATTCGTTTAAGGAGGCAACTTGCCATTTCCGCGCTTGAAGGATTCCCAGAACCTCAATCGGCTTAAGGATCTCGGGAACAGTATTCGCTCCAAAGGCACCTATTTTTCTCACGTCAATCCCCTCCGTGCTACCCAGCATCGCCCGGCAACCACACAGATACACACTCACCAGCTGGATCCTCGATACTTTCCTTGAGGATCTGAACAAGGTCGTCGTCGTTGAAAGTACCGGTTCCATCAGCACCGGTTCTCTTTAGGCCACCGAAGGTCCGCTTCTCGGGCTCCTTTGGAATGCCCTCCTCAAAGGCCTTGAGCCCTTGCAACAATTGAGGCACTGCGATGGTAGTAGGGTCTTGTCCTGGGAAAATTTTTCCAAAGAAAGCCTTAGTCCAGGCATCATCGCGCTTGGAAACCCCGGAATGGAAACGGTAGAGAAGATTGAATTCGCAGGAGACTTGATTCCCAACACCTCTCGGGGTGCCCGTGCCATCGAATGTTTTGTCAATCTCCAGACGGGGGTCAAGTGTCCAGGTAGACTCGGAATGATTGAGGTTGGCAATTCCGCGAATATAGCTAGATAATAGATTCTATCAGCAATGGAATTTTACTTTCTAGTCGGTGGTTACCGTACTCATGCAAACTGATGGATACGTAAAGACCGTTTGTGATCCTAATATTTTTCAGGTTAGCGCTGTAGATCTACGGGAAAAAGAGGTAATCAGGTTTCTGTCGGGGACTTCTTACAATCGAGCAGTTTGGAAAAGGTCGTTGTCCTGCTTTAGTATATTCTTTTGCTGATTATCTGAATTGTCGGTGTCATGCGTTTTAGGCAATGTAAAACGACCATTTTCATTAATTGCCTTTATTGTTTTTGCTGCGTAGTTGTGGAAACGAGAGTACATGATCAGGAGGACACATATGCCTGGGGGAAGACCTAGAAGTCTTTTGTCTGAGAAGGTGTCTGGTTTGATCAAACCATCCCGCATTGTTCGGATTTTGTTTTGATCTTCTTGATTGCTACCGTAAAGGGGAGCAAGATCAAGGTATGAGGATGTCTCGCTCTTGGAGAAGTCGCTGCGGCTCGTATGGAAGACGTCTGGTCTCTATGTTAGCACGAAAGATTTGTGGCCCCCCGGAGGGTCGTGGTTTACCATGGATGATGATCGAGGCATGGTAAAAGAGCACACTTGAGATCCCGGCGGGGTTTTGTTTGAAATTGTCCCCACGAGCCATGAGCACTATTGAGGGAGTCAGTAGGAGCAGCTGCCTTTCTGGGCAGATGTACGTACGGTCAAAGAGCAGTCCGGCATCTGGTTTGGCTCCGTAGAGTTTCTTGTCTTGACGAACTGATCGTGCATATTCCGTGCCGGCCTTCCCAAGATTGGGATACATGATGTTCTGCGGAAATTCAGTATACTAGCCCATTCTTATGGTTGTTCGGGATAACAAACGTTGCAAGAGCCATCTGCCTGACGATACTGATACTTATCGCCGACATAAGAAAGGGGGGGATGCTGGAGGGAATCCCATAATGTATCGATAATTGTGCTTGTGAGCTTCTTTCGGTTGGCCGAGTTTTGTGGTAATGATGCCACAAGCCCGATGAGTCGTTCCATCTGCCAAGAAGCGGAATGTCAGGTTAACATTTTTTAGAAGAATACTCACATCACGGCGGAAAACACCTATGATTTGAGAAGGGGTATACTAACGACCAGCTTTTTATCATCGACTGGTCCTGTTGACTTGGCCTGGACACCCGTCTCGATCAATAGCTTCAAATCTTCGGGTATCTTTCCACCAGCGGCTTTGATATCCTCCGCGATACCGGAGTAAGTGATTTCCTGTGTAGCGGCAGAATCATCTCCATATTCGGATTGAGAGGTCGAAGAGGAACCACCCCCGAAAAGGCCGAGAAAACTCATTCTGAACGGTTCCAAGGGAAATAAAGTTGTGGCGGGAGTGCTTTGGTATCTTGGAGAGACTGTGGGTAAAGGGAGACAGTTTGATGGTTTTCTGGAGGATATCTCGACCCTAATATGTACTCCATACCTCTCTTGCTAAGATCCTAGGTAACAGCTATCCTACCAGAAAAAGGCCATTGCCAATTCAACCATGAGATCAGCCGCGAGGAATCCGCTCTCAGCTCGATGGGCTTGCTTCTTCCTTATTTTCCTTATTTTCTTTTTTTGTCCATTTTTACATTTCCGATTAGGAAACTAGTAGGAGAAGGCCGTGCGACATAACTTACCATAGCGCACGTTCAACTTGCATCAAAGGTCGATCACCACACTCGAGGCAATCGTGACCCCTCACTTGCTATCGGTGGTTCTGCCACCTCTGTAGTCACAAGTGACCACATGGAGGAAGGTGGGTCGCCGAGGATAACATTTTCTTATCCAGTTAGAAACAAGATGGCGAGAGCTGAGCTACCGCTTGTATCTGCATCTCGTGCAGATGCAAGGTAGTATGAGGAAGAGAATTATGGCCGGATTGTTTCACGAGAGTTCGCAATCCATTTCTTTCTGATAAGTTGCATGGAGTATACCCTAACTATTCTAAATGCAGTAGAAATCCGACAATGAGCGGCAATTGAGCTGAAACTACCAAAGCGGGAGGGGGGGGGGGGGCAAAGTATTTTTCTCGAGCGCAGAGGGTGTTCAATTGCGGCACTTTGATGATCGCCGCGGTGTCTTCTTCCGAGGTCAATTCCAAACTTGAATGTGAGAGCATTCTAGCACGAAGATCCCTTTCTTCGGGAGTTTTATGATACTGTCGCTGAGCTTCATAGGTTTCCGGAAACCCTAATGCGGCGGTGAGTACCTTGTATCTCAGCGGAGTTACTTGTTGTTCCCACGCAACCATCGTGTTGGACAGTCACCGGTGGCCTCGGACTGAGGCTGTTGGAAATGAGTGGCAAGTGATTGGCCACAAGTAGGCTACCGGTTCTGGGCTCTCCGGGCTGAGCTGCGGGTTCTCGTTACGAGTAGTAAATGCAGCCCATATCGCCATGGATAATGTAGGATGCCGAAGCTTTGGCAGAGACGAGAAGGCGAGGCTAAGTTATACCAGCACAGAGAGTCCAGACGCAACCATAAATGTGAAGGATGCCGATGGCCAGTCTGCAGCTAATCTCTTCGGGGCTGCTAGCAAGGTAATCCCGTTTCGGAAGCTATTGGGTGCCGTCCGGCAATGGGCGCTAGCCTTCAGCCGGCCCAGCCAGCCATGGAGTTGGCTTGATGCAACTCGACTTCTTTGGACCTCAGGTATCCTCAGTGAGCAGATTCAGAACAGGAAACCTCCGCCGTCGAGCACCTTTCCACTCGAGTATGCTATTACTCGCCGTGAGAATACGGAACCCTTGGGAGTTTCGGTGAAAGGCTGGCGCTGCGACGGTTAGTCTAAGAATTTTTCCGTTGTGCGTTGATCCATACACACACACTTTATTCCCCGAAAATTGGTTTTTCGGTTGCATCGATAACGGACAGAAGCACAGGTGGATCAGAATCACAAAACCTAATACTGTACTACGACACTAAACCTAAGTAGGCTAGCATGAAACGCTGGATCTACAACGACTTCACTCAGGCATATTTGGCGAGGTTCCGCAGCTGACCTCCCGCATTACTCGAGTAGACTGCATGTCAGGACTTGTGGGGAAACCATCGCCGTCTTGGTATTGCAACAAAATTTCCAAGACACTGGTTACTTGTTACATCCTCGGCTGATTACACCGCTTCAACCCGAAGCCTATTATCGGGCTGGTAGATATGCTCTGAACCTTGGCCTGGCTCATTTATTCATTCCCTTCTCAATTAGAAGGGCAGGGGGAGTTGAGTCTTTGCTGCTGCCCTACTGCACTCACTGAGCCGCTCGCAGGAATTGATCAGTGGGGAACTGAGGGGGGGGGAGAAAAGAAAAGAAAAGAAAATCCCGATATTGACCAATTGGCTGGCAATGATGGCACCATTCCGGGGCACCCACACAGGGCTAACCTTCTTTTCACTTTTTGGGATGTTGTAGCACTCTCTCTACACGATTTAGGATATGCTAGTAGCTGCATGGTGCTGTACTCGAGATACATGGGCAGCTGAAAGATTGCCTTTTGACCTGAAAATGCTTTTTTTCTTTGCTTTTTGGCATTTTTCAACTCGGGTACGTCAGTCAGTAATGGATACGATGGTATGGCAAGCTGATAGTGAACTCCTCTGTTCGGGGATTTATCCTTCCGAGGGTTGACTTGCTTGCCGACATTCCATAAACTTTCTCGGTCAGGGGGACCCTTCCAATTGGGAAACCCCAATGTGAATTCTTTTATTAGCATCCCCGCCGGATCTTTAGCACTTCTACCCCCTCCTCCATATCCCTTTCCGAACTTTGATATTCTGGTTTCTTTTAGGGGGGAAGAGTACTTTGACATTTTCAAATCAAAACCTATCCTCAACTCATACTTCGAACCATGGCAACCGAACAACCAGCCGCGAACGGCAGTACCAGTGCCCCTGCTGCTGCTGCTGCAAACGAGAGCCCTAGATCTTCTGCAAAGAAATCTTCCTCTAAGAGTGATGAGCCCAAGAAGCCAAAAGTTTCGCGTCTTGTTCTCTGCTTCGATGGTACGGGAAACAAGTTCTCTGGTGATCCCTCGGACACCAATATCGTGAAGATATATCAACTGCTCGACAGAGGTACCAAAGGCCAATTTCACTACTACCAACGTAAGTTTTTTCTTCCCTCTCCCCAGGGGGGAGCCTCTCCAGGAGCCAAACTCGTCTAACCTATCGAAAGCCGGTATTGGAACCTACGTTGCTGGAACCAGCAGCTTCACCCCGAAAATATGGAGCCGATTCACAAACTACATCACGCAAACACTAGACGAAGCTCTGGGAACCTCCTTCGCAGACCACGTAGTCTCGGGCTACAAGTTTATAATGCGGTATTACACTCCGGGTGACGATATCTACATCCTTGGCTTCTCGCGGGGCGCCTACACTGCGCGATTCCTAGCCCAGATGGTGCAAACCATTGGTCTCCTGTCCAGGGGTAACGAAGAAATGATAAACTTTGCGTGGGACACATACGCAAAGTACGAGAAAAGGGGCACAGATAGGGATCACAAAGCGGAAGAATTTATGAAGCAATTCCGCAATACTTTCTGCCGGAAACATGTGATCATACGCTTTTTGGGACTCTTCGACTCCGTGAACTCGGTCGGCAATTTCGAGATTCCGGGAATGCGTCGTAGCTTCGAGAGCATCTCCGTCCCACCAGCTCTCCACGTCCGACACGCCGTCTCCATCGACGAGAGGAGGGCAAAGTTCAAGCCTGCGCTCTTCGACGATAAGAGCGGGCACGACATCAAGGAGGTCTGGTTCCCGGGGAACCATGGCGATGTAGGTGGCGGGTGGGTGCCAGGTAGCGACGGACACTTACTGAGCGACATACCCCTTGCCTGGATGATAAACGAAATGAAGAACCTGCCGGACGTGGAAAAGCCCCTCGCCTGGCTCGAAGGTGCGGGGGAGGTTATGCACCACGACCCAGTGAAGAGCCCGCACATCGCGCGCACCGCCGTGTTGGGGAAGATACACGACGCGCTGGGATTTGCAAAGGGCTTTAGCCTGGGAAATGTTTTTGGGTGGTGGCTTATAGGTCTCCTTCCCCCCTTTCCCCCCCAATTATACTGCCGCATTAACTTATATAATAATAGAATGGATACCCATTTTCTCCCGTCGCGAGCTCGAAGACGACAAGTGGGTCGCTCGCCGCCTTCCGCCCAACGCCGGTGAGCCTAGGGACCTGCCGTCCGGTGCTAATATACACCCCACCGCGCATTTGCGCGAAATCGAGGACCCGAGCTACCGTCCCAGGAACACCAACTACAGGTCTGCCATCGGGCCGGGGCGGCCAGCCCCCCGCAAGAGGGAGAGTAGCTGGCGGACTTGGCAGAACGATATGGTCGGGAAGAAGTGGAATATCGCGGGTCTGGACGAAGAGGAGCCATTGTTGAACGGGGGTGGGAGTAGTATTACCGTCTAATTTGGGAAGGATTCCAGAGGAGGGGGGATGGAGGGTTTGATTTCATTTCTTGTTCGTTTCGTAAACTGTAGTATGAGGCCGGGAGAGTTAGTTTACTATGCAGAACCACGCAACATGAAATCACAAGCTATCACTCGTTATTCTAATTAAATATACTTTCTTTTTTTATATACAAAAAACAAGATTCATCCCCCAAGCAGCCGAGCCCCGAATACCAGCGACTGAACGGCAATTGATCCAAGCACAGATCGCCAAAAACACTTAGAAAAACCATGCATCCTCGTTGAGGAACGGTGTTCACATTGCTGCTCGTGGGAACCTCGCAGGCAATACGCAAGGGGCACAGTACAGCACAGTACAGTACCAGAAGATCAAACTCCAGAGTTGGAATACCGCAGGCGCTCAGAGGTCCTTACAGAAAAACGGTCATAACTCTTTGTTTCAACTCCCATGTTCGGATGCTTTCTTTCTTTCTTTCTTTCTTTCTTTCTTTCCTCCCTGCTATGACATACTTGTATGAGATTTATACACACACATATCATACATACGTAGATCCCTCCATTCTTCCCTCCCTCCCTCCCTCCCTCCCTCCCTTCCGCCCGTCCGTCCCCGCACCCTTCCACCCTGCCACATAAACCTCAACCAGCGACCGGTACTTTCTTTCTTTCCTTCTCCGCTCAAAATGGATCCAATGACGAACCCATTAAATAAATTTCGTATTAAACGTGACTTATAATACCGGTAGTCTACCGGTAGGACTATGTCACGTCCCCTTTCCCCCACCACCACCCACCACCCACCGCCCCGCAATCTCGGCAACGGAACGAAGCAAAACAAAACAAACGCAAATCATGACGACAACGATTAATGATGTCCGGTGTAGTATCGATAGTGTCATATTATTACATTTTTTAACGATAGGATTATAATATCCCGCGGACGGATAAAAAAAACTAAACTAGAAGAAAGAGCTAGATTGAGCCGGGGTGTGGCGGGGATGGGTATTAAACTTAAACTAAATTAGCGAATGAGATTGGAGTAATTAATATTAGTAATTCTGGGGTGGTGTGCTTGGGAGACTACCCTTGACACACACAAATCTTTGTGGTACTCGAGTACTGTACTTGCACAAGTAACTGAATAATTTTGTCCGAGTCCAATCCAATAAAAGGTGGGGAGGGGAAAGGGGGGGGGGAAGGGGTTAATTGATCTTCCTGCTCCTCTCATCTCTAGATCGTAAATTACCCCCATCCCGCATGGTAGATTTTCGACATCCTCGTTTGTCCTACGGGACTTGGATGCGCGGGGGCAAGTCTTTCTTGAGCCGTGGTACATGTTGTAGCCGAGTAGGAAGGAAGAAAGGTATTATAGATAAGCCATCCTTCTGCACGCCACACAAAACGGTATTTTCCCTACATACATTTTTTACGAAATCCCGCTGACAAATGGGATATTTTGCCATTGTGCCATTTTTATATATATCGGGATTTTCGATGTGGCATCTGGTATCTGAATATAGCTCTTTCCCTTCTTTTTTCCTACTCCCTAGGCCAAAGGACTCTCCAAGTGTTAGGAGGATAGATAAATATACTTTCCAAGAGGGTAGGGAATTTGTATTTTTATCTTTTTTATTTTATCCTTGTTGTGGCGTGCCGGGGGGGGATAAATAAAAAATGGTGGTGTGAGAGGGAGAGGGGAATCCTAGAGTTGATCTGCCGACCGTGAGGACAGGGATGAATGGGTGAAGTAAGGTATCGTCAATGCACTCAATGGCAGGGGGGAGGTTTCTTCAGGCGTGTCTCGTGATCGTATACCGGTACAGGGGTGTGAAATTCAAACAAGGCATTGTTGTCGATGTTGTTTTCGGAGGGGCTGTCTTGGAGACAGACACATGCAAGGGAGTTAGTAGTGGGGATAACATGTGAGATCCTGTGAGGTGTCCGAGGATGAAAGGGCGCATGGGAGGATGAGGATGAGGAGGACGGGGATAGTGATTAAAGGTTGGTGATATAGTAGTAACTTAGGTTCTTACACCCCCCAAGTGCATCAAGGTTTTCTCGGCCCATTGCGGATATGGTTAAGAATGGGGGTCGAGAGACTCTGGGTTAGTTATCATACTTTGTAAATTGACCAATCGGGTATTTTGGTTAAGCAGGGTTTGCTTGACCGGACCTTGATTGCCTATTTCTAGGAGAGTATTTAGCTTCCGGGGTGATATCGCCACTTGGAGATTGGGGAGTGCATATAAAAAACTAAGCAAGAGAAATAATCCGGAAAAGGTAGATGTGAAACTGAGAATTTGGATTTCCTTACCTTAGATTTCCGAGATTAGGAATCTAAAATCTCTGGCTTCCCATCTCACCAAAGTGAGTATCCGGATCTGTGAATCGCCGATCCAGAATACCCCATAATCACAGCTCCCGACCTATTAGAGTTGGGTCTCCTTCTTGATGTGGAGATGCTTTAGGTTATCATTGGCGGTTACAGACAACAGCCCAATTCAGCATAAATGTGTCTTTCTCAGCTGTTCTTCCCCATTCAATCTAATAGCAAACCTTCCACGGACAATGGTGGAATACAAAGCATAGAAGATACACCCCGGAAAGAAGTAAAGTGGCCCACCGTTGAGGGGGTTGGCCCAGAGTTGTCTTGCAGGAGGGGAGTTCTATAAGGAAGCAATTCTCCGGGACTCATCTGGGAGGACTTGCTAGATTTCTTCCCGTGGCTCCGTTCGTCTCCGAAATGCAATTGGAGATGGAACTTTCGGACAAGATCTTGCCTACTCCGATCCCTGCTCGCTTAAAATCGGTAAATGCACCAAACTAGAGATGCTAGGTAGAAGGTCGCAATTGGAATTTTTGGCGCGGAACGTCCACTGTGGTGGCAGGGAGAATGCAGTGTCTGGGGCTCCGATGCTCGGCCGAGTGCCTATGCTTGCTTACCGATACTCTAAATCACAAGACGCCACCTAAGCAGCTATCCCTGGCGCGTCGCTCAGCTATTGCTCTTTCCCATTGGCCTGAACTGCCGTCTTTCGAGGGTGAAGGTAAACCGCCTTATATGGTGATACCACAGGCCCGAACCGCCGGAAATCGCTCAGGTCGACGAGGGCTCGCGACGGAAGAAAATGAATAACTAGTCTTCCGTGCCGTTAGTTAGATGGAAAAGAGAAGTTGAGCTGAATAATTGGGTTAATAATTGGTGGAAAGATGAGGGTTGTGACCAATGTGATCTGACTTACCTCACTGTTATGCAAAGGTGCGGTCCCATCGTGGAGAGTAAATGTCGTAATGCCGGTACAGTACGGTAGCAATGCGTTGGGACTCTTAACTCGATATGCGAGTTTATCATTATATGCGGGGCCGGAAGCCTGCCCTTGCCGTGTTGTCTGCGCCCCTAGCTTTTCGATCCAGACATCTACACTGTGGTACAAACCTCCCGATTGTGGCGACACCTGGTTAGGGGCAAACGAGACTTTGAAGTTAGTCCTTCCATTTGTGCTAGGGGCTTTCGGGACCACGTCTTGAGAAGTTTGGCCGGAACTTGCTGGTCCTTCGCGAGCTTTGGCCGGTGAATGCCTGTTGTCGATTTGAGGCCGGTTGAGGAACTTCGGAGCTGATAAAAAAATAAAAATACAACGAGAGGGTGAAGAGGCAGTTGGTTCGTCCAAATGGGGGGTGGGGATGCTTACCACAAGGTATGGGATGGGGAGGCTGACGAAGCATTCATGGCTAAGAGCGAACACAACGCTTCCCGGCCATTCTTGTCTTCATGGATGATGCTCCCGAGCTGGACTGTTCTCCATCATCGCCAAATCTCCAAAGGTTCTTACGAGTTTTTGCTCATCCCACTTAATAAAGAGCTCTAAGATGAGAAATGGCTTCCGTGATTTTCCTGGGAAGGGAATTCCGGGTATGGTACTGTACCTCCAGGTCCACCGGTTTGGCAAAGTCGAGCAGACAAGCTATTCAATTCTAGTAAACTAAATGGAAATGCTCTAATTGATCAATCTCTAGTTTGCTAATCTGAGTTTAAAATCGCTTCTGCATTCTTCATACCCGGTGCTGGGCTTGAGGATAGTATTGGAGCCGATGTTGAAGGCGCGATGGCAAACATATAAGGTACCCCGCCCGTTACCCCAACTTTAGCCAAGGTCCTCAGATGATTGGATTCATGCAAGGGTTGGGGTGGTATTATGGACCGGTGTACAGTCGCACCTCGCTGTCCCGGATCTCGCTTTCCCGGATCCCCCGCTGTCCCGGACGAAATTCCCTGAATTCTGAATTTTTTTACACCAAAGCCTAACTCACTGTCCCGGATAATTCGCGGTCCCGGACAGATTCCTT
>Ga0307509_10006326_pt1 | contig 15991 bp, 9 predicted proteins | sample 10_EM_MG_FD_202245 | JGI IMG/M metagenome (GOLD analysis project Ga0307509, IMG submission 202245) | Populus trichocarpa ectomycorrhiza microbial communities from riparian zone in the Pacific Northwest, United States - 10_EM | ecosystem: Host-associated > Plants > Roots > Unclassified | place...
AGCTAGAATTCCGAAACAAATGGAAAAATTCAGCATGATCTTTAAGCCATATTTGAAACCCTCATCATTGAGAATAAAATAAGGTAGCACATAAGGAAGAAGAAAATATTTGCAAACCAAATCCAATACCATGCAAGACCAAAGTTGATTCCCTAGGCAGCCTATCCCCCATATGCAATTACACAGTACATGACCAACAATTTTATTTTATTCTTCGAAAAGTAGAGAACTTATATTCTGTGGAACTTAACATTAATTCCCTTGTCTCTTTCCATAATTCATTGATTGTACTAAAACAACAGCAAATGGAAGTTTATACTTGGAATTATGCCTATACACGGGACAGGCCAACCCGGGACAGGCCGGGTTGGCCTAAAGAGAACATCAATATTTTCCACAGATAGAAGCACAACAAATTGATGATGGCCACAGAAAGAAGAGTGTTTGCACCTTATATTGCTTTTCTTAATATTTAATAATCAAATCCCAAACCATTAAAAACATAATATTTTGTATCTTTCTTGGAAATCTTCTGGAAAAACAATATGAATTGAACGAAGAATTTTCTAGTTGATCTAGAGCAAATTAATAAAATTTGTTCGTCGAACTGCATGCTTGGGGGATCCAGAATTGCCATTAGTTAATTTCTAATTAAACTAAGTTTAATAACATCGAATCAGTGATATCATGGCAAACGAACAAAGTCACAGAATTCAAAGGAAAAAAAAGAAAACAGAAAATCTATAAACAGACGCTAATACATTAAAGAGGAAAATATACCTTGGTGTCCAACATGACAGCACAAAGAATGCCAGTATTGTTCATGGCAGTCGTAAGATTATCAAGGGTTTCCTGATGATAAGCATGAGTTCCATGCGAGAAGTTGAAGCGAGCAACGTTCATGCCAGCCCTCAAAAGCCTCTCAGTCATCTCAACAGACCTTGACTGTGGCCCTAACGTGCATACTATCTTAGTCTTTCTATTCCTTGTGTCCTCCCCTACCATCAAGTTTTGACCACCCAAAATATTCTCCATTCTCGTTAAAACCTTGAAGAAAGCAACAACAGAGAGATTTTTACTACAAAAGTAGGGGGAGCCTAAAAGGGTTTTTCAAGGGTTTTTGTGCACGACACAAGTAGTTAATGACAAGGGCTAAGGGCCATGTTTGTGTATATATAGGGTTATGGGGTTGTCGTCTTCCTGATGGGATAGTTTACGGGTTTTACTTGCTGGTTACTGCCATTATTTATGGTACAAATAGTTGTATAATTTAAAACCCTTTGTGAATCGGAGACACAAACAAGAAAAAAAGAATATCATGTTTATTTAATTAATTAGTATGCCTTATGACTGGAGTCAAATAAGGAGAAAACTGGTAAGATCTTGTTTGGTTTTCTTAGGAAAATATTTTCTTGAGAAACAAACAAAGATGTATAAAATAGGAATTATGGGTTTCCCAAGAACATTAAATATGATGAGCTGTTTTATTTTAGTTGTCAATAAAGTACGTAGCTGTTTTATTTTTTATTTTCTTAATCTAGAATGCTATTTTTCTTTTTCTTTTTGTTTTTGTTTGAAGATCTAGACGTGTCTGTTGCTTAAAATAAAATAAAAATAAAATCAATGAAGCACGAGGAGAGAAATCATAGGTTTAATTTCTCAAAAGGGGGGAAAATAGAGAGGGCATTTTAAGGGTTTAATATGGTTTAATTTATTCATTTTTTTGAGTAAATTAAATTAAGGGTGTGCAAAAAAACTAAAAAACTGATTAAACCAAGAAAATAAAAAAAAAATAACCGAAAAAACCGAACTATAAAAAAAACCGATTAAAATCCTTTTTAAAATTTTCGGTTCATTTTGGTTTAATAAACCTGAAATCAAAAAAACAAAACCAAATCGGTTCAGTTAAAAAAAAAATACTATAAAAGCGCTTTATAATTTTCAACCCTAGCATCTCCTTACTCCTTAGCCCTCGGCCCTCACAAGCCGCCTCCAGCCCTCACAAATCTCAGAATTCAGATCTCAATCTCTCACACTCTCATCCTGATAAATCATGGCCGGATCTAATCGTCTAACAAGTTTTCAATCTTCATCTTGCAGATTGATAGATCTTCAACAAGGCTCGGAGAAGTGTTGGGCTCCTTGTAGATAAACCTTTGTTGATTATGGACCAATCTCTTAACATTCATCTTCTCTCTAAAAACAGTTCAATCAAGCTGCTGCGAGGAGACAAGCCTTCTTCTTTCACTCTTGGTGCCAAATACTATTTGCTTTTAAAACTCAATTTTTGTTGTTAATGAGAGTGACAAGAGATTAAGCATTCTAAACCATTCTACAGTAGATTATACAATCCTTGTAATGAAATATCACATGACATTAAGCCCAAAACACAATACAGGTTTTTGCCGGTTTTTTTTAAATAACCGAATCGAAACCGATCGGTTTGAACCGGTTTTGGTTGTTTTTTTTCAATAAAAAAAATCGGTTTGGTTACTTTTTATAGGTAAAAACCGAACCGAATAAAAAATAATCACCCCTACTTTAAAGCATTATAAAATATTAAAAAACCTCATTCAATGAAACAATGCACTTAATATTTTAAAATCTTTCTCAGTATTAAAGTGGATGGTTTTAAAATACTAAGATCATTTTGAGTATAAAAAGAGATTTTTATAATATTTTCATAGATGTAAATGAATTAGTATTATAATTTATACCCTTCATTCTTTAAAGAAAATAAGCCCATTGTATTTTGGATGAAAAAGAGTTTATATACTGGATGGTAATTGTAGTTTTATGATATCTTAAAAAGAATTATATATTGTGATTTACTTTTTTATATTATTTTTTTCTATCAAAGCTAGCGTTTTCCACAATTAATGTGGAATAAAGTTCCATTCTTTGATAATATATATATATATATATATCAACCATAATTGGAATTTTTTAAATGGCTTGGTAGCCACTTTGACCTCCATCCTAAACAAGAGAGAAAGGAGTGAGGAAAAGTTGGGAAACCATTATATTTATTTCCATGTTGTTTGGATGGCAAGAAAGAGGAATTATAAAAAAAGCACAAAGAATATAATCAAACTTCTATTTAGAGCTCATTTATTCTTATATTTGAAAAGCATTTTATAAAAATATTATTATTTTTTATTTTAAATTAATATTATTTTATGTTTTTATATCATTTTAATATACTAATTTTAAAAATATTTTTTTAAAATAAAAAATTTTTAAAATACAATAACAACAAACGCTAAAACAGTCAAACAGTCAATTAAAACCCATTCATTTCAGGAATTACAATGATTAGTGGCATCATGTGCTGCACCGAGAAGCTAAAGAAGCATAAGGTACGATCCCCTCTAAAGGCATTGCCATGTGAATCCACCGTCCATTATTATACCCTCTCTGTTAGTGGCTTGTATTAACTTGGACCGCTGATTTCCAGAACCATAATATAAAGACAAGTGTTAAATTATAATCCTCTTCCTTGAGAAAATATTTTATTATTGGTGTGGCTGATTTTAACAAAGAAAGACCAACTTTCGTGCTGCAAGTCACAGCTATTGCGAATCAAGCTTCAGAAAAATATTGGTATTTCCCTCTCTGTTGGTGGCTTCTTTTTTCTTTTTCTTTTTTACATTAAAAATTGATATTTAGCTAGCACGAGCATGTTTTAAAAACAGAAGAGAAATATATGACTTTAATTATCCACCATATTAGATCTTGTTTTTATTTTGATCAGATAATGAAAAAGTTCATAATCATAACAAGTGGATCAAATTTAAAAATATATATATAATGAAAAAAAATATTTCCATGAATGAAAACAAATGATATAACTTAATTCTCAATCCATTAAACATGAAAGAATAAAATTGAGTAAAAATAAATAAAAAAAACTAGCTTGAGTCGTTTGAGTTAGTATTATAAATTTGTAACTCCGGGAATAAAAGATGAACCAATCTAGATTAACCCACTAAATCTGTGATCCAAATCATAAGACTTGGTAGAAAAGAAAACATAAGAAATCACAAGGATAAAAGAAAAAAAAATATGTCAACCCGTGTTGACTTTTCAAACCGTGACTTGAGGTATTAGACTGAAAACACTTTATCTGGAAAAACCACAAAACTCAATTCCCAACCAATTAAAAGTTGAAGGATTAATTTGGAAAAAGACTATCAATTACTTGAAAGGATCCAAAATAATTTTTTTTTTTTAAAGAATGAAGATCAAAATTGATACAAAAAAAAAATTCTTAATTTAAGGGTGAAACTGAAAAGAAAAATCGATTCAACAAAAAGCTCAAAATTAAAAAAAATAAAGATCAAATTGAGATGGAATGATGAAATTGAAAAAAAAAACTTCTATAAAAAGATCAAGAATAAAGACTGGAGTTGAAATATCACCAATAAAGAGAGCTAAGCAATACATTTCAAGGGATGAGAGAGAAAAAAAAAAGAAGAAGAAATGTCCACTTGAGATAAACTGGACCACCATCACATACACATGCCACTCCACCAAAAAAAAATATGTAGTAGCGCTTCTGACAACACGACGAAAGAGCATTTTTAGACATGAGAAGTCGCCTCATATGCTGGAGAGTACGTCACACGCACTCCTATATATATATATATAGTCAAATACTAGATTGCTCCTAAACTAACTTGATAATAACAAAAAAAAAAAAACAACCTTGTGGAAAAACAAAAAATCTCTTGACTTTTTTTTTTAAGTATATTTTGATTGTTTTACTGTGCTTTTTAATTTTTTATATTTGATCAAATACCAAAATTTTCTTGAACTGACATTATAATAATGAAAAAACCTTTGTGAAATAGAAAAATGCCCTTGATACTGGTTTTAATTTTTTACTTCCAAGTATATTTTGATCATTTCACTATATAATTAAAATGAAAAAAAAAATATTTATTTCCGATAAGTTTGATAACAAGGAATGAAAATGTAAAAAAATTTTAATATTCTTGATAGCTAATGTTAATTCTTTTAGGTGAAGAGGCAAAATCACTACTATACCATTCCAATTTACGGTGCAAATAGATTTGGGTTAACACTGTCTTTCAAAGAGGATTAAGCTTTTGTTAATTTCTTGTGGTTCCGGAGGATCTCTTTATAGGAAACCTGGGAAGGGGGAGCTTTCCTGTTTACGCCCCCAGATGGCTGGGGCTAGGAAGTGTCCAGAGTATCTTAAGGAAGGATTTGAAGCCAAGATTAGAATGAAAAGTCGGTTCCAACACGGTGGCTTCTTCTTAGTCTTCCCCACTGCAAATTCAAGAGAGAGCAATCTGTGAATGCGTGCAAATTAAGCATGGCTAAAGATGTTCAGAAGCATTTCCCCTATTTGGGGCACTTGAAGCTAGCACCCTGCATGTCAATGCATAAATTTAAACCACAACTAGCGAGGGATTGGTGCAGATGCAAATATGAAGAATTACAAGTTCACAACTTGCCAGTTTCTAATGTCTCTCTATATAGCCTGAAGAAAAATAGTACACTAACAAAATTGACGAACTTTATTACATCCCTCTAAAAAATCAAAGCTACTCTATAAAGATGAACATCTAGTTCTGAAATTGATAAATGGGATCCCAACCCAAAACTCCGGTAAAATCTCAAACTAGTTTCTCTGCCGTGGGGAAAATAATCTGAACTGGGAGATTTAGTAAAGGCCTATAGAAGACATGCACATAGAACATCATGTAGAAGCTTTGATGCATTGTTTTGGTCCAATACTCAACGAGATAACTGCATCTCATCATCATAAATAAACTCGGATAGCTTCGGATGGCCACTTTTGGATGCAATATCTGGAGCATTTGCCAATTGATGCACCCAGTTTACAGCTCATCATGGCCACCTTGCAGTTGTTCATTGTACATTGATTCAAGTTTACGCTCAAGTTCCTGTCAGATCAATTTTCACATTTCAATAAGACAAGGAAAAATAGGAGCAGAGAAAACTGGCTGCTCATTAAATAAAATATACCTCAAGCTTTCCTTCTAGGCAACGGATAGGGGTCGACATCAGAGCTACATATCTGCCATGACAAAGAAAGAGTAAGACAGCTGAATTGTATGTGACGATGTGTGTTCACATATATGCATGCAAGCAGGTAAGAGAGGGAGGGAGGGAGCGAGACATACTCGCAGCGGCTTGGTTCTTTCACATCGGTCAGTTCTGTTTTCAGTCCACATCCAAGCTTGACCTGTTAAAATGAAAGGACTTGTCAGCAACAATCTTACTTGTAAAAAGACTAGTAAAAATCTATGCCTTAATTAGATACCAAGCCATTATGTCATTCGCTGTCACTCAGTTGATAGTTTAGACATAACCATAGAACACACTTTATGACAGGAAAAAAACATAAACAAAAAATATGTTGATTTACTGTCTTCTACACATCACAATGCATCCTAAAGTGGTCCGTATATCAAAAGGGATCCAGACAGCTCAAATGATCAATAAACTGGAAAAAAAAGTATTTTAGACATATTTAAGATCCAATGTAGCTCCATTTGCCTTAGTCAAGAGTTTTAACAAATAATAAGATCTCTCATACCTTTAAACTTCTATCAGGTCCATTCCAGCATCCATCACCATTTGAAAACAGCATGGAGCCATATGAGTTTTCAAATTTCTCCCATTGCCTGCATAGAGAACAGAAAAGAAAACATGAATCTTCAGCATATAGACATTAACATGAACAAAGAAGCCAAGAAAACTACCCTATCTCACAAGGACTATATTTTTGTTTCTTATCGCTTTTTGAGGGATGTCTTGTTCTTGAATTTTGTATTATTCAGTTCCTTCTTTCTAATACCACTTTTTTTTTATCTAAAAATGACACTAACACGAGTGTATACAGAAACTAGTTCTAGATCCAAAACATAAGCACATGCAACACTTTTGACCTCCCCCACCGCATCTGCCAGTGTAGCTGTTTTAGGAAGAATTGCTTGAGTATAGTAACCATATGGGATCATTGACTTACTCTACAGCATCGTGCTATCATCACATATTGAGACACATCCTGCATTTTAATGTCTTGCATGAAGACCGGATTGATTTGTGAAATGTAGGTGATGGGAAATGAAGAAAGAGAACAATGGGAACTAGTTGTTCCTTTATTCTGAAAAGTAAGTATATCACTTTGCTTTCAAGTTGAATTCAATAGGTTGTTCCTTCTCCTGTTCATTGTTACAATTCAACTTCTATTAAATTGATTAGGTTATAGCCATACTGCTATGTTTTAAGGCTTGCCTCCATTAGAAAGCTGAGACCCATATTTCTTCAACTGAAATAAAGTTATCCTTGTATTGAAAGAGCATTGTAATTTCACCTTCCGACAATTTATCAAAGTTCTGTTCATAAATTTATGCCCTCTTTGTTGCTGATTGTGTCGATGGGAAAGAGTCAAACATGTTGCTAGTCACCAGCCTTCCATCCCCTAGTATTATTATGTTCAACTAAACTGCTTAGTCCCTAATCAAACAAGCGCTGAATCATGACTCTGATGAGATATCGATAATTTAAAATCTCTACATAAATGCTAATGTTGATATTTCCTCTTCAAAGGTTTGATCTAATTGGCAAGACAACAAAGTTAGCTCCCACTTCACAAAGTTAGCTCCTACTTCCCCAATGGCCTCTTTTTAAAAAGCTGCCATCATCAGCTTAAATTTAAGTACTGACTGCTCAGAGGGCGGAAAACATGTATAACAACAGAGAACTAATACTGTTGGTATACCTATGACTAGACAAAGGATAAAAACAGCATGAAGACATACCCTAGTTGAGTTATGTGATAGCCCTCCTCCTGGGATGCATCTTTAAATGGGCAAACTTTATACACGTACCTGGGAGGGGAAAGAAACCAACACGAAAAGCAAAGCCAGTAACGAAGGTAAATTCCCACACATCTGAATTGATATGAGAGCAGGGCAACCATCAACACAGAGAGAAGAGGGGTTTTGAATATTACTTGTCCTGTTTGGTTTCAAAACATTGATCGTAGTAGAAATAGAACTCCTTCTCCATGCCTAGAATTCAAAATTAGATTTGAAGTGAAGAAAATAATCAACCATACGCTGGTAAAAGTATCCTTTAGCTGTTAAATACAAATTCATTGATATACTTACTCACCAAAGTCGTGTTTTAACTTCTCTGTCAAACTTGCTATTCTTTCCTGTATATCAGACAACCTTGTAGTGGAGTCTTCATAATCCTTCCGAACACGATTTGCATCTATTAAGCAAGACACACACACACACTCTCATGCAATTATTAATAACTTAAAAGGTATGCCATATGGAAACCAACACTCACCTAGTTTATCTAGTGGAGCAGGAAACAAATTAATCGCCTGAAACAGGTTTTGAGCAGCATCCTGTATCTTTTCCAACAAAGATGGGCCATTCAAAATAGTTACTCCTAAAGACATTAGAAAAAGACTAACTATGAGAACTTACGGCATTAAAAAAAAAAGGAGAAAAATTTAGCAGAGAGAAGAAAAACAACTGCTTCAAAAGAACAATTGCTAATCTGATAAATCTTTTTGCACTTATGCCAAACATATATGCGGCACCGGAGTTATTAAGATCATTTCCTACAGATGATTCCCTTACCATCGCTATTGTCATGGTCCTTGTCATCAGTGCCCTCTGGAATCTCATTGTTGCCTCCATAGTTATCTTTATTAGGACTAACTTCCTCAACTTGGTGTTTAGTTTTTTCTCCTGTCCAACGCGAAGCAACAAGGCGACCCAGGTCTTCTCTTAACAACCCCTCGGTGCTTTCAGATCCATCAGTTGGCAATCCCTCAGTATTTTCATATTCATCTTTCTGTTGCTGAGAGCAACGAATACTATTCAGGTTCATGGTGAAACTCAACAATATAAATACAGAAATACTAATTTAAATGGAGAACTTCCAATTTTTTCAATGCTATTAAATAGAATTTTCATGTGTTGTTATTACAACTATATGAAACTAAAAAGGAAAAATCAACTCATTGCAGTCCCAGGTAAAGGACATCCTGAATAAGTAATCAACTTGCTTCTCTATTGTTCCCTCCACTGCCCAATTTGATGTTGATTCTTGCAAAAGTGTATCACATATAAAGAAGCAAACTTCATGAGAGACAGGTTAAGGGTACAGCAGTTCAATAGGAAACAGCAAATTGTCCAGGTAATTTCTTTAGCCATCTTGAAGTTCACCATCATCAATATCAAATTGCTAATGTACAAGGGTGCTCTTGGCAGTCACAAGAGTTGTATACATAGCTATCTACTATTGGGCTTAATGTGACTAACGTAAATACTATTTATTGCTAATGTACATTGATCATTTAATACTTAAGTGTACAATTGTCAATTTTCTTTTCTCTAACAGTCAAAACTGATACAAGCAGCTTGGCTTGACAGCTTAAATTATCTTTGAGCCGAACTTGGCTTAGGCTTTTCATTTATTCATATGCCGAAGCAGAGCTCAAGCCTCAATAATATTTTACAGCTTGATCTTGTATATAAATTTTCTGTCTTACACAAATTCAAGCCCTTGAATACCATGAGCGAGTACAGCATGGCTGAGCTCATTTGCAGTTAAGCACAGCAACACACACACACACACACACACACACACAGATAGAGAGAGAGAGAGATTAAAAGGCAGACCTCCACGCTCGATAACCTGATCTAATGACACACAAACACACACACACAGGGAGAGAGGGAGAGGGAGAGAGAGATATATTAAAAGGCAGACCTCCACGCTTACTAACCTGATCTACTGAAGGTTCATCGGACAGCCCATTGTTCTCACTATCTAAAGTTGTAGAGCTAGAGCTTTCCTTATGCTCATCATCAGATTTATCCTCAGCAGCCATTTTCATCATCTCTTCCTTTTCTTTCACCAGGCGTTCTTTTTCCTCTGCCTTCTCAATCCGCTCCTTACGTGCTATATAACAGCTCAAATAAATGATGGAAGGTAGACGTGAATAATCAGTTACTTGGCTGAAAGGTCACACAACTGCTATATTTAAAAAAATTTATAAATTTAAGCATCAACAAGATAGCAAGAAGAAACAGAATTTCTCAATTCTTTAACAGAGCGGAAGCAGAGTCTTAAACAAGTCAGAGTGGAGTGTTTCAATCAAAATACTGCAAGATTATTGAATTATAGATATCTAACAAGGGACTTGCTTTGTTTGAAGAACTGGTTCATTTAAGGTTGCTCTATGAGTTCTTATTGAGACTATGCAGTTCAACCTTCAGCATGTATTCTTTTTTCTGCAAACTCAGTGTAAATTAGAGCCAATATCAAGCAGGCATGCATAACTATACAATACATATAGATGCATATGTGTAGCCTTTTCATTTTGCTTGCCATATGCGCATCTATGTGTTCACCGAATCTGACTAAAAATTCCATAAGGCCATTAGTAGTGGAATTAAAGCTGGAAAATCAAAGAGTAAGGGAAGGGAGGAGAACTTGACAGTTAACAGTGACAGTATGTTAAACAAAATGTTGAAATTGAAGAGAAATTAACCTTACTAGAAAATGATGAATTACCTTTAAGACTTTTAACAAGCCCTTTAAGACTCTTTTCATTGTATTTCAGTTTTGACAGTTCTTCTTTATCTTTCGCTATTGCTTGTTTTGCTTGCTCAACTTCCTTTTTCCTTATGGTGACACCTTCTTTATAAATGTCGATTTTTTTCTTTAGCTTGTCTCTGGTCACTTTGCCAGCCTCCCAGCATGTATTTGGACACTTCACTTCACCGTCATACTCATCACTTCCATCACAGCAATCTGGTCATTTTATTTCATAATACAGAATGGTCAATAAAAGAAATTTCAACAATTAAAAGGTTTATATTCAGTGTACACAAACACCTAGAGAATTCTGAAAGTCAATCTACAAAGAAAGGGATATAAAGATTCTCAAACTGAACTAAATTTTCAAAAGTACTGTTGATGGTAAGCATCCTCCAAATTAACACAGAAGAAGGAAAAACAAACTAAAGTGCATTCTAATCTTTCCTGAATATGAGCAAGGGAAACACCACTAAAAGCCCTTGAAGCAGTACACCACAAGGACACTTCCCGATCAATGAATTAACTAAAAAAGGACCTTTAAACATGCAAACATTAAGAAAAAAACACCGCCATAAAAAACAGACGAAACAATTTCACTGGTTTATTAATAAAAATGGTAGTGTTAATGAAGCGCAAAAACAGGAAAGAAAAGGGAGGCACGAGCTTCTGGTATGTTGAGAAATTCTCAGACCCTGGTTGACATCCAGACCATGTTTTCAAGCCCAGAGGAGGGTGGAGAAGTGGCAGAATTTATAAAGGAATCAATTTCTCACCAGAAAAAAAGAGATTATCAACATGGTTTATTAATAATTACAGATGCTGATTATTACAAAGAGATTTTTGTAATCATGTGGCATGAACACATTTCTAAAGTTAGGTGCCAGTCATCAAACAGCGAAAAGCAACATGCCATGTAAGGCTTCCACTGAAGAATTCCAACTAGCATAGGCTGTACAAATCCATCTTCATCTGTTGATCCTGTCTAAGATCTTTTAAGTATTCACCATTAAGTCCTAGTCAATCAATATTTTATTCATTATCTCAAGCCAGTAGACACGTTTTCTTGCTATTCAATTTATACCAAATCAGTCAGTCTCACATGTTCTTTTGTCTTTACAGAAGGACACTCCTGGAGCATCCAAGTCTTTACATGAAATATGGATGTACGCAGACGAGCTTGCACGAGACTTGATAGCTTTAACTTAAACAGCATAACTATATGTGCTTACAAACTGGAAAAAAAAAAAACTCACAAATCCATAACCCATCTTACCGCAGATTCCATCATTCACTTTTGAAGAATGTATTGAAACAGGAAGGTGTCCCACATTCATACAGGAGAACTTTCCATGTGGGCATGCCGATGTTCCTGCAACCAACACAGCAATTGAAAAACAATTTTCGGCTAGGAAATATAATTCCTACAAAAGATATCACACACAATTTGCACACCATAAAATCTTTCAAAAATATAAGAAACAAACAAAACCATTACCGTTACAAAAGCTATATGATAATGAAATTCTACAAAATTTTGCAGTCACCAGAGAGCCTTAAGTAAATAATAACCCATCATTTTGCAAACTAAAAATAATTAAATAATACCCCAAATTCAAGTATCTACCTTAAATTTAAGAACTTTCTATAATTATAAAGCAAGCCCATTTCCAGTATCACATTACCATCATAAACACAATACCCATCATTTCAATTACAAAAAAAAAAAAAAAAACTAAATGCAACTGTATACATGTAAGACTCCAGAACATTCCAGCTAGTTTCTGCAATTATGCACCAAACCCATCTTTAGTGTCACATTACTCAAAATAAATAAAAAAATCCCTATAATAAACCCATTTAAAAAAACAATCAAACAAAAACTAAAACTAAAACAATAAAGAGAAAGGAGAGAATATACCTGGCTCATCAGTCCCATCAGGACAATCACAGAAATCATCATTAAGTTGAACTCTAGCGAACTTCTTGGATCCATTCCTACACTTTATAGTCTCTGTTTTGTAGTAATTCTCATCTGGGTCCAAATTACACCATCATTTCATGAACTCAAAAATCAAAACAAATTAAAGAAAACGCAATTTCATATACGAAAAGAAGAGGTACAAGCATAGGTACCTTGAGGGGCAACTCCAAGGAGGGAAATGAAAGATGATTTGGTTGAAGAAATCAGAGAGAAATTGGTAATTAAAAGAGAGAATAATAAGAAAAGGATGTTAACTTTCATAATTTTGGTAATTCATATAGAGTTTATGTGCTGTTTATTTATTTTGCTGTAACTCAGGTTTTGTATCTTCTTTTCCTTTTCTTGTATAGCTCTCGACAGATCCATTAAACCTCATTTTTATCACTAATAAATTATCTAATTCTCAATTTCATCTCAAATATATTACTTTTGTCAAATTTATCCTTTCATGTTTTTGTTTAAAGTATCACAATTTTCAGATTTTCTTCAAAATGGTGTTGTTTTATTGTGTAAAGTACTTGATTGAGAAATATAATTATACTTTACAGATCCTGGATACAATTAAGAATTGTTGGATAGTTTAGAGATTTACTAGATGAGTGGCTCGTGATCCATCATGAGCTGACCCTTTTTTTTCATATTAAAAAGGTGAAGTTAAGGCAACACAAACATTGCTAAATAAGTAAAAGAAATTGAGAATCGGGTCATTAACATGACCCAATTTAATAAACCTGTATAATTTTGATAATATGAATAAAAAAGAAAAAAAAATGATAAAAAAAAAAGTAAAAAAACCTGACCCGAATCCATCTAGGTTATCATGCAAAACATGTGACCTCGCCGCAACACCGAGGTAATTCCATCGAAAACAAATTAAAAACTCAATTATCAAACAATTCAATGTCAAATGACAAAATTGAAAAGAAAAAAAAGCAATGAAAAAGAAAAGAACATAGTCAAACCGAGTTAACTTGTTAACCCTGTGACCATGAGCATGATATTGGGATAATCCAATAGAAAAAAAAAGTAAAAAAAAATACAAAGATCAATTCACAATAAATCAAACGTTGAAGGATGAGATTCGAAATTTTTTTTTAATAAAAAACCTAAAAAGAGACCAAGGTCAATCCATGTTAATATTTGAAACTCGTGACCCTAGTTACGAGCTCAGAACTAACCTCATTGAAAGCAAACTTTAAAAAATAATGAAGTAAATTCTCAATCACAAAACATTAAGAGATGAAATTTGAAAAAAAAAAAGCAATAAAAAGAAACTAAAATAAAACAAAGAGTAATAAAGAAACATAAAAAATTTGACACAAAAATAAATTGAAATCAAATGTTGAGTAGGGATGACAATGAATACTCACATGCTAGATTTTTTAATATTCATACCCTACTCGTTACCTATATGGTAAGAAATTTAGATATCCATAAACTATCCATCAGGTTTTGAGTATTCATATAAGTATCAATCACCTAATTATTATTTATTATTCAATAAAAAATAAAATAATTAATATGTGTATTTGAAGAGTGTGTGTGTATATTAAATTATAAAATTATAAGTATTACACACCTTATGATATTGTATTAAAAATATAAACGTTCAACAAATATATCTATATAAAAAAAATATACATTTCATGTTAAGTGCGGCCGTGTTTTTGGTCAATTTTGATAATATATATACCATATCTATTACCTATTGGGTAAGGTAACCATAAAAAAACTGACATGTTCAAGTCGGATCGGTATCCATCAAGTTCAAATTAAATTGTCATCCATAATATTGAGAGATGAAATTATTTATCCTTATGGATATCTATTATCTAACTATTATTTATTATTAGATAAAAAAATAAATGAACTAAAATATAAATTTGAAGTGTGTGTATCAAATTATTAATCTATAAAATTAAAACATTATACATACATACATACATACATATATCTCACATTGTATTAAAACAAATCTAAATTTTCTACGAATGTATTTGTATAATATAAATATATATTTCAAGTTTGGTTCGGGCGGATTTCGAGTATGTTTTGATAATATTTATACCACATTCATTACTTATTGGTAAGACAACCATAAAAAAAAAAACCAACTTGTTCAGGGCGGGGTGAGACAGTATCTATCAGGTTCATATTAAATTGCAATTCTTAATATTGAGGAATGAAATTGAAAATAAAAATTAAGTTAGGAAAATGATTAACATAAAATAAATAGCAATCAAAATAATAAAGACCAAATTTAAAATAAAAACTAAATAAAATCAAATGATGAGGGGCGAAATTAAAAAAAACAAATCAAATGATGAGGGGCGAAATTAAAAAAAAAAACCTACAAAAGATAAAAAAAGAAGAAGAAAGTAACTAGATAAAAATTAAAAGAATGAGAACCAAATTTGAAATAAAAACTAAATGAAATTAAATGATGAGGGGTGAAATTAGAAAAAAAACTAACCTATAAAAGATTAAAAAAACAAAATATATAAAAATCAAAAGAATGATGACCAATTTATTTACATAAAACAAATAAAAGGAAACTTTTGTACTTTGTCGTACTTTGCCAAAGAGAGAAGAGAGAAAAGAAGGGAGGAAAAGATAACAAAAAAAAGAGAGTCTATTAGAGCCAAACCATCCTTTCGTCACCGCCACACGCACAATCACTATAAAGATCTTAATACACCACTTTATACATCGTTGTGAAAAATAGTGTTTGACTGTTGGAGGAACCTAAACGCATCGCCCGAATGGCACAAGCTCTTCCCACTTGAACGCACATACCAACAACTTTTTCTTTCTCTATATATATAAAGATCCAATTGCCCCTATCTCTAATTGATAATTATAGAAAAGCCAATTTGAAATGACAAAAACACTCATAGACCCAAGTTGAAGAAAACAATTTACAAAGATAGGTAAGTAATTATACATTTTCAAAAAAAAAAAAAAAAACCAAAAACACCCTTTCCCCCCAAGTTATTTTTTTTTGTTTTAAAAGGTAGATTAGGAATTCTATTATGCAATAAAAATATAAAGAGACCGATTTACGCCTATACAAATTGGTAATGCCAATTGAACCCAATGAAAAAACCATCTCCCCTCCATGATTTGCAAGGAATTTTTTCTATCCTGGGCTACGAAGCAAATAAACATAAATTGTTTTTGAATATCAATCATTAAATAGACGCTTTGATTTCAGGCCTTTTGTTTTCCATCACTTCACTAATGATACATGGAAATTTTCCCATTATGAATCGAAGGATGAGCTAAGAAACCATACTCCATACCGATGGGAGTTAAGCATGTGGCAAAAGATGTGGTAAGCGCGTAAAATATCATGAAGTTCGATTGAGTATTTATTTATTT
>Ga0307509_10006327_pt1 | contig 15990 bp, 12 predicted proteins | sample 10_EM_MG_FD_202245 | JGI IMG/M metagenome (GOLD analysis project Ga0307509, IMG submission 202245) | Populus trichocarpa ectomycorrhiza microbial communities from riparian zone in the Pacific Northwest, United States - 10_EM | ecosystem: Host-associated > Plants > Roots > Unclassified | place...
ATGACATCCTAAGTGGATGACCGGGACTGACAAATTATTAGCTTCACCTAAGTGCATCCTAAGTGGATGACCGAGACTGAAAAATGATTAGCTTCGGTTAATGACATCCTAAGTGGATGACCGAGATTGATAAATAATTAGCTTCGGCAAATGACATCCTAAATGGATGACCTGGATGAACAAATGATTAGCTTTGGCTAATGGCATCCTTAGTGGATGACCGGGACTGAAAAATGATTAGCTTCAGTTAATGGCATCCTAAATGGATGACTGGGACTGATAAATGATTAGTTTCGGCTAATGGCATCCTAAGTGGATGACTGGGATGACCAAATGATTAGCTTCGACTAATGGCATCTTAAGTGGATAACCGGGATGAACAAATGATTAGCTTCGGCTAATGTCATCCTAAGAGGACTGCCGAATTTGGGAGTTATGAGTTCGTTTCAAGAGTTGATGCGTTCATTGGGTACTATGTTCTGTATATACCAAGTATATGAATGAACTACGATTGTTATGCTTTAAATAGAGAATAACATTAGTTCGGTTAACGGTATTCGAGATGGCAGATCGGGTCTGAGTATTGTAATTAGCCTCGGTAATTGATTAATTATTAAGGATGGTATTTACATAAGTGAGGAGAAATGAAAGAATTATGTTCTTTTGGTCCATGAGTGAAATGTAACGTTAATATTGCTTTATTATGTTTTTTTTTTAAAATTGCCTATAATGCTTGAAATTACCTTGTGTTGTAACAGGGACATCATACCAACATGGTGCGTAAGGAAATTCATTTCACGGTCACTCATTTGAAAAGAATTATATATTCGCATGTTATGGGTGATATGAGTTCTGTATGAACAGACGTGTAAATCACTCAATTAGTCATCCAACCCTTTTTTTAAAGACTTATAATGACAAAATGAAATGGAACACGAATGTGAATGTGCGATCATGTAGATATGATTTGTATGAATATACGTATGTGGTATTCTTCTTATGAGGATGTCATTTTGTTAAATTACATAAGGTTAGGATAACGAAAGTACTAGTTGTGTAACTTGTTGTTCGACACTCTCAAATGAACTCGTGATGATACCGAGACTAGAACAAGAATGTGAACTTATGAGTATGTCAATATGATATAATGTAAACCTACGAGTATGAAAATAAAATATTATGGGCATGTGTATTAAGAATATGTTTTATGGGAATGTTGATTTACGTTATCCTACGTGGATTGTGCCTTGTTAATGAATGAAATGTAATTATAAATTTGCAGAATGATATGGTGAAAAACATCCAGAACCAGGCGATTAAAAAAAATAAAAATTCCATCAATTTTGGCTCTGAAAAAGTCGGGTCATTACAATATACATAAAAAAAGTGTGTTCTTGAAAAAAAATTTCTTGATTGTCGAATTGGTATAAAAAAAAGGGTTTGATCTTGAAAATTTTGATTGTTGCCGCAAAAACAAAAGAAGAAGAAAATCAACATTTTGGTGTTTGGCCGAGAGCTGGGGAAATAAAATTGGTCATTGGGAAGTTATGTTGCTCTTTATCTTCTTCTTTTTTTCAGATTATATCATTGTTTGATTTAATTTTCAGTTTGGATAGTAAATCTCTTTAGTATTATTGCTTCCATTTAGTTTATTTCACATTTTGAAATTGTCATATTTCTCGCACAAATTTGCATTGCTACTCGTGAATTTGTCATCGTAGTTTTGTTTTATTAGTTTCATAAATTTCTTACTTCTTGAGTCTATATCAAATTTATAAATTCACTATGTAATTGGTTATTTTTCTGAATTGTTGCTAAGTGATTTCAAGAACTAAAGAAAGGTAATTTGAGTGGAAAAAGGCGTAGGGAGCATATTAGAAGCTATGAAGGAGGAGAGTGTTGCTGGAAACTTACAGATGAAGCCGAAGATGATCTTAAACGTGGTAGTGGGTTCCGTAGATATAAGGGAGAGAGGTATGAGAATTGGCCAAGGAGGGGACGTATTCAGCCACATAGGGATTTTGAATATAGAGGGGATTTTGATGATTTGGGTGAAGTAAACCGAAATTTGGGTAGTATTAAGTTAAAAATCCCAGCCTTTAAGGGAAAAACTGATCCGGAAGCTTACTTAGATTGAGAAAAAATGGTGGAGATCATTTTTGAGATCCATAGGTACTCTGAAGAAAAAAAAAGTTAACATAGTTGTAGTGGAGTTTACTGATTATGTCATGGTTTGGTGGGAGAGATTGGTGGTAGAAAGAAGAAGGAATAGAGAAAGACCAGTTAGCACGTGGCAGGAGTTGAAAACAATAATGAAGAAGAGGTACGTTCCTAAACACTATTATAGGGAGTTGTTTAATCGTTTAAAAATGATTACACAGGGTAATAAGACTGTGGAGGAGTATCAGAAAGAATTAGAGGTGGTTATGATTATAACTAATGTTAATGAAGATGAGGAAGTTACTATGTCTAGGTTTTTGAATGGCTTGAATAGAGACATAGCTAATGTTGTGGAGTTGCAATCTTATGTTGAATTGAAAGAGTTAGTGCATTTGGCCATTAAGGTTGAAGGGTAGTTGAAAAGGAAGGGTAGTACACGATTTGGAGCTTATTTGGGGTCTTCTTCGGGTTTAAAGATGAATTATAGAAGAGAGGGTAATGCATCAAAGTGTGCAAATCACCGAGTTATGATTCTAAGGGATGATGGAGAGATTGTGTCCACTAGTGAGGAGTCTGATTGTGATGAGATGCCACTTGAGGATAGTGGTGATTTAGAGTATGCTGTTGGTGATGAAGTTTTGGTGATTAGAAGGTTGCTTAGTTTTCAGACTAAGAAGGATGATGTAGAGCAAAAAAGGAGAACATCTTCCATACTAGATGTGTAATCAACGATAAGGTATGTAGTATGATCATTGATAGTGGTAGTTGTACTAATATTGCTAGTGTTACTTTGGTTAGAAAGTTGGGATTGAATACCATAAAGCATGAGAGGCCTTATTAGCTTCAATGGTTGAATGAATGTGGTGTTGTTAAGGTGAATAGACAGGTGATGATTTTTTTTTTCAGTAGGCAAGTATAAGAATGAAGTGTTATGTGATGTTGTGCCTATGCATGCCACTCATCTGTTACTAGGGAGGCCTTGGCAATTTGATAGAAAAACCAAGCATGAGGGGTTTAAGAACAAGTATTCATTGAAGAAAGATATAGAATTTATACACTTTCCCCACTAATACCAAAGTAAGTGTACGAACATCAAATTTAGTTGAAGAAAAGCTATGAGGAGGAGCACTCAGATTCGGCCAAAATGGAAGAACAAGTCGAACAACATGGTGAGAATGTGAGGAAGATTGAAAATAAAGTGAGCCATGAGTTGAAAATAAAAAGGGATGAAGTTTTGGCCCTTGAAAAATTAGAGGAGGGTCACGGCAAAAAACAAATAGAAGGGAGGTTGAGAGTGGAGAGAAGAAAGAAAGGGTGAGAAAAGAAGAGTGTGTAGAAAAAGTAGGGAAAAACCTTAATTGCTTTGCAAAATCTAGTGATCTTAAACATGCTTATCTTTCTGAATTGCCTATGATTTTACTTATGTATAAGGAGGCATACTTAACTCTGATAATTTGGATTCCTGTGTTCCTAATGTTGTTAGAGTTCTTTTACAAGAATTTAAAGATGTCTTTCCATAAGAGATTCCTAGTGACTTGCCGCCAATTAGAGGAATTGAACATCAGATCGACTTTGTTCCAGGAGCATTTAGAAGCAATCCCGAAGAGTCTAAGGAACTCCAACGGCAAGTGGAGGAGTTGATGTCGAAAGGATACATTTGTGAGAACATGAGTCCTAGTGCAGTTCATGTGCTTCTTGTTCCAAAGAAAGACAAGACTTGGCGAATGTGTGTCATTTGCAGGGCTATCAATAACATCACTATAAAATATCGACATCATATTCCCAGATTAGATGATATGTTGGATGAATTGCATGGTTCTAAAATGTTTTTGAAAATTGATTTCAAAGTGGTTATCATCAAAATTAGGATGAAAGAAGGGGATGAATGGAAAATTGCTTTTAAAACTAAATATGGTTTGTATGAGTGGTTGGTTATGCCTTTTGGACTTACTAATACACCTATTACTTTTATGAGATTGATGAATCATATTTTGTAGGCTTTCATTGGTAAGTTTGTAGCTGTCTATTTTGATGATATTTTGATTTATAGTGAAGAGATTGATGAGCATATGGATCATTTGAGACAAGTTCATGATGTGCTTAGAAAAGAGTCCTTATATGCTAATTTGAAAAGGTGTGACTTTTGCATGGATATAATTATTTTTCTTGGATATGTTGTTAATGCAAAAGGTATAAAGATGGATGAGGCTAAGGTTAAGGTTATTCAAGAATGGCCTACACCAAAATCAATAACAGAAGTTAGAAGTTTTCACACTTTGGCTAGTTTCTATAGGAGGTTTGTTAAAGACTTTAGTATGGTAGCCTCTCCATTGACTAAAATCATTAAGAAATCCATAGGGTTCAAGTGGGGTAAAGAACAAGAAAATGCTTTTAGCTTGTTAAAATCAAAGTTAATTTCGGCACCATTACTATCTTTACCTGATTTTAATAATGCTTTTGAGATTAAATGTGATGCTTTAGGAATAGGTATTGGAGCTGTTCTAATGCAAGAGAAACGTCTCATTGCTTATTTTAGTGAGAAACTCAATGGTACAGCTCTTAACTATCCCACTACTGACAAAGAGTTGTATGCATTAGTGAGAGCATTAGAAACTTGACATCATTATCTATGGCCTTGAGAGTTTGTTATACGTACCGATCACCAATCATTAAAACATTTGAAGGTTCAATGTAAGATAAATAGGCGACATGCTTAGTGGATTGAGTTTATTGAAACTTTCCTATATGTGATTAAGTACAAGTAAGGTTAGGAAAATATGGTTGCAGATGCTTTGTCGCGAAGGTATGTTCTTCTTAATACTCTGAATACTAAATTATTAGGATTTGAGTATATTAAAGAATTGTATCTTGATGATAATGATTTTGGTTCTATATATGATGAGTGCAAAGTTTCGGCCAAGGATAGGTTTTTAAGCATGATGGATTTTTGTTTAAGGAAAATAAATTGTGTGTGCCTAATTGTTCTTTGCGTGAATTGCTTGTAAGAGAAGCTCATGAGGATGGTTTAATGGGGCATTTTGGAATTGCGAAAACTTTGGATGTTTTACATGAACACTTTTATTAGCCTAACATGAAAAGAGATGTGCAAGGAATTTGTGATAGGTGCATAACATGTAAACAAGCTAAGTCTAGAGTAATGCCTTATGGGTTACACACACTTTTACTTATTCCTAAGGAACCTTGGGTTGATGTTTCTATGGATTTTATTTTTGGTCTACCTAGGTCTAGGAAAGGAAGAGACAATATTTGTTGTTGTGGATAGATTTTACAAGATGACACATTTTATTGCTTGCCATAAAACTGATGATGCAACAAATATAGCTGACCTATTCTTTAAAGAGGTCATTTGACTACATGGTGTTCCTAGGAGCATTGTGTCAGATCGAGATGTTAAGTTTTTAAGTTACTTCTGAAAGGTTTTGTAGGGTAAGTTAGGGACTAAGCTTTTATATTCTACTACTTGTCATCCATAAATAGATGGCCAAACTGAAGTTGTTAACCAAACTTTAACTCAGTTGTTAAGGGCTATCATTCAAAAGAATCTTAAAAATTAGAAAGATTGTTTGTCATTTATTGAATTTTCATATAATCATAGTGTGTATTCTACTGCTAATTATTCACTATATGAGATTGTTTATGGTTTTAATCCTTTGACACCATTAGATTTGATTCATTTACTTGTGGATGAAATGGTTAGTCTTGATGGTACTAAAAAAGCACAGGTGGTGGAGGATTTACATGCAAAGATTCGGCAACAAATAGAGAAAAAAAATAAACAATATGCACACAAGGCTAATAGAGGACGTAAATTGGTGAGGTTTAAACCAAGTTATTGGGTTTGGGTACATATGAGAAAGGAAAGGTTCCTTAAACAAAGGAGATCAAAATTGATGCCTTGAGGAGATGGTCCTTTTCAAATCATAGAAATGATTAATGATAATGCCTACAAAGTGGATCTACCAAGTGAGTATAATGTTAGTGTTACATTCAATGTTATTGATCTTTCTTTGTTTGATGTAGGTGATGATTCGAGGTTGAATCTTTTTGAGGAGAGAGGGGATGATGCGATCCAAGCACTAAAGGATCTATTGGAGGTTCTGGTTGGTCTAGTTACAAGGTTTAGAGCTAAGAGGTTCAAAGAGGCTTTTAATGGACTTCTTCAAGATACGTGGGCTAAGGTGGGCTTCAAGAGGGTATTAAATAATTAGGAGTGAGCCATGATTAATCTTATTCATGTTTAAGAGGGGCTTGTTGGTGGAACCAAGACCATTATACAAGGACTGGGAGAAGAAGACTAGATTCGGTTAGTTTGACCTTTTGCTACCCTTTTTGTTTTATCATAACTAGAGCTACATGTTTCATTTTAATGTGATTCCAGTTGGGCTGGAAACTAGACTTCCATACCTTTCCAACGGTATATGTCACGCCTTCTAATTCTTTAAGACGAGAGAGAACCATTCATTTGAAGTTGGGCTTTACTACTGCCAGACAGAATGCGGAAATAACTGAACTTGTCTTATTAAATTAGTTGGGCTATTAAACATTCTTTATTTTGTGAGGAAACACTTGTTTGAGTTTCAGATTTGTTTATTTTATTTATTTTAATTAGTTTGGGCTAGTTTTAGTTTATGTTGATTATTATTTAAATTGGGTTTATATGTGACCCATTAGAGAAATTAGGGTTTTTGGCTTGGAGTATAAATGCTCTTGAGAATAATTTTCAGCATACTTTTTTTTTCTAAAATATTCTGATTTTTGCCGACCTTTGGTTGTCAATCTTGGTTCTTGATTGAACTTTCAACTCTTCAAAGAATTTACCAATCTTTGTTGTGAATTTATACTTCTTTTGCTCATCTCCAAGTGTAGGTGTTGTGATTGGGTTGGTTTATAGCCTTGCTGCTTTGGAGCAAGTCTTCCATCATGATAAGCTCATCCTATTTTCAGCAAACTTGGATTAGATAGATCTTGAGTTCGTGAATTTCATTCAATTCCGCTAGGGTTCGCATCACCTATTATCAAATTAAATGAATTAATATCAATAAATATTAGGAATTAGTTGTCGACTTTATTATTTAAGGGTATAAAACTACACAATAAAGTATATCCCTCATATATTAAAGATACAAAATAGAAAATAAATGTGATACTGAAATTTGGACCCTAGAACGATTAGGATTTAGCCTGATAAGGTAGAAACTTCCTCGCAAAGGGAGATCTACCTTGAACCATAGATTGACCAACGAATAGAAATATGGCCTAGAAAAATAATTAATCTACAATACAACTTACCATAAATAGGATGAACTGGGGGTGATGCGTCTTTCACATGCACAACTAGTGTCCTTACCTAGACTCTCGCGAACCATTAGGTTTTCTAGTGACCATAATACTAGGTGGCGACTCCTTCAAAATTATAATTTTATGATTAATCCTAAAACCCTCAAATCTAGGAGGAAAACCCATCATTCGACGTCATGCATGCCACGACATATTTGATTCATTTACCTGTTGATGAAATGGTTACTCTTGATGGAAATAGAAAAGCACATATGGTAAAGGCACACCAAAAAGGTGTATGACAACATATAGAGAAGAAGAAGAACCACTATGCATTCAAGGCAAATAAATAGCATAAACGAGTTATTTTCCAACCAAGTGATTAGTTTTGGGGAGGTTTATATCCCATATAAAATCAAAATTACAAACTCGAGGAGATGTTCTATTCCAAATCTGTAAAAAGAATCAATGACAACATCTACAAAGTGGATCTAATGAGTATTGTGTTAGTGCTACTTTCAATATTTTTGTTCTCTGATTGTTTGATATAGATGATAATTCAATGTCGAATACTTTTAAAGAGAAAAATGATGAAATGGATCAGCCCACCTTGACAATCGATTCACTAGAGGTGCCAATTGGGTCAATCACATGGTTAAAGGCCAGGAATCTAAATGAGGTATTGAATGGTTTTGTTTAGAACATTTGGGCCAAGACTGACTTCAATGAGGCTTTAACACATATAGGGCAACCTAATCCATGTGCAAGAAGGGCTTAACTCCAACTAAGGCTTAGAGATGGCCACATAATTGGGCATTCTTGTTTGAACAACTTTCCATGCTCTACAAGAAAAGATAGGTGGCGATAATTAATCCTAACATTAAAAGGATATTTTAGCAAAACATTTTAGGAGTTTATATCTTTTACAAGGAAACTAAGGGGCAATAACGAATGTGGACCTCATGATCACATAGTAAAGCAACCCTTAATGAAGTTAAAATATAACTCAAAACCTAAAAACTAGGTTTAATGAAACTTTGACCTATAGGTAACCTTGTACCTAAGAACCAAAAGTATTGAAATAAACTTAGACCTAAAGATAAGCTTGTACCTAAAACTCCAAAGTATTTAAATGATGCCACAAAACTAGTTAATCTTCGATAAGTCGATTACACGATCCTTGTCATTATCATTGTCCCTATAAACAAATGATGCCTTACCACAAACAATCAAAATAAAGAAACTCATATTTATTATCACCAAGCTGCTGAGATGTACAGCTCCAAAAATATTATATAGTCTCCTCTAAATAACCCTAATGGATCCCTTTTGGGTTGTTAGACAGTAGGCCCAAACTAGGAATCAACTAAAGTCCAATAATGAAACAAACTCTTAAATAATGTCTAATATGCTAGAATAAACCCAAATTAAAAATAATTTTTCAATATAAATTAAATAAAATATGATAATAGAAACAAATTCTTCATATTAGAATTCTTCTATGTAGTTGAAATCTTCGAGCTCTCCTAAGTAGTGTTTTGATCGTAACTTTTAGTGTAGGAATTCAATTAGGAAACTTTGTTTTGATTGCTAGAATTTGCTTTCTTATATTTCTTCCTCTAAGTTTCCTTGATGTGTTAGGAATACCTTCTAAATAAGGAAAAGAAATCTAAGAGAAAGATCCCTTTAGATGCTGCCACATTAAGTCCACGTGGGACTTCGAATCCTTACAAGGTATGGACTCGAATTCTTCAATGAATTCAAGCCACATTAGGAACCCTTGTACCCTAAGCCCATGCACAATTTTAGGGCCTAAATAAGCCTTATTTAATCTCTATTTCCTATCTAAAATTAACTTATTAGAGGTCTGGATTAATTTAAGCAAAAATAGCTAAGAAAGAATACTTTGTTGATGAATATGCCAAAACAGTAACAACAACTTCTACCTATTTAAATAATATGTTCCTAAAAATCGATTGATCTGAAATTTTTCCAAAATTTATTTCATATGTCTAGTATCTCTGTGTAAAACTTTAGCTCGATCCGATGTACGATTTGAGATATATGCCCAAACTTACAAAATTGGTCAATATGCATTTTAAAGCAAAATTTAGACATAACTTGGTTTGTATTATCATTTGTTACAAAGATTTTCATACTTACTTATAAGAGTTGAATTTGGAAGGAACAATCCTTATTATTTAAGGACATTTAAGTAGGTTTTTGGCTGATTTTTTCTAATGCATAGTTTTATGCTAACAAACATTGTTTTTTATTGACCATTGGATTAGGCTAACATTTTACCAAAAGATTCCAAAGGCCTATTTTAATGTACCATTAAAATTTCATAGTGATCAGACATTAAGAAGTCCATACGATAAGATCTAGAAGTTACTGTGTTGGATTTGTATTAGTTTCCTAGTTAATTTAAGAATTGTTTTCTATTTTTTTTCGAACTCTTTTTTATTTTTTTCAACATTGTTTAGGACATTTTTTATTTTTTATAAATAGGATTATTTGGATTATATTTATTGTTTTTGCAAACTTTGATTTCAGAATAATATTTGTGTGTGAGAGAGGAAAAATCATATTTTTTTTGTTCTGGAGAGAACTAAAATTGACTTATCAAAGAATAACTATCTTTGTGGTGTCTTTCTTATACTTGTTCGTGATTCACTAATTGTTAGGTTGAGTTTTGAATTTCAATGGTGTTGGTGTCTTAATTCAAAGTAATAGTTGTGCCATGTTTTCTATCTTAAATCTGATTTTTGGCTTTCTAGGATTGTGTTCAAACTTTATTATGGGTTTCTAGATCTTTATATTCATAGAATTCAGATCATTATTTATGCTATTGAGTATTGGAATTTACCAAATTAATTACTATTTAAGTCTATAAAGATAACAAAAACAAATCTAGAGATTTTCATTTCACCTAGTTAATCCCACACAATTTACAATTTCTTGTAATAAAATTTTAAATCTTCTTGTTGAGGATTAAAACATCCCTTAATTATTCAATGTTTTCTCTCAAATAACATTAAAAATATATCTACCTAATAATTCAACATATCTCTATGTAAATTAAATTAATTAAAGATTCATTAAGATCTTTGGATTTTTTCTAAAAATCAATCACACTAATTGCGGTAAAGTATTTATATCTTTTGCTCAAATAATAGTGTTTAATCTTGAAAGCTTCTAATCATAAATTACCTTTTAGTATCATTATAATTCAATAGATCAAATAGTAAATGGCCAGAAAATTATGAGCAATAAGATCAAGGATAAACACCCAACATGGAAAAATTAGAAATAAAATAACTTGAAATTTAAATTGTGTAATAAAAACTATACTATATCAAAGCCTTAGAGAAATAAAATTTAATTCATAATAAATATGAAATAAAACTATGTTCTTAATGGAATACATCAAAAGAAAATTAAGAAGAAGAATATAAGCTCTTTTCCTTGGAATTGATTAAAGAAGCACTCCACTACAGTGTCTAGTTTCTTTTAGTTCTCTCCTTCTTTCCTTCTACTTTTTCCTCCTTTTTCAATGGTAAAAAAAAAAAAACTCTTTTATCGACTCTATTCATGATCTTTTCCTTGGTATTTTCTTTTTTTTGGTCCAAATCTACTTTAATTTGTTTCTTTTTAAAAAAAATACCAAATTCCAACTTATAACTTCCAATCTTATATTCCCTATTAGATCAACTTATTTTGAGAACTTCATGAACATAAAAGTTGTATGCATTTCTCTTATATCTCTTCTGACTCTAAGATTACTTGATTTGGGTATTTATAATGTAAAATCCCTAATAAGAACAACAACAACAACAAAAAAAGGACTAAAATTGTATAAAGAAAAAGGGATTCAGGATGAACACTAGGATTGACCTAAAAAGGGAGGAACTCAATTAGGAAGTAGAGAACTTAAAGGGTTAAAAATGAAATAAGTCCTCTTTAAAAATAAAAAAGAGAAAAAGTTAACAGTTTTCTCTTAGAAAAGATAGGAGTCGTCACTTTAAAAATAAAAAGGGGAAAGAGAGGGAGAACTTTCTGTGACCTTTTAATTTTTTAGAGAGAGCACATCAGGATAGAGAATTGAGAGAAACAAAAAAAATGATTAGTACAAAAAGAAATTAAGTACGCAGAATCAAGAAAATAATAGGGTATTCAAGGAAATTAAGGAAAAGCTGAAAAATTAAAGAAAAAAGGGAAATCAATCAAGAAAGTATTCAAGAAGTAATATTGTGAATTCAAGACTATTTGGTAAGGTGCTTTAACGTTCTTATTCTCCCACTTTACTTAATTTTAAAGAGGAAGGGAAAAACCCCAATTTTGTTTGTAAAATTAGGTTCATGTAGATTAAGGAGAATTTATTGTATTTTATATAGATTCCATAAAATAATAATGCAATAAGAAGTAATTAGGAGAATTAAACCACAAATTGAAGAGAAATTCAAGGGTAAAAACCCTAATTAAGTTCAACTAATTAGAGGAAAGTTCTAGGTGTAGTCTTTATATGATCTTATGTATGATTATGATGGCATAACACCATGAATGTGATGAAATTGAGTTATGCATGAAAAAACTAGAAGGAAAGATAAGTTCTTGAATGTTAGAAATTGTGGAGATTGAGTGTTGTTCATTTAAAAATTCATCTTTTGGTGTGTTATGCATACAACTTATATGATTTAGGATTGATCTTGAAAGTAAAACTTAAGTTGGATACAAGGGTGAAGATTTTGACCAAAACAAATCGAAGGGGGAAACTTTCCAGTAGCAGAAACAAGCTAGTTATTTTGATAAACAACTAGATCGATTCAAGAAATGGTCAAACCATTTCTCAAAATGATGAGACCGTTTTGACTACTGTTTTGTGATAGCTTGATTTTGTATTTTGGTCTTTTCTTAGGTTTTCCTTGAATTTTTTTGGGTTTTTTAAAGAAATATGGGTGATTATTATATGGAAAAGAAAACATAATATGTGTATATGTATGAAATTAACTTGTTTGATAGCATTTCATAAGTTGAAACATTAAGAGTCGGAAAAATATGTGTAATGATGTAAGAATACATGTATTCATGAGTAACAAGTACTTGAATTATTAAAAGAATACTAAGAAGTGCATTTTTAATATTTTTTAGGAAATATTAAGAAAGATATACAGAAGAGGAAGGAAATGGAGAATGTAAGGTTAACTATCTTTTTTTTACATACTGTCACCAATTAGAGAAGAAAAAAGGTTATATTTTCATATTTCCTTTCTTTTTCCTTTTATAATTATTGATAAAAAATTACTTTGTTTTAGGCAGGAAACAAATTAGTTGAAAAAACAAGAGGCTAGATTTAATTTATTTTTTTATTAGTTTTTAGGGCTTGAGGTTCATGGTAAATATAGGTAAGGGATTGTTCCATTAAATAATTTTATAGGTTTTTTTAGGTTGCCTTAATTATCATTATTTTTATAATTTTAGTTATCGTTAGTTGTTGACTAAGTCTTTTTTCTCTCACGTTACAGATTAGGTTTGCCTACTTTTAAAGAGTGCTATAAATTCTTATGTATGGTAATAACTTATTCTATGTGTTTTCTTTAGCTACAATCCAGTTATGTGGGTAAGCTTTTATTCTTTGGTTAAAATTAGTATAACATCTTTGTCTCCATTCTTATAAAAGCAAAGGTATTTTGTCATCTAGAATAAAGGATGTTCTTCCAAGAAATTATATTTAGTCTATGATTTTCATATCTTTAAGTTCTTTATGTGCTAGATTTTCTTAGTCTTTTCTTTCCTTTTTAGACTACAATGAGAGACCAACCTACAAGGAGAAACTAGAGTATGGTTGCTATATTGCTATTTTTACATTTTCATATTTAAGTGAGATGATGTAACCTGGTGCCTTAGTTATTATATCTCCCATGATTGTTAGTTGGTTAATTTGTTACCCTTTTATTTTGTTTATTTTATTGATCTCTTTGAGGATTAAGTGAAGTTTTCTTGATATTCGTATTGTTTGTAGGCTTTTTTTTCTTTGATTTTTATTGGGTATTCTCCTAAATTATATGAGATTCTGAATAACTAAAAAAATAAATAAATCAGAAGGGTATTTTTTTTTCCATTAAGTGGTTACAAGTTTTTCAATTATTGATGTGCAGGGAGTAGCTAGTCATGGTTGCTCCATCTAGGTGTAATGTGAAACTGAAAAGCAAGGAACAGGTGCTATATAGACACCCCAATAACATACTTTTATGAAACCCATTTTTAAAGAGACATAAAAAGGCTGATAAAACTAGAGGAATTGTGTTAGTTCAAGATGTTTGTCTATCTTAAAGCTCATGTTTTGACAAATAGAATGAAAGAATGACACAAATCGAGTTGTTCAAGTAATGTACATTTTTAAAGGGTTTGAAGTTTTTGAAAAGGGCTATCTTTGTGTTATAGTACAAGTTGTGAAGATTTGATTGGCTTACATGTGAAATTAGCATGCAAGAAAATTTATCTTGGATTGTAGCTTTGAGAGGTTTGAAGGAAGCATATGGTGGTTTAAGGCCAAATGTGTTTTTGATGAAGAGAAGAGAGTAATGAACATAATGGGACCATATGCAAGAGATATGGAACATGTCTTGGTAACTTTACCTATTTAGTTGGCTACTAAAACATATTTTCTTTTAATAATTTGGTTCATATAAAAAAAATCAGAGAAGAATTTATCTTTTGTTGTATTGTTTAATAGATTTTTTTTAAGTCATCGACGAATAAGAGAAATTTTCTTTATTGATCATTCTTTAAACAAAACATTAGGAAGCAAAACATGAAACATTAAGCTCATGAAAAAAAATTTCTATTAAAATTTCTATTTGTTATACATCATAAAAGTCAAAGCTCTTAAGTAAAGAGATTGATGCTATTTTTATTTGCATGAGGTCTTGATGATGTGTGTAGGACATAATTTTGCTTTATTTTTTTACATGGTGTCGTACCCTATTCGTGGGAGTGCGACGTAGTAGTGATCCTTCTCGGGCGGTGTTCTAGATAGTCTTTGGTTGGTTTACGAGTCGTCGCCTAATATTATAGTTATTATGAACCCTAAATGGTATTTAAAGATTCTAAACAAGGGATTGATTTTATAAATGGAAGGTATTAACACCTATATTAAGCCAAGTTGTGAAGATAAGCTGTATTATTTTTTTCTTTGTTTGTTATGCTCTGCCTATAAAGGCGGGTTTGCTAAGATGAACAAACCTTGATTTTCAAAGTCAAGAACTTGGTTTGGAATAGTGAAATTTCATCAATTATCATTAAGGTTTCTTTCAGGATAAACTTGGAATTTTTAATAATTGCATCATTTCAAATAATATTTTCAAATAGAATTCATTGCAAATTTTTTTTATCCTTATATTATAAATGAATGAGTTTTGTTATTTCCAATAGTATTTTGGATATAAACCTCATATAAGGTATTTTTATCCTTATTTTAAAGTGAGTGATAATAAATTGTTATTCCTAATAATATTTTGAATATTAACTTTCTTTTAGGTTTTTTTTTCTTATATTAAAAGTGAATAATATTTTATGCATGGTCTTATGCATCTAAGAAAATCTTTACTTGTTATAATACCATCTAAACAACCAAGATTATGATAGCATATACATGATTTATCTTGAAAATTGTTTAGGCTTTAAAATACTATCATCTAACTCATAACGCAGCGCGAAAAGATGACTAATTGGCTTCAAAATGGGCTTTCTCAATACAATGAGGCTCAATCAATTGAAAGCTAATGTTTATCTAGAATTTAATGATCGAATGATGAATTTTTACTCTAAAATATGTGAGTTTATTTATTCCTGCATATAAATTAAAATAAATAAATAAAAACTATATAAAATAGAAATATTAAGATAAATTAACATAAAATTAAAAGTAAGAGTATGTAAAAATCATATAAAATCAAGCACATCAATAGTTTTTCTTTTATTCTTTAAACATATTTAGATGTTTGCAATCTTTCTTCTTATACTCATGTTCTTTTCTACAAGAGGGTGTTTCTTAGAATAAATATCCCTTTTTAAGGGTTCACAATCTATCATTCTAGTTCTCATTTGATAAAGGTAGTTATCGCTTCATTATATGCTAATTTCTAAATAAAAACTAATTAGAAACATATGTAGAGTGTAAGAGGTCTAACCGCGAGGTTTTGGAATTTTATTGATTCTTATATTATCAGATTTTTCCTATTTATCAACATGATACAATTTGAGTTGAAAAAAATGAAGATAGTTTATTAAAATAGAATTGAAACACTCTTAAAAATAAGTCATACAACTCTAAGATGTAGAATAATAGGTTAACTTCATCACTCTAGGAACCACCTAAGAGATAAGAAAGCTTTTTTAAAAACAAACTTGAAAAAGTACTATAATTCATGGACTTAACTTCTTAAAGTACAATATGAAAGTAGACATAAATAAGCTTGGAACATCCCTCCAAGAATATGAAAAGCCATAATAAAAACACATTAATTAAGT
>Ga0307509_10006328_pt1 | contig 15981 bp, 15 predicted proteins | sample 10_EM_MG_FD_202245 | JGI IMG/M metagenome (GOLD analysis project Ga0307509, IMG submission 202245) | Populus trichocarpa ectomycorrhiza microbial communities from riparian zone in the Pacific Northwest, United States - 10_EM | ecosystem: Host-associated > Plants > Roots > Unclassified | place...
TTCTAGTCATCCAAAGATGAACGAATCTCAAGTTGCTGCCGGGTGTTGGGTAATTGGGATGGAAATCAAGCAAAGTTTCCTTGACTGTATGTTAGGAATAGATTAATGGATTTGCATATCCATCTGGAATGGTGCTATGCCCCGTCGTTTCCGATTTCCCAGGATTCAATTATCCGTATCCCCTTATCGAACTCCTCCATGAGGTCAGCTCCCTTTGAACCATTCTGAGGATGAGGTGCTGCATTGTGGGGGTAAATATATGGATTACACTGCGCTGAAGTTGAGTACGATCGGATTCCCGGCTCAGTTGCACTCCATTCGACGATCCTAAAAGGGGGAGATCGGCATTCGAGAACACTTGGAGAGGAGGAGAGCTTACTGTCGGCGAATTTTGTCCTTGAGTATAGAAAAGTGAGATTTGATGACGTCCTGCTTATAGTCAAATAAATAGATAAAAAAGAGGGAAATGGATGTACACTCCAGATCCCATGATGATGCTTGTCCTGAAGCCAGTCAACAATAGCCCATTTCACTGTTTGTATCGAAATATTCCGGTTATATGCAAGGCTGACAGGAGCTTTCACATTTGCTTGTCCGTGACCAGGTCTATAAAAGAAGGAAGGCCATTTTAATAGCAAGGATTACTTGTACAAAAAATACATACTCATTGTAATATGGGGCATCCATTAGTATCATGCTTTGTATGCTTACAAGGACTTGAAGGAGGGTTGACTTTGCAGACCATTGTTCCTCGGGGCTGAGTCATGGTCGGACGATAGTTAAATACGAAATTGTTATGAATAACTTACCGACCAGGCCATGTTCCAAGTAGAGACAAACAGACCTTTCCATTGTTGTATAAATTTGGGTTGAATCGCACCGAACCCCCACCCGTGGTCCTCAGATGCATGAGTGGAGGGGAATTCGGATATTCCATGGGAATGAAGCAGTCAAATTCAAACAAACCTCCAGCATAGGGTGTTCCTTCTGGTCCCGCAATCATGATTTTACTGGTGAAAGGTGAATTGTGAATTGGAGAGCGATATAAGGATGTTGCACATACATCGCGTCGTTTCGAACTTCATCAACTCTAACCCAAACGCCCGATGGCAAACTGGTGGCAGTTACCGCTAATTCTTTCAAGAGATGAAGCCGGTTTTTGGGATTGCGAGATGCATTTTGAGTTTGGTTGAGCTGCGCGGCATAGTTGTATCCAGTATAATGTAGCCCGGACCCATGTTGAGTGGTACCGTCATCGGCAAGAGATACGTGCTTGAAAGACAATTTCTCACAAGCCTCTTCATAGACCTTGTCGACTTGAATTTGCATGTCACGTTCTTTGCCTTTGCCTTTGTCCTTGCCTCCTTTTTTTCGGTCTTTCTGCGCGCTGTCTCGTTGCCGTGACCGAGTTTCGCAGTCGGCGCCGGTTGAAGGCTGGCCAAGGAAGGCGATCACTCGTTCTAAATCGTCTCTGGCTGCGATAATGTCACCACAAAGGGACGTTCCTTGTATTATCATCTCATCGACCTCAGCCGCACCCTCCTCATCAAACATTTGCATTGCCCCGGCGAGAAAAGCTTCCGATTGTTTCGTTAACTTCTTGAAGTATGTATAGAGTGGAGGAACAACCTCAACCTCGCCAGAGACATCAGTGGACCATGTTATCTCGCCGTCTTCCCACATCCAATTTTCAATACCACAAGTGGAGGAGACCTCCCAATGCTGTCCAATCAAACAACGAACTGTAAGCTCGGAGTCTGCCATACGCCGCAAGAGCGATAACATGACGTTGTATGTTTCTTTCCTTGCTATCCAGTCTGTCACTGAGTCATTTCGAAGTAAGGACGCCAAAAGTGTCGGAATCTGGGACAGAGATAACAGGTGACCGATTGTTGCGTGGGGCAGGATGTCATACACATGAGCCATATCAGAGTAAGGAGCGGGCAGGAGTTCCACCAGCAACTGTAGAGCGCGAACAACCGCCATCTCCCAACTTGTGGGGTTTGTTCGTTTGGGTGCTTCTTTTCCGCCCCCTGGAGTCGCATAATTGTAGTTTGTGCGTGATTCCATCCCATAACCAGTCCCACCAGGTCCCACTGATTTAGAAGCAGTTTTGGTTTTGGTTTTGGCTAATGCACGAGAGTCCGAGGCTGCCCTTTCGGAGATAAATTGGCGGTCAAATCCCCCTAACGTTTCGAAGATAGCAATGGCGCGTCCTTCAGCACAGCATGTGAGAATAGTGCATTTCGGACTTTTCGACGGGCCTTTGCAACTGGGTGTACAAGTAACTGGTTTGAAACAGCCTCTGCAGTGGTTGGTACGACAGGAAGAACAGGGTGCATGGAGCAAATAGGTCAAACTCGGCGGAAACGTAGAGTCCGAAAACATAACCTAGTTGGATGTCAACATCATTAAAATATTGCTGGAATTAGACACTTACGCTACCTCGGGGTGACTTGACAACCTTGCTGCACTTGGAACAATTTCGACTGATGGTGAAAAATGCTTTGAACGGTTCCAAAGCCGCGTCTGGTCTAACGGTTGCCAATTTAAAGAAATTTGGATCAGCCAACTTCGAGGATATCGAGTTAAAGCTGCCAGCATTCGAAGGTTCGTTTTCTGTATGCCCTTGAAATTTAGCATTGGAGGGACCTGGCAGAATTTCTATGTCGGACGAATCAGTAATTTCTTCGTGATTCATTTCGAGCGTGTTGTCCTCTAACGCCCACTCCTCGGCAAGCTGTCTTGCCATTGCAGCGTCATCCTCAATGTTGGTTGGCATGGCTGAAGGAACATAATCAGTCTCGAGCTGTTTGGCCAGACGCTCGCTATCTTCCTGCTCTTTGATTTGAGCTAGGATTTCTTTCAAGTCGTCTGGATCTTCTTTGTCCGAGTCTTCAATAATAATAACATCGTCTGGCTCTGGGACGGGCGTCTTGCGGATGCGTTTGGAAGGTCTTACAGACGGCTGATCTGAAGACAGGCTCCGTTTAACAGTGAAAGCTGGCATTGCAGGAGAAGCTCAATGGACATCCGAGTCAGCGTTCAAAGTATTACGTCAGCTACCCTTGAGTTGATAGTCGAATCCGGGATTATACTGATGCTCGTACTTCATACCAAGTCCACGAATGAAGGAAACCCCGGATTTACCATCGACTATGTCCAAATGACATGCAACCGAGAGGACGTCACAGAACGTGTTAACAACTGCTAACCGAAGTTGACCGGGAGCCTGGGTAGGTTTTACCTCCTGCAGTTTGGTCTTTGCTGAGTAAGGATGTCCTGCCAGTGCTGTCCTTGACACCACTTCTACAACTGCATGTTCTGTGCACAACAACCTCACAACAAGAAACAATACGTCATTACTGCAGATGGTGAGCTTGCCAACTATTCCTATCAATTAATTGGGATATAACCCTTTTATCACTAGAGTGATGGGGTTTGTCAGTCAGTCGTGATAGCTGTGAAGTCGTTTGCTGAATCTGTAATTGACATTTCTTGCCTAAACGATCAAGTTATCTCATCGGCATTCTTCAGGGAGGAGCTTCGCCCATATACTTGAGCGCTGATTCCATTGGCCCTCATTTATCCCTTTTGCAATGCTGTTATTTATCAGGATTTATCAAGCAACGCGTAAAACCAGTTAAATCATTTTACCAGGAATTATACCCTAGAGTTGCCGATAACATTTTTGGTTCCCTGCGAAGCAAACATTAAAGCAAGGCTTAACAAGGGACCAGTCCGCAGCCTTTAGGAATGAAGTGAGGTGCTTCTCGCAATTAGCCCTCGTTTCCTAAGCATGTCCAACCTAGACATAAAGTTCATCGTCGCGCCTTCCCTCGACGGTGTACGCTGCCATAAAAAACCTGTCCGTCAAACCCTTTACTCTTTATCCGACGCAGTTTACAAATGCTTGCGAAGCTGAGCATGCGAGGTCAATGTTTCAACTTGACGATACAAAGGACACTGCCCTCTGATCTCAACGATTTGACCAAATGAAGTTGAGAGGGCTGGATGTTGGGTTATCAAATCACTCGCCCGACAAGGCCTCAGTCCTGCATTTGGCTCAGACTTCGGAAAGCCTCTGTTCTCAGCTCGAGCTAGGTTGGCCCAGCACTTTCAGCAATATACTGAAACTGCAATATTACCCAAAATACTGAAGGGTGTTGTAGATTGTTATTACTGAAGCTGAGGTCGAAGCGTACAGCGGCTTGCCTGAAGTCGTCCTCACCCGCGAACAGCTCTCCTTCCTTCTCAGAGTGGAATTCCTATTTTGGATTTGGATGTGCCTTACTTTGTACCCTGCGGTGAGGGGCAAATCATATAACAGCATCCGCTGATAATAGGGAGGCTGTGCTGTGAATCGTGGCAGTGAGAATATTTCTTTGTAGGTGAGTCGAACAAATCTCTCGTCCCTCATTCTCACTGAGCAATCACCATGGTAGACTTTCCAACAGAAATATGGCTTCATATCCTATACTATCTCACAAAAAAACAATTGGGTGGGTTCATTGGCACGAACCGCTACTTCAATTCGCTTGGAATGGATATACGATATCAGGTCACTGAAATCAGAATTCAGGAGGGTGTTTACGAAAATGACATGCGGCGCGTTGCGTAAAACAATACTCCCACCTCTTCTTGTTAGCCGATGCTGATACTGGTATCTTGGACTTTTTTATTTATTCAGCGATCCTGCCATTGCGAGGCGGATTAAAAGCTTAAAACTCTGGGCACGAGTTGTCTACACACCGTTCGAGATGTTCCCTGAGACGACGGAACCACGGTCTCGTATTCGACGCTTGCTGAATTTCGGGAATTGTGGGGGCAGATTCCGCCTACCCAAGACTGTCATGAAGCAGAAACAATTGACAACTCCAGTGGCGGAAGCCCTCGTCCATGAAAACCTCAAGTTGACCTTTGAGGAGTGCTTAGACTGGTTTCTAGTTGCTCTTCGCAACATGACCAACGTCCGCGATTTCGAGCTCCACATCAATACCACAGGGCGTCCGACATATCCAAATCAAATGGAGCATTTCCTTGGGTACATCTGGATAGCCATCAAGCAGAGATTGCAAAAATTGACATTTAATGGAAACCTGACCGACATGGCGATATTCCTCAGATCAAAACCTCCACACATAAACATTGTCGACATCAACTTCACATTATATGGTCTGCCGTCGACCCGAGACACTGTCCAAGAGAAGATCCTCGCTTTGACCATGCCCGCATATGTCAAAAATTTAGGCCCTGCTTTCCATTCCCTGACACTGCGTTCCTGGAACTCACAGGATCTGACCATCCCTTTGATGGCATTCACAGAGTTGGCCGGCTTACGGCTCATTTCCCTCGAACTCACCTTCACTTCTGGTTCAGTGCCTTCTAAGTCGGCTTTGGAATCGTTTTTCCGCAAAGTTTCTTTGACCTTGGAAACCTTGAAACTTGTTTATTTCGTTCCTGGATTTGACATACCGTTGATGAAGCCAGAAGAAGCGAATATCGTTGATTCAACCCTCCTTTCTTGCCTTACAAACCCGGAATGTTTCTCCCACCTTCGGATCCTGGAATTCTACGTCAGACGTTCACCCAAGAGTGTCGATCTGTTACTGTGGTTTATCAAGAACTCGTCGGCGCAGCTAACAAATTTGACATTGACCGGTCCTCCGCTTCCCATTTCAGATGTTGATAGTGTGCTGTTGGCACTGAGCGTTTGCAGTAACTTGACGCATCTGCACTTTGCACCTCTGAACTTTGATTCCACCGTGATTGGTTCGTTGGCCGAAAAGATTCCAGGTCTTTATAGCCTTGAGCTTGAGCTTGTGAGTGGTCTTCTCACTATAGTCACCTTCATTTTCTGATGGGGCTGCGCTAGGATTCCAGCATCCGCAGTCTTGGCCCACGTCGATACAAAATGTTGAGAATGCAAACACGCACCGCTGTTAACGCGTTTGTTGAGACGTTTCACGTGACTTGATAAGGCACGTTTCCTTTTTTCGGTATTTCATATTTCTATCATGCAATTACATTGCCACCGCGCGGTATATATATTGTAGCGTACAATTTTCGAGACTACTCAGTACGTGTAGAATCTCTAGGTGATATAAAAGGAAATTCCCCGTGGGAAGTTTTCCCATCACGAAAAACTGGAGAGCATCTCTGTTTTGCCAAGTCCATGATCAAAGCTGATGGTTAAATATTTTCGTGATGGGAATTTCACCTATTGGCTGTGCAGTGGCCAAATCGGCGGAGAATTTTTCAAAAAGTTTGCCTCCCTAAAAATGTTTCACTGCTGACTTTAGATGCTTGAAATCCTCAGAAATATGTCAAATATGATAATTCTTACAAATATACCTCTCGCAGATGTTTTCCTGAGGCTCTGGCATGCCAACTTGATTCTTAAAGATTATGATTAGATTAGATTTAGGACCCTGAATTGCCTTTTTAGGACGGTGGCCAAATCGAGCAGATGGTCACAATTAATAACTCGGTCAGTTTTTATTCGATCGCTTATCCCTCTAACAGTTTTGTTCCTACTATGAAAAGGAAGCGTTTGGTTAGAGGGATAAGAAAAATACCTTTTTTTTAGCGAGTTATTTCAGCTGTACAAAAGTAGTGGCCTATAGGCGACCGGCACCATACGGAGACTAGTACTGAGGTGAGCCTCGTATTCTTTATTCCCTCGCATATGCTTACTTACTCTATTTACCTAGCTATTTTCCAATAGGTACTTCATATATAAATATAGTCTGTTCTACACGTACTGAGCTATTTTCCAATACAAAAACAGGAAGCTGTATCACATTTCTATTCGGGATTGACGGACGTTTATGCTACAGGAAGACCTCATGAAGGCTGTGGCCATGTGAGTTAGCTCGGTGAGGAGCTTTGGGGGAACAGGTCTGATGTGACTGACAGTCAGACTCATCTTCATGAGTAGTTATGGTGCTCCAGGCCAAAAATATCATTTTTATAATAAAACTCGCTGAACACGAAGGCTCCATGTGTCAGAAGTGTGCGTAGAATAAAAGTATGAAAAGTCTGAGTCAGGTTTGATGATCCGGGAAATGCCGAGGAGGAATTTTCCACAGGCCGGAGCAACGTGTGCAACGCAACCACCTTGACCTTGAACCACCACCTTCGCCTTTGTTCCTGTTCACCTCTACAAGCCAATCGTCTCTCTATCCACAATTTCGTCCCCCCACCCCCCCCACACCCGCTCCCGCATACTCTTCTGTCAAGGCAGAGGATTCATGCTTCGACCTCCAATTGCTATACCGCAGCATAAAAGATACTTACCTCGGTGTCCCACCCGTCTTGTAAGAATTGTTCCTTTCTCTTCCTTTTCCTATACCTCGACTCACCTTCATCTTCAGCGTTGAAAAACTTCCTATTTGCCCAACATGGCCGTCGTTAACATTCGCCGCGATGTCGATGACAAATTCTATCGTTACCGGTATGTCTTCAGGTTCCTCTATTTCACACCAACGATGTTGACTGTCTCCAATACTATAAAGCATGCCTGTCTTGACGACCAAAATTGAAGGAAAGGGAAATGGGATTAAGACCGTGATCCCCAACATGTCCGACGTCGCTCGGGCCCTCAGTCGTCCACCCACATATACTACAAAGTTTTTTGGTTGCGAACTTGGCGCACAGACCACTTTCGACGAGAAAAATGACAGATACATTGTCAACGGTGCTCACGATGCCAATCGCCTCCGCGAACTTCTCGACGTCTTCATTGATAAATTTGTCTTGTGCAAGTCATGCAAAAACCCGGAAACCGAACTTATCGTTCAGAAGTTGGGCAGGACTGAAGAGATCATCCGTGATTGCAAGGCCTGTGGCGAGCGAACCGACATCGACATGCGCCATCGGTTGACCACCTTCATCGTCAAGAATCCTCCTGTTAAAATCAAGAAAGGAAAGAACAAGAACACTGGCGACGCTGCTGGTGGTGTAGGTGGCGCCGGTAACCCTGACTCAACTGTGGAAAGAGGCGAATCTCCCAAAGAAGATGGGGTGGAAAGTGACGACGAACTCACGAAAAAGATCAAGGCGGAAGCTGCGGTTCTCAACACAGACACCGCCCTCTCCAAGGAAGACTGGTCGGCCGATACTTCCGCTGAAGCCGTCAAGCAGCGCACCGCCAAAGCCCTTGAAGGTAACTTGGCAGCCCTGGTCATCAATGGCGACGACGACGGTAGCGATGATGATGCCCACAGCCCTTATGCCCAACTCGGGAAATGGATTGAAGAAAATCCTGACGGCGACGCAAAGGCCCGTTCCATCGCTATTTACAAGAAAGCAGAAGAATTGGGGATTGAGAAGAAGCACAAAACAGTTACCGTTCTCGTCCAGGCTCTTTTTACCGATGACATCGTCAAGGAGATTGGAAACTATGGACCTCTTTTCATCAAGGTATGCAATATCATACAATTTGATGAGGTTTCTCATAAGAATTTAACCAGATGGTCAACTCCGAAAAACACCAAAAGGCCCTCCTTGGAGGTGTTGAACGTTTCTTCGGTTTTGCCCACCCTGACAAAACCGCTGAAGTACCGAAGGTCTTGATGGAATTCTACCAAATCGATATCCTGGATGAGGAAGTCGTCACTCAATGGGGCACCCATGTCAGCAAAAAATATGTAGACAAGGATACCAGCAAGAAAGTCAGGAAAGCTAGCGAACCTTTTCTCAAGGTACACATCTCCTGCTCCCTCTTTTTTTTTCAGTTCTTCTAACTATCTCTAAAAGTGGCTCGCAGAGGCTGACGATGAGTAGATCGACGAAGTTGGCTTGGTTGCTTCTTTCTCAGCAACGGTGACTTACTTTTCACCTTGTATAAAACTTCTTCCTTTGCTGACGAACTGGAACAGGATCTGTGGCCGAATTCTCTTTTAACTGGTTTATGTTACTTTCAATATATTGTCTGCATGTTTGTTATGCGAAGGGCACTTGATTTTTGCTGTAACTTTTTTCAATACAGTATGAATATCTACCTGTTTCTCTACCAGCGATGGGGATTTTAAGATGAATTACTTATGCATCATGTAGGTAGTTGTAAGCCGCATGTCTTCAGCCTTTCATTGTTATTTCTTGACATCCAAGTCCAAGTCCAATCGACATTGGGTATACATTCTGCCTTTGTCAACCAGAAACCATTTCCGTTGTCCCATTCTGGCGGCGGTGATCGGGTGAGACCTAACATTTCGTTGACGAAAGACAGAAATTTATGTAAAGGCACCCCAGATTTTTCATATATCTGTACAGTCTGAAGCTAGTGTTGAAATATGCTGGTTGAATTATTGATTGTTAAATGAGGAAACTCCTTAAAGGGTTTGCCTCAATATATTCCCCCGATGTCAAGGACATATGTATATGTGCTACGAACTGGAACTATGAAATTATGCTGAAAAAAACCCAATTATTCACCGAGGTGTGTGTTTGATATTATATGTCCATGGAGAGCAGCTCTTCGTCAGTATTGCGACATTATGTACAGTTGTGATATAGAGAATCAGTAAGATATGAATAAAGAGCGAAATTTGTTATAGAACGCGAGGTGCGCCAATTTCATGATCGCTTTCCCAGTTAGAGTCAGGACGTCGTTGGAGTTCGATCTGTGAAGCTTGGAGATCATACTCTTTGGTTACTGAGATCTGTAGGAGGGGAGATATGAAGTCATCTATGACATATATTAAGCCTAGAAGCTGGTACCTTTAGATGCCTTTCTTTTCTGGGCTTCTCTTTTGAGAACAAGCGATGTATCCAGGAAGGTTGTGTTAGCAAGTCAGATCTTTCCAAATCAGTATCGACGTATTTCGGAAACGAAGATGAGGGCGTGAAATGGCTGGTATTGACGGGGGAGTCTGGTGGATTTGGCAAAGTCGACTTGGGCTTGGTGGAATAATGGCCACCCTCAGTGCTGAACGTCACCTCTTGTCGACGGCGGGGTTCAGGAGCTGCTCCTGAGCTGATCTCTTCTCGATTACTCTTTCCACCTGAGACCCAAAATATAGCGGTGGCATTGATCATGATCTTCACAGAAAAAGTCAAACCCACGAGAACAACAAAAGCTGAATGGTTACTCACATCAGCCCCGCAGGCGCCAAGATTAACCCAACCCAGCTCTCGCCCTCGCAACACAATGAGGACAACGATATTAATCTATCATTCGGCCCGTTTAGAAATTAATATTTGTCAATGAACAGAAACCACGCGGTTTTACCGTTGATGTCGATAGAGCGATAACCGCGGCCCTGGGAATAAATTAGAGTTAGGGAGTTCGCGAGGGATAGGAAGGACGTACAGGAAAGTTCGGACAGCCAAACGCCGAATACCAACGTTCATGATTTTGGATTGAACGAGGGGATATAGAAACATGAAGGTGAGGAAGAGATTGATGTATCTCCAGGATAATTCAGTTTTGCGGCCGGAAGACTTTTGAAGTGTCGTAAAATAAAGCTCACAAATCGTAAACCAAGAGGGGAATAGATGCAAGAGGTTTAAGACCGATTACACAAGCACCACTTTCGAGATTCTCGTGGATTGGCCCTTCGGAGCGAAATGTCAGAAGATAACGATAAATCCAACTAGCAGCACCAACCACCAAGCATGAGAGTTATCACAATGCAATATAGGGAAACCGAGACGAGGCAGGTAAGATACACAGGTGATTCGAATCTCCGAGCTCCAACGGTCGGAGACCACACGATGTGAACTTTTTCCGCTAAAATTGTTATTAGATGGGAAGAGTTAAGATAGTCATTCTAAAAAATTATACGCACCAAGGAAAGCATAGACAAAGAATTTAGATGTCGAATAAAACAAAATGCAAAGGTATGCTGCCGCGGTGCAAGTCACCGTGGAATATTCAAGCCCGATGCCAAAGACAAGAATTCCGCCTGTAGGGGGTAAGAGAGTAGTTGATGCAGCGAGGTTGTACACTCACTGGATATCATGAAAAGCCAAGAATCACAGAACATCAGGATTACAGATAGTCGAGGCCATGGCATGCTCTTGATTCCTTGAAAACTCAGGGTTTCACGCTGCACCCTGCGCGAGATGCAATGAGTTAACACGGTCAGCCCTAACATATCGCGGAAATTAGATACATTGACCCAAGCGTCCGATGTCAATATTTTTGGACGTACCGAGAAAATGAATCATCGCACTCAGGACTTGAAGCCCAGGGGAAGGGAAAAAAACTGGGCGAGGTGCGACCGCCATGGTGAAAGCCCAGCGGAGGAGGGATTGGACTGGTTGAGGGGAGGGAGATGTCCAGCAATCCGTGATTCCGGAGTACCGGCACTGACCTTATACTTACCAGAGATTTATCTCAAGTCAGTAAAGTCACCGTCATGGTGCTGGATCAGTTGGGCGCCACCAACTGGGCACGAGGAATGGCTTATGATTCAGGGTCCCTGATGCAAATTGCTTGACACGTGAGCAAAACCTCTGTCTTTCAAGACCGGGCCCAGAGCTAGGAGATCCGAGATTCGAAACCCAAAGGGGTGTGGGGGAAAGTACAGAGTTTGAAATCGAATGTACCCATCTTCGATTGAAATAGCTGGTGACGTGTTCACGATCTATATTCCTCAAAGCGGGTAGTTGAGATCTAAGAGGTGGAATCGATGACGGCACGACCCAGCATTTGTGTTGGCAGAAAAATCCACATTGCGTCGTAGATTATCATCCTTCAGGAGCCGGTTCCAACTTGATTGCCCTTGAAGGACCTGCGGCCCTGGAAACAAGAGGGTCAAATTGTTGAGCGCGATTACTTAGTTCAGCCGCACTGGGAAGGTTGCTTTGACGCCCGTCCCCCGCACACGATCTGCAATAATGCAAGCTTGATACTGCTTGATAGCGCATGGGTCTGCAACCTCATGAGATCCTAGGCACATTCGTTGAAATGGAAATAAAATAAAAACTGCGCGGGTCTTCCCGACGGGACTCCTCCTGACTCAATCGTCAAAAAGACAACAGGCCGGGGCTTGTAAAGGTGCTCGGTCTGGTCTGCGTGGAGGGGTTCGCCCGAATTCTGCCGTGGTAGAAGTTGGATGAAAGAAGTTGAGATTACTATTAAGGGAGCTGAAGCCGAGAGGTTTGTGGATTCTGGGTCGCCAGATATATGCTAGACCCATGCCATTGTATGGTCCCGGATTTCTGGAGATCATATCATTGATTTCTAGCCATAACATATATCACATATAATTTATGGCATCTTGCGGCTCTAGGAGGACGCAAGTCAAGTAGGCGTTATCCCAAAAAGCACCTTGGACATAATTGGTCTGGATGAGTTCGTCCCAAAAGTGTCTCGAGGGGGAGATTTTTGTCCAATTAATTGCGGTGCAGTTTGGATCAAGCCCAAAACTTGCTCCGGATAAGGATCCGGGAAACTCCCAATGATACTTGTTCACCATGGTCCGTTATGACTTGAGTTATGTCGATAATGGAGGAGAAAGTCGACCAATAGAATGGTATGAGTACCACTTCGTTGGGAACAATAATGGGCTAGCTCGGCCAAAAATATGATTCTCCGTTGACGGAGATGCTTTAGGAAAACCTGCTGGATTTTGAAACGGCCCCATGTCCTTGAGAAAATTGGAACGATGTCCAAAAGAAACTTGCTCATCCGATTCCTGATAACGGAGTTGTAGGTGGGTACCTGATAGCTGCCAGTGCACACAGATTAAGGGCGGCAAATATGGATGAAACGGTGCCAGGTAACCTGTAAGGCTCAGAGTCATGATAATAGCGGGAAGGAGATAAAGCACAATTTACTTCTGCCATTAGCTATTGTAATAGACCTCAACAGGCGTGAATGCCATCCATTTGCATAGCATTGATGGTGTAGCGGTAACATTGGGTCTTCCCATGGCCTAGCTCCGGGTTCGACTCCCGGTCAATGCATCCTTTTTGCTATTTCCTTTGCCACTCTTCATTCAGTGGAAGGATGTAATAATAATTTTTGCATAAACACTTGCACGTTATCGTCTCGCCCCCGTAATATGCACTTATATATCCGACAAAAGCCCAAAGGAAAATCCGAATCCGTAACCCCGCAAAAAAGGCGAGAAACGGCGGCGAACAACGGACAGCGAGCATCGTGAACCATCGAGAGGAACTCAAAACGCCAGTCACGAGTTACGAGTTGGTCAGTTTGGATTTATCAAAACCCGTTTTAAATGCCCAAAAAGGCCGCCAACCAACAGCTCGGTACCTTCAGCTTTATGCGACAATCAGAACTGGAGTAAGCTTGGGTACGTTGTTGCAGAACGGGACCGAAGTTATTTTTATTGTTCGATATCGGATGGTCCCAATGAAACAAGAAAATGTAGAACGGAACCAACGGCATAAAATAAGCAAAATAGTGTAACGTCAATCATGAAATTTAAACATGTGTCCGAACGAAAAGGAAAGGAAAGATTTTAGAATGTGTATAAGTAGGTCCAAATGTCCCAGGTTCGTGAAATGATGTCTCCAAAACTACTAGCAGAAATTGTATTTGGAAAGGAAAGGGACCAGTGCCCACTGTGTCTTGCAGATGCGATAGGTTGCATTTTTATTTGAACGCAAACCTTACTTGACTCGGATACCTTGCCGATCAAGGGGATTGACAGTTGGGAACAGTGATTCCACTCTTTAGTGTCCGGCTATCATGGAATGGGTCAATGAGGAACCGGTATCATTCACTGTAAAACACATACTCTTGGTTGAACAGACCCCACCATCCCTCAACACCTCCAAATTGTTTGTCCTGAGATGAAACCATCAACACAACAAGTCACGACGATGGCATACAGAGCACAAACCTTCCAATCTTCATCGGCGAACTTTACAGATCATGATTGAATGAGCCCATGGAGAAATGGAGAAGTGGGGAAAATACAACGCACCTCGAAGAAGAAATACCCCGTACCGTTATTGTTGGCTTGACAAATGAACGTATCTAGGAATGTCTAATCGCGCAGAACATCAGATTCCAAACTAACCCCAACGAGCGCTTAAAGCAGCATACCTGGAAATTCGCTATGGATGCGGTCGACGCCCCGTTATTCGCATTGCCTGCATCAGAGGATTTCTATTTTCCATCGGATAGAATGATCAAAAGACGCCCTCAAGATCTAAGAAATCACCGGACTTACAGTCGGCCATCCGGTTTCAGCGATATACATTTTCGGTTTGTTTGTGAGCTTGTCGGCCAGGGCCACATCCTGCTCGGAGAAGAATTCCGCGGTCCAAGCTGCTGATGCCTCGGCGGTCACATTCGCAAACCAGGGGTGAACATTAGCCATCTGCGCCACATAGGAATATAAGAAGGAATGTTACCAGGGGGTGAGAGAAAGAAAACAACGCACCCCATAATCGACAGCAGCCAGAACCTCGTTATTAAAATAACTCCCGGCATCTGCGTTCCCAACGGGCAGACTCACACCCAGCCCTGTAAGCATACTCCGGGTATCCTGGATATTCCCAATGAGGATTTGAGCACCTGTGTTGGCCACGTCGCTGTTGGGGTCCGACACGCCGTTCGCGTTGACATAACTACAAGTAAAAACGTTAGACATTAATTTCGTTCTGAAATAGCATGAAAAAAGAACTAACTTGAGCATAAATTCATTTCCAACTGTTATACCGCCAACATGATCGGCACCATAGGTCTGTATCGCCGACTTGATAACATCCCGTTGACGCTCGTATGCAGTACCGTTGTCTGTCGGGATAGGGTAATTCCCTAGAAACACTGTCATGTTCACCTTGGTCTGTTTGACAGCTTCGAGCTATAGCAAAAAATAAATAACCACGTGATGAAAGCCTGGGACATAGTTTGGGGTGGTGTATGACTTACGACGAGAGCAGATTGATTGCAGTCAGCGCCATAAAGACGAATCCTCTAGAAGAACGAAGGATAATCAGCCATGCTCGAACTCGAGAGTTCGGGGGAACACGAGAGAAAAAATATACACACCGTGGTAAGTTGGGACATGATCTATGCGGGAGAGGTTCAACATCAGTCCCTCAAATCTAAAAATATAACAAGGGTTGCAAACCTGGACATCCTGTATAACGGCGGCTGGAGGGATAATATTAGCGTCAGCTCCACCAAAGAATGCCTTGAACGGCTCACCAAGCGAGTTTCCGCAGTCAGGCAACTGTGATCCGACGGGTGTATAAGCGATGCCATAGAACGATTGATGGAGGTTGGAATCTTTCGTAAACTGGCTGGGATCGTTGGGGTCCGTCTGTTTGACTGGGGAGTTTGAGGAAGCTCCGGATGATGATGATGATGAGAGGTTCTTTGAGCCTTTCTTGGAGACGACAACGCCGACGGTGACGGCAATAATGATAATACCAAGTACGGCGAGGGCGATGCCCATGATCTAATCATTCCATGAGTATTCAGAGCCACACGGAGCGAAAAACAAAAAAAAACAAAAAAAAAAAAAGGGAGAGAGGGGGAAAATACGTACCACCCATTTCCGCTTGTTCGATTTAGGTCTATTGGGTCCCATCCACGTCGAGCCAGGGGCATAAGCGCCTAGCTTGGGTTCACTCTCGGCAAACGAAGCCCTCCCGTCTAATCCTGCTGGAGCTATACCCCCGCCTATTGCTGTCCTCGACGCCATGGGGGTGCCGCCGCTGAATGGGTTCTGCTCACGGGCTATAGGTGTATGGAGATCGTCCATGGAATCGGCTGACCAGGGTTGGTTATGGGTGCCCACGGCTTGGTAAGGCGAGTTGGCTGCTGCGGATCCTGGAACGGCGGTGAGTGGTATATTGTTGAATGCGCCCCCTGTACGGCCTGCGTTGGGCGGGGATGTGCTTGATGGACCTGAGAGTCGGTTGGGTGGCTAGAGAAAGAAGAGTGGTTTGTCAGCGGGTTATTGTGCGGAAACGGGGTAGGAAAGAACAAAGAGATCGAGTAGAGTAGAACTGCGCAAATGGTGGCAGATATTTGCCGGGCACTATTTC